>Ga0099825_1002651_pt1 | contig 23842 bp, 20 predicted proteins | sample SiratroredBW_FD_76838 | JGI IMG/M metagenome (GOLD analysis project Ga0099825, IMG submission 76838) | Root nodule microbial communities of legume samples collected from California, USA - Siratro red BW | ecosystem: Host-associated > Plants > Roots > Nodule | place: USA: California | collected... | reverse complement strand
TATTTTTATCAGTAATAATATTAATAATAATGTTTATAATATTGGTGAAAAACAATATTAATAATATTTATAACAATAATATTAATAACATTTATAATATTAATATTAATAATAATATTAACATTAATAATAATAATGTTGATAATATTATTATTATTAATTATATTAATAATAATTCTTAAAATAACATCACTAATATTTTTAATATAAATAAAAATAATGTAAATAAAAATATTAATAATATTAAAACTATTTTTAATAATAATATTATTAATAGTAATAAAAATATTAAAAATACTATTAATATTAATTATAATATTAGTAATATCAATAAAATTATTAATATTGTTAATAATATTTATCTTTATCAATATTATTATCAATAAATTAATATGAACATCATTAACATTTTTATTATTATTAATAGTAGTAGTTTTATTCATGAATATAAGTTCGTAGGTTTTATCATATGTATTACCCATGGACATAGGTCCTGAGTAATACTTACGGATCTATATCCGTGGATAATACCTACAAACCTATATCCGTGAGTAATATCAATGGACTTATATTCATAGATAATATCTAAGGACCTATATCCGTGAGTAATAGCTACGGATCTATGTTTGTGGGTAATATTAAAATATTAATTATAATAATATTAATATTATTAATTATAATATTAATAATATTATTAATATTTATTATCATTATTATATTGATATTAATAATAATAATATGTAATAATTATTAATATTAATAACAAAAATAAAAATATTATTAGTATTTTTAATAATAATACTAACAAAAAAATCTTAAAATAATAATACTTAAGGATAATAATAATAATAATAGTTTTAATAACATATTACAATATGAATAATATTCTCATAATATTAATAAAATTAATAATAATATTAATCATATTAATGTGAATAATAACAATAATATTAATATTATTAATTTAAATATAAGTCATACTATTAAAAATACAATTTTCTAGATGATATTCTCATATGTTATGCTGAATTTACCTACATATATAAATCAGTGGGTAATAATTTATATATAATGTTGAATTTATCTACCGATACAGATATGTGGCTAATCATTCATAGGTAATATTGAATTTACATACAGATATAAATCTATAAATAATAATTTATAGGTAATGTTGAATTTACCTATGGATAGAAATTTGTAAATAAATTCAGTTTTTCTTATAGTAAATGAGAATTTTGAGTGAAACTTATTTTAATCTTTTCTTCATTTTCAGGTCTCCAACTAATTTTTTTCTATTTAAAGACAAAAATTTTACTTAATGGTAAAAACTTTATGAAAATATGATATTAAAAAAATAATAACAACTTCAATTAATTATGAGTAGTGTACATTATTTAAGGGCAATATTAATTATAACTAGTGTACATTATTTAAGGGCAATTGCTTAATGTAGGATACAAATTGTTTCATGCAATTAGCAAATATTTAATATATCAATAATATCCTTATCATTTTTTTTAAATTTATTGAGATGGAATAATAGTCTCATTCAAACAAAGTATAAAAAAAAGTTATATAAAATAAATAAATAAAATAAAAATACAGAATTAAATACGAGAAAAAAAAAGTTGCTAATAACAAATTTGATTGTTTACTATTTTTCTTTTACTTATAAATGTGTTATTTATGCAATAAATTTTAAATTGTTTAGAAAATACATGTAACACTGTTAACATATAATTAATTAAAAAACAAAAAGTTTGTATTGAGAAAACAATTATTTACATTTATAGTATTGAAAACACTTGTCAATATTATTTTTATTATTATTAAAAAAAATTACTTTCTGCATTATGATGTATACTTATAATTTTTTAAAATACTAAAATTATCTTTGACATTTATAAATTATTATTTCTCATATTTTTTATTTATTTTTCTTTTATAATAAAAATGTTCTATGATTTTTGTAATTTTCTAGTAGCATTATTTTCTATATGAAACAACTTAATTTTCTACACTTTTGTATAACATATTGTGATTTTTTTTTCTTGCAACAACTTAATTTTAATTTCTTCCTAATGTAACAGAAGAATATACAATAAATAATGTAACGTATAGAAGAATTAGGAAGAAAAAATAGAAAGAAAAAATCTTACTTTATTAATCTTACCTAAATTTATTAAACAATTCAACTCACTCTAACATCCTTAAATCATCTAGACTGTTCTCATCATCCATCTCATCATGGTCTCTGATTTTGCTAATTATTTCCTGTTTAGTTATATTGATATTAAAGAAACATCTACATTCCATTCTTACTGATAAACCAATTATGAATGAGTACCTAAATAGAGGAGAAATTAAATTTCCTTGCACCACCTTTTCGGTTACTACGCCCATCATATAACCCTTCTTTCCCCTTTCCATCTGTCGTTTTCTCTCCCTCCGTCAACTACTTCCACATCTTACACTTCTCGCCACCTCTACCTCCTGTGCAACTTCCATAATTTTTTTTTCAAAGCTTGTCAACTTGATGTTTGTGTGTGCATACATGTAATAGTCATGATATTTATGCAGATGAAAGCCATCATCATCTTCTGGTGCTGGAGCTGCAACTGCCATCCTACATAACCGCTTTGGGTTGTCAAGACTATACATATTCAGTTCATGCTAAATCTTAAATTATATCAACATGATGTTAACTATCTCTTTGGTGCATGCATGTGTGTATATTCTGCACGATAAGTTTCTTTCCTTCATTACTGCGCAGTGAGTGTGGTGCCATATAAGCCATATAGGAGCACATTGTCTGTCTTCAAGAGAATTGCTCATTAGCACGTGTACTTGCAGCGTCAAGCAACATAAATAATGGTGGCATGACGTCAGGGTCTGATATGGTGATGAGTTCGTGAAGGATCGTGTTTGTAATCGGAAGTTTTCAAAAAAACTTTAATGTAATTTGTTTGGATTAGATTAAATTGAATATATAACCCAATAAATATAATATTACTACTATCAAATTAATGGACATGTATCTAAGAAAAAAGTTGTAACATTTCACAAATTAAAATGTCATGTTCAACACAATTTATGAGTTATTAATTAAATTTAGAAAATTATTGTAAATGAAATAGTGTCGTATTTAATACATTGTTTGTAACATTCAATAAAAAAAAATCAGAAATATAAAATTCAATACAAAATTTCTTCAACATGGATTCATTTGTAAAACAAATATGACTTTTACGCCCTTGCCATATGTATTTTCATACTCAATTTCAGAGTGTGCACTTAAATTTGCTTGTATATCACCTACTTTTATAATAGATTACTATAAAAAGAATACAAATATGTTATTAAATAAACATGAAGATGTTAAAATTCTAATTATTACATCGAGCAACTAAATGTATAATTCACCATACTTATATATATACAATTTATGTATGTATTTATATATCAAGGATATTTTACACAAAATCTACTAACTCTTTTTTAAAAATATGTATTAAATAAGTCTTATCAAATACTAACAATATTCTTGTAAAAACATTTTATATTTTGTCTTTATGGGTACAATATGAGTTTAAGGCTTTCATAATTTGAAACTCATAATATGTGAGATGTGTCCTAAGTTCTCTTTCAACTTCTTCTAATTATATTTCTTAATATATATAACTTAGGTTATCAATGAAGTTAGAAATCTCTTTCATAAGTTTCAATAAATCATATTTTACAAATCCTCTCATATTCATGACTTAAATTCTAACATTAGACATAAACAATTCATTCACACTTCAATTCAATGCAATGCATACTTTTACCATATTTTGATATGTACAAAAAATATAGGCTTTTGTGATAAAAATTTAATGATAAATATAAATTTTGTCACTATTTTTATATTATTTGTGAATATTTTTTTCTTTTTTTAAGAAATATTATTCATAATAGTGACAAAATTAAAAAAAAAATGTTAAAATATTCATATTAAAATTTTACATATAGAAAATCACTAAAAAAAATATATAATAAATTATTTTTATAATAAAAATATAATTAAAATAAAATTTATTAAATATTTATAGATGAAGAGTTGTTTATTATTAATGACAAATTATTAATTATTGATTCAGGTGTTATAATTGTTTCAACAATAAAATGTGTTTATATATTTAATAAAAAAATTATAAATACATATATCTATATTAAGAAAAAAATATTAAATTTATATTATTTTAAATTTAAATTTACGATTCTTTTTCACAAGTTAACATTATTTTTTATTTTATAATAATATAATTAAACGTGATAAATATAAAATTTGTCACTGTTGATATATTATTTGTGACAATTTTTTGATTAGTCACAAACAATTTATTAAAAACAACAAAATATAGATCTCACAAATAATTACTCATTAATATAAAATATTATACAATAAAATTAGTTTTTGTTGAATGTTTATAAATTAAAAATAATTATTAAATATTAATTTTTTTATTATATTATTATTAGTAATTATTAAAATATCAAATTTATTTTATTTTTTATTTAAACTTATGACCTCTTAATGACACAACTTTACTCTTATTATGCCACTTTAAAATTATAATAATATTTATGTTACAAATTTTTTTAAATTTTTTATTTTCTTTTCATAAGTCACCATTATTTCTTAATAATACAAGATATTAAATTTATCATTATTTTATATATTAATTGTAACTATTTTTTAATTTATCACAAAAAAAATATACAAATCACAAATAATTATTTATTAATATAAAATATTAGATGATAATTTTTTTTAATAAGAATATAACTAATAAAAAATTATTTAATTTGTATAAATTAATAATGATTATATAACATAAAATATCATATAATAATATTTTTAATTACTATTATTATATAACTAGCAGTTTTTAAAAAATTATTAGATTTGTCTTACTTTAGATTTGAAACTGATCTTTTGTTAAAAAAACAATTATAGTCCATTGTGTTATTTTATAATTATAACACTTTGATATTTTTATTCATCTATTCATAACTATATTTTTTTATTATAATATTAATAAATAATATATTCAATTCAAATTTAAATTTAATATTTAAATTATCTAAACTATTCTATATATATATATATATATATATAAATATAAAAGTAAATAATAGTTATATAGATATATATAGATACAATAAAAAAAATAGATATGATTCATTTAAATCTAGATCATTGAAAAAAAAAATATAACCAAATAGAAAGTTTGTTTTGAAAAATCATATAAAACAATAATCAATTATCATCACTATTATCTTCATCAATAATATTGTTTTCTTCATCATCAATTAAATCAATACTTCAATCATCACTTCCTTCTTCATAGTAATCATAAATAACTTCATTCTTCATAGTAATCATAAATAACTTTTATAGGTATTATTGGATTTCCATTAGTTGTAATCTCACTAAGTCATTTCTATCCAATCACAACCCATGTTCATTATCACATTAAATGTAAATGAAATTGAGTCAATATCTTAGTTTTCTCCACACACCTTTTTGCTACTATTAGCAAATTAGGGCCTTTGTATCTTTAGTATAATACACTTGTTGAACTTGACTAGATAAGACATATGTCTCATTAGTCGTCAATTTATGTTTACTATTAATAAGAATAAATTCATATTTGTATTCTTTGTATCCTTTCCCTCTTGGAATACACATCCCACCAAGCATATTTAAATATAATTAGTTAATACACTTAAATTAAATATTAATCTAATTTGTATATTCAAAATATGTCATTTCATAAAATTATTTCATAATAATAATATTTAAATATAAAAAATTATTTAATATAAAATACAACGATTTTTTTATCTTTTACTTGAATTAGTTTAGATTTACACTAAAATAATATATTATTTCCTATTAATTTTTAAATTTAAAAAAAAAATTAAATAAATAGGATAAAAATGGTAATGTTTATATTTAAACATTTAATTCAATTTTTAATTAAGATAAAATTTTTAATATTTAAATTTAAAAAATATTTAAATATATAATAAAAATATAATAGTTTAAATAATATTTTAAAGAAACACATAATATTTAAAACATATATTTAAAAACATGAAATAACATCATAAATATTTTGTATGAAAAAATAATTGATAACTTTAAATTAAAAATGCTAAAATCTAAGATCAGGTTATATATATATATATATATATATATATATATATATATATATATATATATATATATATATATATATAGAGAGAGAGAGAGAGAGAGAGAGAGAGAGTAACAAAATTTAATTAGCTTGAACACTTATATTAGAAAAATTAATTCATTAATAAAATCAATTTAAATAAAATTAATGAATTTTCTTATTGAGATAAAGGGTGAATGGTCCAACTTGAGGTAGGGCTAGAAGATTTGAAGAATGGAGTGAGATTTAAAAGTATATGAGTATCGAATGAAAAAGATTAAGTAAGTACTCCTAGATAATCAATATATAAGTTTTTGAATTTATCTTAAAATTTTCAAAGATAAGTTTATTATTCTCATTTGGTCCATTATAATGAAATTAACTATCATGTATATATTAATTATAAATAATTATCTTTGCAAATATCTTAATTAATATATTTAACCGCTCTCACTCCAGGGGTGCGGTGGCCCCAATTCGTTCCTTCAGGAAGAACCTTGCAAGCAGCAGCTCTTCTAAGCCACCGACTGAGTCACAGTCTGAGAAGCATAACAAGGTTGCTGGTAAAAAATGTGTTGATAACTATGCTGGTAAAGGTTTGTTTGTCAAGATCAACATGGATGGTGTTAAACGTATTGCAGAAATGCGTTTTAATGAAACTGTGCATTTTGGTATTCTGTTGTATTTTGGGTTGTTACACTGCTGACCCATCTTTTATTTAACCCACACCATATTGTATCAAGGTTATCAGAAAATAATAAAATAATATTCATGTATTCTGTTCATCTTCTCCACGAAGCACGCTGCCACGTATGACACTGAGTATTTCCAAATTCAAGAATTGATAATCGATTCAAGCTTGAAATTTCAATATGGTATCAAAGTGGCTTAATCCCGTTCTGTTCCTTTCTCTTCCTTAGATTAAATTCTTACAAATTGTGTTTTGTTCTACCTCTGTTCTACTATGTTTTTCGTTTCGTTTACTGTTCATCGCGTTCTTGATGGATCCGCTGCAAAATTCGGTGAATCCCTATTATCTGTACCCTGGGGAGAATCCAAGAATTGTTCTTGTAACATTACCGCTTGAAGGGAGTAACTATCACATGTGGAGCCAGCGTGTGTTACTATCAAAGAACAAAATCAAATTTGTTAATGGAGAAATCCAACAACCAGCGAAGAATGAGGCACTGCATGATGTTTGCGAAAGATGTAACATGATGGTTATCTCATGGATCACATGCACTTAAATGCATAGATCGTGCATAGCACCATCTACATCGATAATGAAACTGATCTCTAGAACGGATTGAAGGAGAGATTCTAAATGGGAGATCACTTCCACATTTCTTACATTTTCCAAGAAATAAATTCTATCAAGCAAGGAGAAAGGAACGTATCTGAATATTTTATTGATTTGAACGTTTTGTGGGAAGAACTTGAGTTCTTGAGACCCATACCTATTTATTCTTGTGAAATAAAATGTAGTTGTGACATTATCAAAATCATTACAACCTATAGAGATTCAGAACATATAATTTCGTTCTAGAAAGGCCTTGGAGACGCACATACAAACGTCAAGACTCAAATTCTTCTCATGGAACCATTACCCAATATCAACCGCATATATTCTCTCATTCAAAAGCAAAAACGTCAGTTAATTGGAGGAGCAAAAATAAGTGAATCCAAACCTATAGTGAACAACATCAACAATCAAGAATTTAAGTTTCATGGTAACCGAGGAGGCACTGCATAGAGAATGCAAGGGAGAGGAAGATCAAGAAATTATGGTAAGCAATGCAACTTCTACCACAAGATGAACCATGTCACAGATGAATCCTATTCAAAGCACAGATTCCCTCCCTGGATGAAACAAAAAAAATACAAATGCAATGCAAATGTGAATCAAGTTGAAAATCAAAGCTCGTCGAGCAATATAGAAGAGGATCGGCCAATCAACAAAGAAAAACAAATTGCAGCAGTTTAGACCTTGACTCTAGATCAAGTCCAACAATTATTAAAGATCTTGCAAAATTCAAAAAAAAAAAAAAACTGGACAAATTAACACTCTAGGAGAAGTAAAATCGGAGCAAAGTGAAGGTAAGTTTTCCTGGATTCTTGGTGCATGTACTACTTATCACATTACCTGCATGAGAAATATTTTTATTAACTTTTGTAAAATCAAACCAATCAAGATTGGATTACCGAATGGTTCATGTGTATATGCTAACTATGTTGCTACTGTGCGTATAAGAAGGAAACTTATCATTTATGATGTGTTTTACATACCAAGCTTTACTCTTAACATCATTTTTGTTCAAAAGCTCATAAATCATTCCAATTTCCAGTGCTTATTTTTTCATGATAAATGTCAGATAAAGGATATCCATACTTTGAAGATGGTTGGTCTTGCTAGTTTGATCGATGACTTATACCGCATCATTAGAGAAGACAATCAATGTAGAATTAATAATATGATGAGGTTTAAAACATGAAATATTGATGTATAATACTATAGGCTTCGTCACCCTTCTAATAATGTTCTAGATCATGTTTGCAAGATAATGTGAATATACAGTATAGCAAAGCAAATGTTTGCAACTCTTTTCGTTATGTTAAAGAGCATAGATTGAGTTTTCCTAATAGCAATTATGTTACTCATGATTCGTTTGACATTGTGCATGTAGACATTTGGGGTCCTTTTGGTATTACTTCCATATGTGGCTATAGATACGTTCTTACTGTAGTAGATGATTTTTCGAGACATACATGGATATCCTTGCTGAAAAATGAGGGTGAAACCAAATCTTTACTTGAGAATTTTGTTGCTTACATTAAAACTCAATTTAATAAAAGCATCAAAACCATAAGGAGTGACAACGGGTCTAAGTTTGATTATAGAGTTTTATATGATAAGCATGAAATATTACATCAAACATCTTGCGTGAAAACTCCTCAACAAAACTCAGTGGTGGAGAGAAAACATCAACATATTATGAAATTTACCAGAAGCATTATGTTTCATTCTAATCTTCCCAAGCAGTTTTGGTGTTATGTTGTTAGTCGTGTATACACATTTGTTAACCTTATGTTGCGCCATATTTTAAAATTCCTTATGAACATCTATATAAACAGAAACCTGATATTTCTCATCTTAGAGTTTTTGGATGTTAATGTTTTGTTTCTACTCTTGCTAACAATATGGACAAGCTAGATCCTAGAAGTAGAAAATGCATTTTCTTAAGCTTCAAGGCTGGTGTAAAAGGGTACATAGTTTTAGATATTAAAACTAGATAAATTTTTGTCACTCGAGATATTGTTTTTCATGAAGATAGTTTTTATATAATCAGAAAACAGTGATGAAAACTTGATAATACTTTCGAACAAGGATTCTGTTTTCTACAAGATGAAAGCAGAAGTGAGTATAATAACATGCACCTAGAAGAAAATGATCAAGAAAGTAACGATTTGAGGAGATCAGTGAGATCAATAAGAGCTCCAAATTATATGAAGGATTATCATCACAACATCTCCAGTATCCTGAACACTGTGTCTGTGGAATCAATATTGAAAGTTATGTATTCCATTAGCTCTGTACTTTCTTATAATGTTATGAATCAAAAACAACTACAATTGATATCTTCTATATCTTCACATGTTGAACCAAAATCATTTGAAGTTGTTAAAATACCACACTGGAAAGAAGTTATGCGTGTAGAATTTGAAGCTTTGAAGGCCAATGATACATGGTACATCACAAAACTACCTCCTGGAAAATCACCTATAGGTTGTAAGTGGTTTTTCAAACTCAAATTCAATGTGAATGGAGAGGTTGAACATCACAAGGCAAAACTAGTTGCCAAAGGATATACACAAACTGAAGGTGTTGATTATCAAGACACTTATTCCCCAGTTGCTAAGATGACAACATCGAGATTGTTGATAGTCGCCTCAAGAAATCCCTATATGGCTTGAAACAAGCCAACTGACAGTGGTATGCAAAATTGACATGTTCATTGTTAAGTATTGGTTTTATTCAATCTTCATCAGATCACTCTTTGTTTTTAAAGAAAATAAATTCTTTTTTTATGGCATTGTTGGTATACGTGGATGATATCATACTTGCTTGTAATAATGAAAACTGCATGAACAAAGTGAAACAATTTCTAAACCAAAACTTCAAAATCAAGAATCTTGGAAAACTGAGCTATTTTTTGGATCTTGAAGTAATCATAACAGAAAAAGTTATATACATGAATCAATGCAAGTATGCTCTTGATATCCTAGCGGATCGAGGGATGTTAGTGACAAAACTATGCTTTGCACCATTGGCTAAAAATGTAAAGTCATTGTTTGGACAAAATGGATCAGTATATGAAGAGCAATCATAGGGAGGCTCCTTTACCTTACAAATACTAGACCTGATATTAATTATGCAGTTCATTTTTAAGCCAATTCATGTAGACGCCAAGTGAACAACACTACAAAGCCATCAACCATGTACTGAGATACATCAAAACGTCTCTCACACGTGGTATTTTCGTCCCTTATGAAAATGATATCCAGTTGAAAGCCTTCAACAACTCTAACTGGGCATCGTGTGATCTTTACACATAAATCCACTACAGGCTTCTGCATATATATTGGAACTTCCTTGATCTCCCAGAAAACGAAAAAGCAAAGTACAATTTCACGATCATCTTCAGAAACTAAATACAGAGCGTTGGCAACGACAGTCTATGAATTACAATGGCTTACATACTTGCTTCATGATCTTCAAGTCATCATGGTAACACTAGCTAATCTCTACTGTGATAATCAAGCTGCTAGACACATAGCAATGAACCTAGTTTTTCATGAAAGAACTAAACACCTTGACATAGATTGTCATGTGGTTAGAGAGAAACTACAAGCTGGGTTATTTCATCTTCTACCTATCGAAGACACTGAACAACCTGTTGACGTCTTCACCAAAACTCTGGATCAACCAACCGTTAACTCAACCATTTGCAAGTTTGGAATGATGGTTCCATCTTCCATCTTGAGGGGAGGTTGTTAAACGTATTGTAGAAATGTGTTTTAATGAAAAAGTTCATTTTGGTATTTTGGGTTGTTACACTGTTGGCCCATCTTTTATTTAACCCACACTATATTGTATCAAGGTTATCAGAAAATAATAAAATAATATTCATGCACTATGTTCATCTTCTCCACGAAGCATGCTGCCACGCACGATACTGAGTATTTCCAGATTCAAGAATTGATAATCGATTCAAGCTTGAAATCTCAATAGATGGAGTTCCAATAGGGAGAAAACTGGACCTCAATGCTTACGACAGCTATGAAAATCTCTCTTCTGTTATGGATGAGCTTTTCAAAGGTCTTCTTGCTGGTAATTTCGTGACAATAATTCAATGGTCTACACATGTGGTGAACTAAATCACAATTGTTAATTCTCTTTTTAACATGATATAAACCTTCCTTGTGTGAATTTTTTTTGTTTACTACTTTTAATTGATTGTTATCCAACCAATGATTAAAACAAGCAATTCTTTGAAATTTAAGACTTGTTATGTACTTGAGGGTTGACTCTATTAATTTAACATTTAGTGCTTAAGGTCAATCTGTTTCACCAAACAATTTATTTAATATAATTTATGATTGCCCTTTAGACAAAATTGCATACAAATTTTGTTTTTCCACGCTTTTCTTCAATCCCCTATTGTCAAGAAGGAAACTTTGTGAAGTAATTTGATTTTTTATCTTTCCTATTGCTGTTTAGCTCAAAGAGATTCCTCTCCTAGTGGAATTAAGAACAAGCAGGATTAAGAGAAAACAATCACAGACTTATTGGATGAAAGTGGGGAGTACTCTTGTTTATGAGGATAATGAAGGAGGTGGGATGCTTGTTGGGGATGTGCCTCGACAATAAGCATCTTATTATCACTATCAATCTTGTGCACCATTATTTGATTTAGTACTATAATATTATATGCCTCCACTTAGTGTTTGAGGGTCGATGGAGGATTTGTATTTTGATCTCAAAATTGTAATAGATATTTATTTAGATTCCTGGTGCTTAACAATTACTATATATTTATATGAAGCACCCTTTTAGCCAATAGTTGTGAATAAATCTGAAGCATTACATGCCATGACATGTCTGTTGTTTCACATGATAACACCTGTACCACTGTCCCCTATCAAAAATACAAATAAACTATAAATTAAATGGCACAATTAGCTTTTTCCTTTGATCTTTTTTTAATGATTTAGTTATTATGACTGGCACCAAAGATAATTTTATTATATGGTTTCTCTTTAATGTGTCCATATGCTTGACAACATGTTTGTATTGACAGTGAATAGGCTACGAGTGTTGAAGAGTTCAGAGCTTTCTGCATTTACCTGTGAGTTGGAATCTTCTTTTCTATTTCCCTTACTTTATTACTGTTGAGATTGAAAATTGAAGAAATGCATGTTGTTTCAATAGCCAGTAAGCAAGAAGATATCGCTTGAGTCGGTAATGAAATGAAGAGCAGTTTGAGGTTTTGTTCCCCTACTGAAACTTGAAGACGCCTACGTTTGGGTTCTTTTGTCTAGTGAAGATCATGAATGAAGCTAGTTGCATACATTACACCTAAGTAAAGTGGTGCATATATCTTTTTAATTTTGAATGAAAATTTGAAATGTTTATGGGTTGTATAAACAGGGAAGGAAACTTCACCGATGATGTATATGATAATTTGAAAAATATGGGTGAAGTGTCTCAAGAAGAAATTTCAAAAGCACCTATCAAATTGGTAAAACATTTTGAATTTGTATTGGAAACAAAATCAAATCACTTACAAGTATAGGAAGTGTGTCAATAACGAAAAGAAATATAGGGAGACAACATGTTCAAAGTCAAATGGAGACAGGTTGTTGTTTTAGCTTTATTACAGGTGATGGAAGAAGGCCTAGACAAGGTCCAGTCACAAGAGCCATGATCAAACACCTTAAAGTCAGTGAAGAGTCAAAGGCACCTGCACAGATTAAAATGATGACTATTTTGAGCTTTGAGGACCATTTAAAAATTGTAAAAATTAGTATAGGAAAATTTTCTTCTTGTAAATAAACCCTAGGTGCCTTAGGGTTTGTAAAGGCCCCTAGTTTAGGGTTTAGCACATGTCATGTGGCATCTCCTCATTGAGTGGAGAAGGAAGGCGCCTAGGGTTTTTAGGGAAGCTTGCTTCACATGCTAGGTTACCCTAACCCTAGCGTGTGATGCAAGCTAGGGTTTCTAAAACTAGCTTAGGTTACACTTTACTAGCCTAGCTTGCATGAGAAGATACTAATTCATCTTCTTTGCCTATAAATAAGATGTATAGAGACTTCTCTTGTAAGCTTGATTTCCATAATGCAGTGCTGCCAAATTTTGTTAAGCTCTTTATCAAGTTTCTCTCTTTGAGTTGCTTCTCCTAGAAGCTCTTGAAGAACCTTAGAAGGTTGGCTCACCTTATTACATTCATCACTTATTCCACCAAAACTTCTCCTAGAAGCTAACATAGTTTCTTCTCCACATTTCCTGTTCACGGTGCCTTGGACTTATTCCTTGGAGCCACACGCTCATCCATTGCTTCCGCATCCAAGAAGCCTTCTTTAATTCGATGCAAGGTTCCTTTTCAAGCTACAACTCTAGTAGCAAACCACAAGGAATCAAACGTACCATAAGAGGCCTTGATCAACGGGTGTGGGGCACATTTTGTGGTTATGGGTTGTTTTGCATCTCATCCCTTTATGTGGTTGTTGTTTTCTTCAATATGAATTTGTTCTCTGTGTATTAGGGGTTGGGATATCCTGAAATTTCTTAATGAATTCATTTTATTTTTTGTCATAAAAAATTAGAATTAAGTTTGGTTTGACATATTTATGTTTCATGTTCTTATTATATATTTTATTCGTTATATTTTTAAATGTAATGAATATTTTTATGTTTATTTATTTTAATTAATATGTATTTTAAAATTTTAAATATAATTTGTCTATTAATTATGATATGATATTTATTTCAAACTATTATAATTTTTAATAATAATGATAAAATATTAATAATTAGAAACAACTAATAACTAATTATCATATAAATTTTGACAATAAAATACTACCAATTATAATAAATTAATAATAATAATAATAATTCATCATTATTATTTTATATATTTATAATATTTTATTATTGTCATAATTGTCTTTTATATAGATTTATAATATTTTATTATTGTTACTATTACATAAAATTATTAGTGATAATTTTATTTGTCACAATAAAAGTAATTTTAGTAATATCTAAAATTATTGTCACAAGTATAACAGTGACAAATATACTAGTGACAATTAAAATTGTCACAGGATAGTAATAATGACATGTTTTTAATTTATAATAATGAATATTTATGTCACTAAAATTATTATTTTTTTCTATAAGGCAATAAATTATCCAAGCATACATTAAATAATTTTTATATATAATCCTATATTACTGTTATCTAATTATTTAAAAAACTAAGAAAATCACAAAAGTGAGATCGTCATATGATATAGCCTTTGATGAAGATAATTTCACTTCAGCAAGGGGTTGGAGAAAACATTAACTGAAGTGACTCAAACGAAATACTCAATAAAGTGACTTAGACAAAATATTCATTTAGAACCTTATAGTCTAGATTTACTAACGATCAAAATTCATCAGTAATTGTTGAAAATCTTTTTCATCAACATAAATTTTTAACAAAGTTGTGATGATAAAATATTTGGATATTACTACTCATAAAAATATTCATCAGTAATTACGGACAAATATATTTGTCAATAATTAATAATGAATTTTATTGGAAAAAAATATCCATTGATAATTACCGATATAATTTATCAATAAAAATATTTGTCAATAATTATTACAAGAATTTATCCACATATATTTTGTGAGTAATTAATGATGAATATTTTATAGATATATTTTTTAATTATTTTAATCTAAATTTTAACAATATTTTTTAATTTAATAATTTTCATAATAATTTTCTTTTACTTTTTATTATCAAAGTAGAAACATGTGGATAAGTGCATACCTTTATATAAGTTACATAAGAAATAAAGTAAAATGTTTTATTAATAAAGAATAAAATTGAATCAATGGAATAAAAAAGAATAGCAAAATAGTAATTTATCTTTAATATTATTATTTTCTAACTTGTATTTGTTTAATATTTTTGGATTTTGACGGTGTAAGAAGTCTTAAGGAGAGACTTCGTTGTCGTTGATGTGTATTTAGGAATCGAACATTTAGTTATTTATATTTTTTAATAAATATTATAAAAAATTAAAAACATTAAATAAGTTTTTCTATACAAGTTTATATTAACGTATCTATAAGATAACTTTTTAAAGTTTTCTTATAAATTCTAACCTGCATAATGTGAAGATTGAATATGAGTGACACTGACATTCGTTAAGGTTACACATAAAGAAAAGATACGAAGTAAAAAAAAAAAAAAAGATTAACATAGAACTTTTAATTATTGAATCATCCGTTTTATCATATTTTATTTAACAGATAATACTTTATCTTATTTTAAATAAAAGAGATCAAATTTTAACTTGAAAAACTTGTATTCTTTTTTGTATTTCAAATACTGAAAATAATCTGTGAACTTTAAATTTTATTCTCTTTAGACTTTTTAATTGATTGTATCCAAACAAATCTAATTTACTTGTCAACCTCTAATCCAAGTCTTATTTTTTTCTCTCTCTTACACACGCATATATATACTCATATATACTCGAAGACTTCAGATTTGAACAAACTTATCAATAGATATTAGGTGGTTTAAAAGTATTTTTTTATATTAAATTTTTCTGAAAATAGCTTGCAATAGTTTCCGTTAGATTTTTAGGTAGAATATATTTTAACTTTATGTGTAAAAGTATTTTTTGTAATAAATTATATTGAATAGATAAGGAAAAAATACATTAATTTTATTGTCCTATATATTTCTTGAGTTTTTATTTTAATTTTATGTTTGATATTATTAAAATTAGATAACTTAGGTTAAAAAGTTTGGCGGCCACGTGTCTTCCGCCCTATAATCATCTGCCATTGTACAGGAAGCATATCTTATTTGGGTGTCAGGAACCCTAATCTCTTCATGTTGCCGCTTTCATATGCATTAGATTCACTATTAACTAGCCACTAAAAAAAATAGAAAGCTTATTGAATGGATTTTAATTTTTTTTGGATATTTTTATTTTGTAGTACTCCATTAATATTTTCAAATCATGTAAATAAGTTTTATGTATACAGATATAAGATTATTAAAAAATATATATATACGCCCAAACTTGCAAAATTTACTATCAGATTTTCTACTTTAAGATTTTTCTTTTAAGGAAAGTAATAAGATCTCAGGATATTGAATTAGTATTTTTTGTTTCTAAAAGAGTGTTTAGTATTTAAAATATACAAATATTGATTAAACAATTTCAATCAAACCTTATGACTTTTTTTTGACTTTTTTTTTATTCTCAATCTTTCTTTCTTTCATTACATACAGTTTTTTCTTGGTATAAATAATTATGTGTACTTTCGTGAAGAATTTTATGATAATTCAACTATAATTTTCATCATCACAAAAACTATACTTATACACTTATCAAATTAAAAAATAAATAAATAAATAAGATGTTAGGCATAGAGGGACGATATAGGAGAATATGAAGTTGAAACTAATAAACTATAAAATAGATGTATTTATTTTAGTTTTCTTTGTCTAAACCTTGTCGTTTCTTTATTAACTCCTATACTTTTGATCTTTTTTTTCTAAAAAATTCATGAATTTTTTTATGTCTTGTAAATCTACAAAATTCTTCCCAATCTTTTAAATTCTTAAGATAAAAATCTATTAAAATTCAAACAACAAATAAAAGAATTTTTAAAGCATTGGTAAGTCACGTTCCTACTAGTGTTTTAAAAATTCCAATTTTATGTAAAAATAATCTTTTAAGATCTGGATGTATGAATCCTTTAGTTTTCTTAAAGTATCACAACACAATCTTTTTCTTCCTTGAAGGGCCCGCGTAAGACTTATTTTGCAGCCCAATTAATGTACCAGGACGGTCCTCGGGACCTTGCTCCCATGATCCGGTGTACACACTTTTTCCGTTGGATGTACCTAGCCCAATTATGGGTCTCTTTGGGCCGGATGGCCCATCCCCTAAACAGACCAAATGTGAAAGGCAAACGTGACCCTGAACAGTGTTCAGATTCTGTAACCCACCAAATGATACACATGACTAGAAGCAGAGTAAAGAAGGAACAAAGATCTCTGGTGGTTGATAAACCATATCAGCACATCATTCTCATTTCTTAGTTTTTACCATTTAAATTATGCAAAAATATTTTTAATAATTAGTTAAACTGTCACAATGGAGGATTTTCTGGGTTCAGTGGATTGTTAATTTTTTCCTACGTTGGAACATGCCTAGTGTCTAGTGGTACTAGAAAACTGGACCAGGAATTTGGTCGCACAGGGACACCTATGCTACTACTCAGCACCATTGCTGCTCAAATGCTTGGTAATGGGATGTTGTGTGTGGCATAGGGGAGGTATTGAATGTGACCCCTTTACCATAATGCCCGATAATGGTGTAGAGACCAGCGGCAATCCCAACCTTGAGGACTAGTTGTAGGACATCCTCAAACTTAGGTTGAACGCAACTACCCTAAAAAGTTTCTTGTCATTATTATTGTTATATAGATCTTGGAACCCAGGCTGAAGGAAGACCAAAATAAAATATCACGCGTAACAAAAGGATAATAATGGGAAGAATGAATGAAAGTGTCAATCATTGCATTTCCTTTCGGATGTTTAAAAGTTATATAAAATAAATAAAGAAACAAAACGTAGTGACTCAAAATGGAGGGTCCAGGGGCTTTTCTTAGGGTTGTTTTCCCCATCTTAAATCCTAGTATTAAACCATGAAGAAAGGTCAATAGGTCACAGTTGTTGTAGGATAGTAACCCTTAGCTCAACTACATATTACGTTTAAATTATTAGGTTTACTTCCAAATGAAGCTTTATAGGGTTAATATGCCAGTTTATTCATGCAAACTAAGTAATGATGATCCATAATTGGACAACTCATTAGTGAATATAAAGTGGGGTTACTAACTAACTATGAAGATTAAAGAGTGAGGATTAGCCTTTACTCTTTGGCATCCAAAGCTGAGACATCCCTGGACAAGACACATAGGATTGGATTCGTTTGTCATGTTCTATCACATCCAAAGGAAACAAAAGAAATTTACTGTGGCTTATTTTTATTTTATTTTTTTCAGTTTTGGTGAAGGTACGTATATGAAGATGATTAATATTCATAAATTATGGTCAGATATGGGAAAGACAGAGAGAGGGAATAAAGTTGGAGGTGGCATTAGTTGACATTGGGGACTCATGTTTTGTGAGTGGCGTTATTGTTGTTGTGAGATAAGAAACAAGGTGTCAGCAGAAGTACATGGCTATAGGATAACTAAGGAAAAAATAAAACATGTGTGGGAGTAGGGGTGAGATATGAGGATCAGAGCAGTGCACTAATCTTTGAGTTTCACCCACACTTTCACCTTCATCATGGTTTGGTCGGTCCAGAGGGCCTAAGCCCATTAAAACAACAGGGAGTGACATGCTTTCATGATTCTTTCTGGAATGCTGGCTACCCCACCTCTTCACAAAGTGTGGTGCTTGTGGGGGAGAAAGAGTGACAAAGAGAAACCTTTTTCTTTCCCCTTTTTCTTGCAGGACCATTCAACAACTTATTCCGTTAATTAACAAAACCATTAAGTAACCTTTTCTCTCTTTCAAACAAGCAATTTAAACATACCTACTGCCATTTTGGTAATGTAACAACAACCTATGTTCTTTTACTTAAGAGTAAAGGTCGGGCTTGTTGAGCCTTCTCTTTTGTTTATATATAAAATATTTACATGCCATATTTTGAAGTTTTGTGGAGTTTAGATTCGGGATTTAGGAAATTTTGCACGCAATTTATAGCTGGTGTAATCTTCTAGAACAATGGAAATATAATAAGCATTTGTGGTCAAGACATAAAAAAATAGGGTCTCAGCTTAAAGTTATCCTCCAGAAAGTCATTGCTATGATGAATAGGGTAGGTAACAATCTTCACATATATTTTGGGGTCATGTTATGGATCATGGCCAAAAGGTAGAGTACATTGAAAAAGGAGCATGATAATGTATTAAGAAGAGGATTTTTGGTTGTTTATGGGAATGTGGAGTGGTATACACTACAGGTGTTGGGAGGGATTGAGTAATTTGATTTTTGGTCATGGGGATCAAGCATAGCTTTCCACAAGATGAGAATGCATGTGCTTCCATGGTTTGATGTGGCTTGCCATCTTCAGAGTTGACAGCATGAATCTGCACATTTGTGCACCAGAAAGTGATGTAAACCTCACAAAGGGGAGTTCATGAATATAATCATATATATTTTAGGCAGCACCCGGGCTCACTCTACATGTGAAACTCATAATAAAGAAAAAGCAATAAGGCATAACTTCAACCTTTCCATAATAACCCTGGCTTTCAAGCTTTTTTCTTCCCAGATAAACTACAAATCCAACAATCAAACTTGTTGCATACCATTCAGAATGATTAGCAATATTCCAACTCCATTGCGTATTACTATATTCCGTATTTCGATTTGGATTTCGTAGTTTTAACCATCGTTACAAAGATGAAAGAGAGTACGATGTTGACCTAATTAAACAACTTCCAAACTTTGAGGGGCGTAAAAGAAAAGGGAAACAAGAATAAATATTTTTTTAAGAGAATTATATATCATAATAAAATAAACCAAATATTAATATTTAAGTTTATTTTAATTTATGACTAAGAGAGATGGGTAGGGAATGTGGCAGTTAGACATAAATTCGTTTTTTTTCATTTTCAAAGTTTCTATTTAGTAAGTCAAAGACAGAGCGTCAACAGAATATGGAACGGGATGTGGTTGGCCATTACATCAGAGATATGGAATCATAGAAATAAAGTAGTTTTCAAAGGTGGGGTGGTAGACGCTGAGGAAATATTTAGTCTAGCACAACTAAAGAGATGATTATGGATTAGGTATAAGACGTCGAGAATATCTTTCTCGTTCCCGGATTGGCATCTTTCTCCAGTGGAATTTCTTCGATCTTTAGTTTAATAATCAGAGTCAGTGACAAGTATATATAGCGAGATCTCCGATAGGTGGGAAGGAAGTCAGTATTTGGATTTATTAACTTTTGTTAGAATAGGACTTTGTATATGATGCAGGTATGTTGGGGAGATATTAGCATTCAGGTGGCTGTGAGCAGCAAAGGTAAAGGAGGGAACGCAACAACCTTGTTTGGGCTTGCTTCATATTTGTACTGATGTAAATTTGGATGGAGTTAGATCAATAGTGACAGAAGCGTGTATTGTACTCTTGAATTGGTGTTGCTCCTTTTAGAGGTTTTTATGTATTGCTTTAGTAAGATATTAATCTTTGTTTGAGAAAGGTTTCAGAATGTTTTGTTATATGTTAACAGGTTCGTCAAGTTGTATAAGGGTTGAAACACCCCTAAAGTGTTTCTTTTATTTAATTTAACTTTGGCTATTCAAAAAAAAATTTAATTTATGACTTTTAGAATAACTATTTTAACGATCATAGTAAAACTAGTTCGTAAATATACTATAATGACATATTATTACAGTAAAAAAAATACATACTATAATAAGATAAAACATCGGTTAAAATATAATCGATATAAAAAAATGCAGTAATATTTTTGAAATTATGTGAAGAGATATTATATTTGTTACAAATAAATCGATTTAATATACCACATTTTACATCGGTTGACACTTCTAACTGATATAGAAAAGACTGAAAAAATAAAACTTTAAAATTTAGTTTGGTGTTGAACCTATTACATCGGTTGTGAGCCTCAATCGATATAATAGGTGCTAGATACTACGTCGATTATTACCTACAACAGATGTAGAAAGTATCTATTATATCGATTCTTGCTACAACCAATATAATATGCTCAAGCATTTGAAAAAAATTTAATTTTTGAGTGAGCACGCACATGGATTTATTAACCTAATATTTCACTGCTTTCATTATTTGTGTTTTTCTCGCGGTGCTGCTAAGTTTCTCTGGTGTATTCTATGCGTTTTCACTCTCACTCACGCTCATTTGGTTGGTTCTTTTGTTGCCTTCATATACCCTTTTAGCACTTTTGACATAGGTGATTTGCTAAATTTTGCATTGTAAGGTTTGTAAGGATTTTATACACTTGATGCGTGAGCCTTTCTCTGCCGTGAATGCTTGGTTTGACACCCTTTATCGTTTCTCTTTGCAAGAGATTAGTAGTTTTGTAAAATTCATTAAAAATAGTTAAAAAATTATTTTTGACCTAAATTTTTATCAACAACTTGATATAGTGTATATTTGATGATAGAGTTCTTACATTATATAAATTTATCATAGATTTTGGGTTTTAAAAATTTAGGACGAAAATACTTCAAACGACCATAACTTTTGATAGAGAGTTCGGATTGAGATGCTCCAAAAATGAAAGTAGCTCGAAATAGCATAACAAACTTCGTGGGCAATCTCCAAGGGGATTCGAAATCCAAATTTTTTTCAAAATTTCATCATTTACTATTTGTTTTTTATTTTTTTAATATTTTTAACATTTTTTTTTCGATTTCACCTATCTATACTTGTCAAAAAAATCTGGAAATTTTTGTGGTGTTTCATTATATGGATTAGAGATTTTACCAAAGAATTCTGGAATTATTCTTTTAAAAAAATACATATATCACATCGGTTGGGATCCACAACCGATGTAATAGGGTAGATACTACATCAGTTGAGAACCACAACCGATGTAGTATCTCCTCCTGAGCGCTCTTAGGATTGGTATTTTATGTCGGTGATTTATTTATCAACTGATGTAGTATATGAACATACTACATCGATTATAAAACCGATGTAGAAGTACAAGACTTTTTACATTGCCTGTATCTATAACGGTTCTAGAAGAATGTCTTCCAGAACCGATGTAGAAAGGATATTTTCTACTAGTGTATTGTTTTTATTGTGGTGTGAAAAGTTAATCAATTAATAATGTAATTTTAGATTATTATTATTAAAATAAAACACTTGTGAATATATCTTTTTTTCTTTTCAAAGTTCATAAATTGAAGAGTACTTCATAAAAATAAAAATCATCTTCCTTATATTTTTCTTTCAAAACTTAATTTCATAATGTACCTTAAATTTTTTATTACTGTAATACAATTTTAATATTTTTGCAAAAAGTTGAAAGGCATCAAAATTTTTCTAGGTGTCGGTATCAACAACTTCTTTCTCTGATCTAGTTCTTTATAAGTTTTCGGTCTCCGATCTTATTCAACCTACTACAAAAGAGTTAGGTACCTGCTAAAGGCACTTCAATGTTAAAGTCAGTAGTTCTGGAGATTATGAGTTGAAGGATAAAATAAATGTACATGTTTCTCCTTATCTATCCTGGTTATTTATAATGATTTTTAAAATGAGATTGAATTGATATGATAGATAATGATTCCCTGTGTTAATCGTCATAGGTTGAGAACCTATAACGATGTAGTAGGATAGATACTACATCGGTTGAGAACCACAACCGATGTAGTATCTCTTCCTAAGCGCTCTTAGGATTGGTATTTTATATTGGTGATTTATTTATCAACCGATGTAGCATATCAACATACTACATCGGTTATAGAACCGTAGAAGTCCAAAACTTGTTACATCACCTGTGTCTACAGCAGTTCTAGAAGCGATGTAAAATGTCTAGGGTTTAGGGTTTATAATGATTTTATACTATAATACACTTTTAATATTTTTTCAAAAACTTGAAAGGTATCACAATTTTTCTAGGTGTCGGCATCAACAACTTCTTTCTCTAATCTAGTCTCTTTTAAGTTTTCGGTCTCCGATCTTATTCAACCTACTACAAGAGGGTGAGGTATGTAACAACCTAGAAAATCTATCATCTGAGTAGAAGTGGTAAAAGTGGAATGAACATTTGATTATTATATTATTAAACTAAAAACACGTATTTATAGGAAAAGTTAGTAATCAAGTCTCATTCCCACTTGAGCCACCATCTCTCTAAAACATCTGACCTCCCTCTTCTCTGACTTCTCTCTAAGACTTCGCTTTTGTCTTCCATCAGTTTCTCGAGCGGAGCCCACCATTGGACTCGTGGCGGAGAACAGAGCAAGTCTATCCAATCAGAATCTCCAATAGAGTAAGTTCGTTTTATGCCCCTTCTCTTAGAGTCAGTTTTAGGTTTTCGCTTTCCTCTGTTTACTGAGCTTGCATGTGGCCTCTGAGCCATCAGACGGTGGCTCTGTGAGCTCAGCTTCATAATCTGTTAGTCTGATCGTTGATTAGAGGTCCTTTAATGCAGATTCGAGTTCCTGAGGACCATAGGCTATTGGGATTGTTATAGAGAATTTCAACTGCAATTCAGGTAAGGGAGGCTAACCTTAG
>Ga0099825_1002649_pt1 | contig 23850 bp, 11 predicted proteins | sample SiratroredBW_FD_76838 | JGI IMG/M metagenome (GOLD analysis project Ga0099825, IMG submission 76838) | Root nodule microbial communities of legume samples collected from California, USA - Siratro red BW | ecosystem: Host-associated > Plants > Roots > Nodule | place: USA: California | collected... | reverse complement strand
TGCAGGAAGAACTTGTCAAAAGGAACACACTGAACTTGAAACCCAACGCATGCATCCACAAATCAAGCCACATAATGTCTAAAAACACGCTCTTGACATTTGTTGCCCAACAAGATCCTCTCCCATCTTCATATTACATCTTTATATTCAAAATAAGCGTTCAAAAAGTTGTTTATGTAAGACAATATTAGTATAATTACATACTTAATAAATACTGTATTAAAAGATTTCGTAGATTATCTAGGTAAAACTCCTACTTTTGATTGGGAAATAGTTCAAACAGTATCTAAGTTTAGTGCTTTCAGAAAGCATTACTAGTATTTTGGCACAACAAAGTTGAGCTGTCTAAGAAAGAACCTTCCTTCTCTTTATGGTCGAATTTAGTAGCCAATGATTTAGCAACTAAGAGGAAGATGCATTTTTTGTTGTAACACTTGGACCAGAACAGGCATAAAACTTTGGAGTGTTTTCATGTTGTTTGGTACACGCAACCCTCAAAAGAAGCCATAACATGACCAATTATAAATTCCAGAATCACAAAGAAAACCGCACCTCAAAAACATATAGACAAATAAATAAACCCAACCACATATAATTCCAAGGCAAATTATCTTTTATCTCACATTAAGACAGCATAAGATTGTCATGGTAATCAATTAAGTACAACAAAAGCAGGGTTCAAAAGAAAGAAAACAAGCCAAACTGCAGCAGCATATTATCACTAAAATTCTGATACTATCCCATAATTTGACTGTCAACCTGATCTGTAAAAATACATGTCAATGCCATCAGAACTCATAAAGTAATGCCTCAAAGTTCAACTCCCCTTTTATTAATAACTAGTAAATGACCTGCTACAATTCTTCTTTACTCCTGCAAAGAAAAATATTATAGATAGAAGTTATGGAACAAGCAAATACAACTTATAGAAGATAAAGACATTACCAAGAGTTAGTATTTTCAGATAAGAATTTCTCATATAAATAGAAGACAAAAAATTGTTCACTAAATCTATTTGTCAGCTTTCCAACTAAGCACACAGGTAATGTTTTCTTTTCCAATACTAGATTCTGAAGCAATTCTATTATATTGAAAATATGGAAGACAAGGGCTAAAATTGTGAATTCAAAGCTATCTCCCCTCTGATGAAATGTATGGTTGAATGCCAATACCTAATCATTTTCTAGAGAACGTGGAAAACATAGAAAGGAATCAAGAAACATAGCTAAAAGAAGTTTAACAAACCTCATCATCAGAGTCATCATAATCACGGTCTTCCTTCTTTTTCTTGAGTTGGGTTGTGCCACCCTCTTTGCTGATGGGCAATTTCATTGCTCCAAAGGGAGTGTCAACATCAATATTTCCTTTCATGGTGTAACCAGTTCCCCTTCCTCTAATCATATCCCAGAGGGCAGAGCCAAAATCCTTAGGCCTGAAGGAAATTGGAATATCAATATATGTAATCCCAGTTTTCTCAATTTTAGCAGACTTGGTGAGTTCAGCACCACCAATGCTAACATCACCAAGCCACACCTCATAATCAAGAGCATTAAGGCCAAGGTCAAAGTCATTCTTGTTTTCCAACTTCAAATGAAGAGTTGCAATTGTCTCCTCAAAAGAGAACCTTTCAAAATGAATCTTCTCAAGATCAATATCAGGCTTATAAGGTATGGGGATTTCTCCAGTTTTCTCCAAAGGTAGAGTTAGCCTTCCCAAAATGGGAACATCAAAAATCAGACTCACCTTCACCCTATAAGGAATGATGCTTCCTGGCTTAATATCAGCATATGTTTGCTTGATGTCATCATAAATCAAAGTAACAGGAATTTTCACAGTCTCCTCTCCATGTGCATGGATAGTACCTGCATCTGGTATCAATCCAGAAACTAGCTTCCTTCCATCACTCTCAACCAAGTAATCTATGTCAATCAGAGGGATTGGCACCGGATTTGGGTTCTTTATGAGCACATCAACAACAATATCTGCCTTGTGAAGATTAATTGATGGAATGTGTATAGCAGTAACATCAGCAGTTGGCTTCCCAAACCCAATAGCTCCCTCAATCTTCTCACCAATGTCATGAATGAAATCCTTCACCTTCTCAATGAATCCACCCTTCCCTTCCTCTTTATCATCTTCCTTGTGCTTTTCATCCTTGCTACCCCTTTCCACCACTTCTGGCTCATTAGATGTCGACATATCTATATTACAGATGGCAAATTTTCACACAAGTTAGCTTGATCAAGATCCAAATCCAGTCACAACTAACTAATCAAAGCCAACCAAAGTCACAAGTTAACTCTCTGATCAATTATTTGCAAAGGAAAACACTGCAGCATGCCGGATCACTTGCATCAGCATTAGATACTTACAGACACACGATTCAAAATACAAACTTTAGATCTACATGCTCCAAAAATGCATCCAAACTTGTCATTCCATATCAGGGTGATGATGATACAAAAAAATATTTATTTACAATTTTATTTGCACTTTTTTATGTAATTACATTGTCAGTGGATTTCCCAGGAATCAAAAATGGAAGATACACAGAATCATAAGATGGTCAATGCTTGATCATTTGAGGAAAAAACAAGATACCACCCTCACAAAAATCCAAAATGAGGAAGCTTGGTCAAATTGGCCTTAAAGGGGATCATAAAAATGGAAGATTACTATGTGGGAAAGAAGCAGAAACAGGAGAAAAAGTGTAGAGAAGTACCTGAGAATTGAAATGAGATGACTGATCCAAGTGACAGAGAGAGAGAGTGTAACTGTGAATCAGATTAACACAACACAGATTAACACAACACAACAGCACCACACAACACTGTAGAGATCAAGATTTTGTAGGTGGAAATAAAAAAATATAAAAAACAGTGAAAAATACACGAAGGGTCAGATCTTTGGCACGAAGACAAGAGGAATTGTAGCCGTTGATTGAAGTTTGATTTGGTTTGACTGCAAAGCCAAGCATTCCACTCTGTAAAGCATGGTCCACACGGAATGAACACTGTTTAAGGAGGGAAAATTAAATAAAAATCTCAACTTTATTATGGCTACAACTATAAAGCTCAACAAAAAGTCTAAATCTGATTAAGTTATATTTTGTTTGTTGAATATTGAATTCATATTATTAAATATTTTTTATAAAATTATTATGGCTTATTTTTCATCTTTATGAAATTTGAAATAACTTTATTAGCTTTCGTCAAAAATTTTTCTTTTATTTTTCTCTATAAAGAGACATTTAAAATTAAAATTTATTCATTTTACAGAGAGTAAAAATACATTTTAATTCAATTAGTGTTCAAGCAAGAACACCGACAAGTCAAAACTTAGACTTGTGGACGTTGGAAAGCTAAGAATGTCTAAATTTAATAAAAAAATATACTTTATTCATTAATTATTGATTAGCAGTATTAAATTTTTTATACAATATTTTATTGATTACTTTATTTAATAAAATTGTGAAGTTTAAAAATAAATTAATAAATAATAATATTTAAGCAAATTGAAAGATACGAGGACATTAAATTTGTAAGCAACGGATCTATATCTTATACATTGTATTTTGTTGAAAAAATAGAATAAAAAGATGTGAAGTAAATAAAAAACAGAATAGAAAAATATAAGATGAATGAAAATAAACACTAAATGGAATTATGAAAAGAATGAACAGATTTATGTTGTAGTTTTTTTTTTCTTTTGTTCTTCCTTGTTTTGACTTTATCAAACCAGTCACATTTTTTTTCATGATTTAAATCATTATTATATCATATTTTTAAAGAGTTTATATTTGAATGAATCTTTTAAAATCTTGATGTATGGCTGCATTAATACTTTAAATATCTAAATGAGCCTTTTTTGTTTTATTTTTCATTTTTAGTTTTGGTTATTGCTGTAAATTCTTAATTTATAGATAAACACAATCCATATGGTATCTATTTATCTATCTAGGACACTACATTGGATTCTTGAGGTAAATCTAGTAATATAAACATTGGATTCTTTCATGTTACAAACGAGAGAAAAAGATTCACATATTGTCCTGTTCACGAGGTCAGTGTCCATAGACAATATCAATCAGAATTCTCAGTAATTGTCTGTCGATCAAATACAACAAATTAGCATCTCAAACCCTAATCTCACAAAGGCAAATAAAAAAATGCCTTGGACTAATGAAACAAAATTATACAAATGATTCAGACCACAAGGTATGAATCACACTACTAGCTAAACCAATATTATAAGGAAGATTTTGCGTGTTTAAATAACACTTATGATAATAATACAATGTAGAAAAACTCATAATTACAAGGGTGGGGGAAAAAGATGTAAGGAGACTCAACATGTCCCTAGAGGAGCTCTGTCATCTGGTCCAGCAAGCATGATCTGTCATTATTTGCATTCCAATTTAGCAATGGAGGCCAAAAAGAGAGAGAAAAAGATGACTTCCCAAATTCTAACCAATGTGTTAAGTTTCAGAAGGACTTACATTACAGTCAAATGCAAATCTCCTTGCTAGCATGATGGCAGCATTCCTTTCTCGCTCTGATTCAAAAGCTAATACAAAAGAATGACCTTGCTTTGGCTGCCAAAAAAGTCCCTGTGCTGCTGCATTTCCACCTCCTCTAACTCCACAAAGCTAAAGAAAACAAGATCAAAGTATTATGGTTAACCAAATTCCAGTTTATCATAAGTGACAAGGGGAAAAAAAGAAGAGCACAAAAACAATGCATTTTCATATTGTAGTTCAATGCACAAGGTGTATGTATCAACACAGATTTACAATAATATAGAGAATGAGTTAAAGGAAGAGGTTAGAGCTTTGTTTTGCTTTTCACAATCAAATATAGATGGTATCAACAGTTTTAAATACCTGCATTGAACTTGAATAGTATTCTTTGGCAATTGTGGTCTTTCCTTTGCAAAGTTTTATCCTCATCTTTCCAACATGAAGCACATGAATAGATTCAGTTGCAGGTGAACCGTTCATTTGAGTTACAACTACCTGAAAAGTATTAAATGCAACTATAATATCATTGTCATGTAATCTGACTAGACTTGACTTCTGAACTTTATTTTTATATGTGAAGAACAAACCACAAAATAACAGTAGTTGTCAAAACTAAACAATTTGATTAAATGACTCAGTAACAACCCATGAAACCATACACGTTTGGGTCAAAAAACAGCTCAACTTAACAAGGCGAGCATGTAACTATATAAAAAGGAAATCAATAAAAGTTAAAAGGAACAGAACAACATACGTTAAATTCAGTGTCATGTTTGCGCACAAGTGCCTCTACATAGGTGCCCAAACCAGCAGCTACATGAGTACAAAAGAAATGTAAGTTCAACATGACTGCACAGCATAACATGTCTCAATCTCTTAAAAGAACAGATAAGAAAACAACTTTATATTTAAAATAGAAACAAGTACAGAAGCAATGTCTGTTAGTGACTGCTACTAATGCAAATGAGGATAAGTCGAATTGAAACCAGACCTGGATCTATTGGACCAGCAGTTGAAAGTGTGACATGCTCACTTTCTGAAATAACATCAACTTGCAATATACGTCCAACATCAAAAGGCTCAGGGGCGTAAACTGATTTGGTTGCTCCTGAGAAAGTTATATCATATGATAAGGAAAGATAAAAACTGAGGAACTTACTGGATGACATATTTAACAACAACCAGTCTTCCAGCATCTTGAACATAACAACTTAGATCATAATTCAATCTTACAAAATTAGCTTGTAAGATGAGGTTTACACCTACTTATATACTAAAATATGGTCATATATCTTTTGTAATTGTGACCGAATAGTGAGTAACATGATCGAAACAATAGAATAGGTCTGAATACCTTCTTACAAAATAGTTTAAGCCTAACTACATTAATCATTAGTATTTACACAACACAAGTAGTTTATAATTTTCTATAAATACTAAAGGATAGAATTATCATCATCATAACCGCTATTCACTCTTCAGGAAAATGACCAATAACAGAAAATGCAATACAATCAGCAGAAAAAAATGCATAAATCAAGAGTCAGCTGACTGGAAAGTTTTAAAAAAAAAAAAAACAGAAAAATTACCTGAGATAAGTTCTTTTTTGGCTCCATCAGATGATACACGATACCACTGAATTGAACATTTGGAAACTTCAGGAGCATTATCAGAGCAAGGCTGAATTTGCAAGTAAGAACCTAAGGTTTCATTCCCTTCAAGTTCATATAAATGAGGAATATTCTCCCCGCCTTTCTTTGTTCTAGTTAGCTGAAAAGTATTATGAGATGAAGGATAATCAATAAAAGAAGCTTACAATGATTAGTAGAAGACAATCACTTAACTCCTCCATCAAAGCAAAGAAATTCCCCATTCACTTATGAAAAAAACATTGTTCAACATGAACGCCCAAACACTAATCGAAATGAACAATATCATGGAATTTTCGATCACAACGTCTAAAAATTAGAAGATTCTCCAAAGACTATCTAAAGATCATACTGCCCTAGCGAAGGAATATGGAATATTCAATATTCACATGCTTTCCATATAGTATTTAAAAACATTTGTTTTTATATCAATCATCAGAAATAAAGCAATTATGAAAGAATTATATGACCAGGTTTTCAGTATTGCCAGAGAATTTGACAGTATGAAGGTAAATAAAAATACTGCATGACACAAAGCAGAGGTGACATAAACACTAGTTGATAAGATGGGGAAATCAAACACTTAAGGATTCCATTGAAACGTACACAATCCATAATACTCAAGTCCTTATCATAGAATATCATCCAATGGTCATTATACAATAAACACAACAATGTCAAGGCATGTTATCCCCGTAATCCATGCATGATGCAAAACCATGTTAAAACACGGATTTTCAACAAAAAACCAGACCTCAAAACCAAATTCAAGCTACAAAACGTGATTCGTCATAACATGCTGCTTAACAAACCAACAACTGTCTAAAAGTCTTCCACCTAATGCTGAGAGTATATCATAGAATTGCCATGGATGGTTCATGACAGCATACCTCCTTTTGAAGTCGAAGATACTGTCTAGTCTTCTCTGCCAGTTGAGCCCTCAATGCTCGAAGTTCATGCTCCATATCCATGACCTAAAATTCAATCAACAACAATGTAATCATCTATCTTGAATAACTTCATAAAAATGTAACCATATGGAAAAAAGAAGTCTCAGAAAATAAAGAAAAGAAAGCTAATTCAACAAAGGAGAACAATCAAGAGTCTGGCACACCCAATAAAAATGGAAACTAGAAAAAATGAAGGCATTGGAAATAGAAATTAGATGAGACAAAAATAGGTACATGTGTTCTTGCTCATACATACCTTGCTTGGCTGATGCAGCATTTTGATTCTTCGAGCCTCTTGAACCTCCTTCATTAATTGTTCCACGTCCTAAACCATGGATCCAAATTTAGTTCAAATGATTATTACTAAATTAATACAGACCAACAGTATTTGTTGGTCTGTATACTGTGAGCCTATTAGCAAAAACCTTTCAACAAGCACTTATTACCAACTCCTTATAATAAAACATGAAAAATCACTAGAAAATAACACAAACTTGTTTCCCAGAGGCTTGAGACATTCTCTCATGTTCTTGAAGTGCCTCTTCCACTCTTTGAACCGCTGCTCTAGCATCCTCTATTTCAGCACGAGCAAAAGCTCTTTCCTCATCAACAAGTTTCTTAGCATCTTCAGAAGCCTAGAAATTAAATGAACTATCAACATTGGAAAAAGGTATTTCTTTATGCAGCCATGTAGACAAGACACAAGCTAAGGAAAAAACATTTCATTACAAGAGCAACAGTTTGGTCTTATTGTGTTTTCTTTTAATGTTTATAAAAAAAAGAGGATATCTTATAATGCTTGATCTTCTTTTCTTTTCCTATTTCTAATCAAACTTCTTTCGTAACCATGTAAAACAGGACAACTCACCTGCTTAAGAAAATTTGCAAGCTTCTTCACCTCTTCCTTCTCTTGTATTAGTTCTCCTTCCCTCTGAGTCAACTGAACTGCTAGAGCTTCAACCTGAAGAATACGCAGAATAAATCACAGTTCATGATTGCATCTCTTAGAAGACTGTGAATGCACAAATAAACTACAGTGAACATTCTATTAAAAAAATTAATAAAAGTTTAAATTCATTTTTATTCATGGAGCAATGAAAGCATTATCTGGATAAGAAAATGTACTTCTACAAGTATATACAAAATTTAAGGGAAGTATTTCCAAGTTCATTCTCAAAGCCTTTCCATTAACATAAACCCTCCCAAATTGACTTCTCTAGCAATACACAATACTCTATATTATAGAACCAGCTTCATATGAAAAAGCACACGACAGGATAAATATGAAAACCTGTTTATTAGGTAGAAACAAATTTGAAGTGGAAATATTCCTTTAACACAAAAAGAAAAGAAAACTAACCATAGCAATAGCTTCTTCCACATCATCCTTGTTTCTGCCTGCCACACGCCCTTTTAAGGATTCAAGTGCATCTCTAAGTTTCTTCAAAAGAACATGTTTTTCCAAAGATGCAGCCTCTCTAAGTCTAGCCTGATTTCACCAGCAATGAAAAGCTTACTTTAATAAAGGAACATCCCCTTCTTCAAAAATTATGAATATGATCATTGGATATTTCAATTGCAAGCATAGCCAAATAACAATCTCAGGTTGCAAAACCCTCCAAAAGGAAGAACCGTATTCCAATGTAAAAAATAATTGATTTTTAACCAGAGCAAAGGGTAACCTCTTCAGACAACTTAGCTGCTGCTGCCAAACCCTTCTCGAATTTACTGGCAAGGTCACGAACCGAGAGACGATTTTGCTGCTCCAATAGCTGAGCAGTCTCACGTGCAACAACTTCCTTCATAGACAACACTTTAGGGTCATCCTTTGTCTCCATTATCTGATTGTTAGCTCCAATTCTGTAATTAGGAAACCGACTAGAAGCAAACACAACATCAGAAGACACCGCAGGCACAGCCTCTTGTTGCATTGTATCACCAAAATCACGAGTCACCCTTGTCATTTTGCACACTCAGTTACCTCTGCCAATCACAAAATCAAACCTTTTACCAAAGGAAACTCAACAAATCATAGCTTACAATAATACAAAAAAAGGGGACATACATATACACATGAAGGACAAAAAAAGAAGTACCTTGCAAACAAAACGTACAAAAAGTGAGAAACTAACAAATAGAAATACCCTTAGTCCACAACCCATAAGCTTATTGAAGTCAAAGCATATTTTGAGAGTTTTTCACAAGGAAACTAAACCCCCCTAATCTTCCTTCTTTTCACTCCTTTTCTTATTCTGTTCTTATGAGTTAAACTTAAAGCAGTGAGGAAAAAAGGCTAACAATAAAAGGACAAAAAGAAAGCTTTAACTTACAGATGATGATGAGAAGAAAGAAAATGGGTAGATATGCTTGTGATTCCAGGATCAGATTCAAAGGGGTTGCTCCAATTTGGTTATACACAGAAGCAGTGGTCAGATCAATGGTTTGAGAGAAAGAGAATAAGCACATAGCATATGGATAGAGAGAATGAGAAATCTGAAAGCTTGCTTTCTGAAAATAGGAAAAAAAAAAAAAAAAAAGTTGTGTGTTGTGCCGCCCGTGTGTGAAGTGGCCCCCCTCTTACGAGATTTTAGTGCCAACGTTTTGTGTTGTCTTTGCGTGATGCTTTCTAACACACAGCACAACACAACAACATAAGCTTTGAATGGAACTAGGTACTTGGATCCTTGTCTTTAAGATGTTGCACACAACTATGGTGTTTGCTTGTTGCTGTTACTAACATAACCATTACATTACTTTGTCACCATGTTAAAGCTCTAAACTTTATTTTCTTCCATTTTCAGGGTCCCATTTAAGCCCCTTGTCTAGCTGTTCCTTCAGCCTTTTCTTCACTCACACTTCCATTTTCATTTTGCTTTAAAAAATTAAGGGTGGCAATGGAAACCCTATCTCCCTCTTTTTTCTATTATTTGCACAGCAATTATATTATTCACGTTCAATGAATTTGACATAGCTTTCGGTGTTTATTTGTTTGACTTGGGGTTTGGTTCTGGTGTGCGTGAGTGAAGTAAAGGAAAACATTCCAAATTATAATTTTTTTTTTCATGCAAGTATAATATGCAGTTTGTTCTTAAAAAACTCTCCTAATTCTTACAGAAAATGAATTTAATCATTGAACTTACAAATACACATATTAAATCTCCTAATTAGTGTATTTTAGAGAAAATGAATCCATGAGAAAAATCTCAAAATAAAACACTGAAAAAAAAAACATTTTTAATAAATAGATAAAAAAAAAAAACTAGCAATTTGGGAAATCATTGTTCCAATAATGCAAGATCATATCATATGAATTATGGCATGCCGTGGAAAGTTGACATTTTGTAATCCAATTTTTCTTCTTTCCTAATAAACCTAATTCAGAATAAATCACAATTAAGTGTTGATTACCATTAGGTCATACATTAAAGGGAATAACTGGTTGCTAATTTATTAATGGTTTTACTATTACATTTTTTTCTCATACCTATGGCTCTACACATTTAATTACTTATATGGTTTGGTATATATAACATACTACAAAAACATTGTTTTTTGTCAATGAACAATGGGTAGATGAAGGTAGGGGCAATATTTTCACATAATATCATGTTTTTTGGGAAACCTATAGTATCATGTTATGTTATGGGTTTGTTATTATGCCTATAATTTTACATTATACCAAAGCAATCTCAAAACATTGGTTCAATTAGAAATAGTTTTAAATTAGTATTCTGAACATACAATTATATTAAATATTTGAATAAAAAATTATCATTTATTGTAACCAAATCTGAACTGAATAAAATTATCTTTAATAGAAAATATTTGTCATCGGTTTTTATACGACCTTACATGAAATATATAGTATAAATTATTTAGTGACAATATGAAGTAACAATAAGATCTCTATTTTTTTTTTTTTTCAATAGACCTTTGCATCAACAAATGTTATTACACGTATAATTTTATATGCTATGCAAATATCTTGTTATAGCATTTTTCAAATGAATTTTGTATTAATAAAAAATATTTTAATACATATTCTACAAATATAAATTGCTTAATGTTAAATTTTAGTTTTTTTCTAAATAATTCTCTTTATTCAAGAGATTTATGTGAGATTCAGGTTTTAATTTTTTTAGTAATACAATTTATACAAGAAACTTTGGTCAAACATGATTACTTTTTATGATTTATAATTTAAATTTACATTTTATTTATTTTTAAGATAACTTAAATTAAAAAAATTAAAAAAATAAAATGTAACATATGTGTATGAGATAAAGCACGTGGAAAGGGGCTGGTAGGTCAAGTCTCAATCACGTTGCTTTCTTTTGTTCTGAAATTTCATTTAAAAAAATAGAAATGGAACGCGTGCCACTGTTTCAGTATTTTAAATTTCAGTATTCAATATAGAAATTCAATGATTACAATTCCTTGTTCACCCTTTTGTCACATAAATTTAATAAAGATTCGATTTTAAATTTCCACAAACCTATATTTATTTTAAGAAGAGATACCAACTCAAAATTACTTATTTAAAATTATCCTTATCATTACTTCCTTTTTTAATTTAATAAAGATAATGAAATATAACTTTTACTTCTGGAATTATTTTTTATTATAGTCACAATCATGATCAATAACATCACTATTCATCTATGATTACAATAATTATATTAAAAAAATTAAAATGATAATTATAATAAAAATTATTGGTAAAGAAGAAAAGTTACGTGATAATAAAAATATGTTATACATTTCTTGTAACCAGTCATCAAATTCAAAAGAATAAATTATGAAGATTTAGAATAATTATGAAAAGTTACTTTTGGTTTGCATATTCCTATTTTTAATTATTTTTCCTTCTTGAAAATAAAAAATTAAAACTAAATTCACATTTATATACAGTGTTAATATAAATAGTTCGCTTCATCAATAAATTCCTTTAAAAAAACAACCCATACCTTCGTAAACTTTATTTCTCTTAGGAATAAACCCTTTAAACTTTAATTTTATTTTAATTGATTGTCAATTTTCCATCACATTTAGAAATAGATATCTTTAAATTCTCAATTTTACGGAAATTAATCAACAATTTTTATTACTTCTATAAAATAGACACCTATTGTTTAAATTGTATTATGATTAATATTTTAAATTAATAGAAGTATTCATTAATTTACAAATTCAAAATCCCATTTCAAAAAATTAAATTAAATTAAATTTAAATAAATAATCTTCTTACAATACAATTTTTTATATTGAAATTCAATTTAAAGAACTTTTTAAAAAATTATTTATAAAAAAAGATAAATTTAAGGATTAATTAAAATGAAATAAAATAAAAATTTTAGGTTTTTATGGTAAAAAATAATCACATGACTAATTAAAAAGTATTACAAGCTTTAAGGATTATCTGACGTTAATAGTTTACCTTTATAAAAAAAATATATATTTATAAAAGTTTGATAAAATTTAAGGATTGATCAGATTGAAATTATCGATGTCTATTTAAAAGATAATAAAAGTTAAGATTAATTGGAACAAAATTAAAATTTAAGATATCTTTTTATGAATATAATAAAGATTAAAATCAATTTAAAGTTTAGAGTTCATCTATACTATTATATATTTGATAACTTTTTTGTATGATTTTCTAAGTAAACAATTTTATCTTTTAATAAATAAAATATAATTTATTTAATTAATTAAATAATTATTCTTTTAAAATGTTTTTAAAATAACTTTTTAAAATAACAGTTGGATTTTTTAATATTATTTTTACAAAATTATATTTTTTAAGATTTTATTATTTTTTCATGTTTTAATTAATTATTCATAACAATAAAATTATAAAAATAATAAATTTCTAAAAGATGTGAGTATATGTGTATGGAAACGCAAGCGTTTCTGGCTAGTAATTATAAAACGAGTAATGTTTTAGAATGATTTGAGTGTTTTATTTATCTTTATGAAATATTTATCTTAATCTTAAAAAGTATAATTATTGTATTTATTTATTTATTTGTATAATAAAATATTTATTGTTAATAATAAAAATATTTATTCTCTTTAATCATTTTACTTTTAGATGCAATCCCTGTATTTAGAATGAAATTCCACTCCTGAGATAATCTCTGATCCTGGCACCAAGGTGGCATTGCAGCTTCTCAGTGGTTCATCATTGTACTCATGTCAGTTGCTTATCCCTTCCCTTTTCTGCTATGAAAGTGTTGAGCATTTCATGAGTCTTTAAAATTCCATTTTTTTTTTTTTTTTGTGAATATCTTTATCAATGCAAACTATGAAATTTCAATATGTCTCCTTAGGGATGATTATGAGAAAATTTTCTGGTGATTCTCAAAAGGTTGTTTTGGAAAGTATTATATTTGATGTAATTAGCCAAATTGTGTGGTTCCTTTCATGATTAAATAACATCTTGTGAATTAGGTTAATGACACTATTATAGGATCATGAGTTTTATAAGAAATCTCCATTGAAACATAAGGATATAACATGAAAAGGGTTTTAAATTTCTGATTTGGGATTTTTAAAAAAATCAATCTTAACCTAATAATTTTAAGTTGTAAAAAATTGAATTGTAAAAATGTAGATTTTATAAGATGTTTGCATTGAATAACGTTTTGATATAGCCTCTGATTCCGCTACAGCGGGTGGCATTGCGGTTTCTCAGTTGTTCATCTCCACACCGACGTGAGTTTTTTATCCCCTCCTTCTCTTTTCCGCTGTGAAAGTGTTGAGAATTTCATAAGTGTGTATAATTCCATTTTTTCATGAATATATTTACCAATGCAAACTATGAATTTTCAATACTTGTTCTGTCCTGATTTTAGATTTATTATATGCACATATATTGTCTCCTAGTGGATGATTATGACAAATTTTAGTGGCGATTGATTATTTACCGACCCAGAATCAGCTTTGCAGTTATCATGTTTGATGTAATTACCCAAATTATGTCGTTACTCTCATGGTTAAATCACACCTTAAAGCAGTTTATGCAGTTGTTTTGTGCTAGCGAAATAGGTTGATAGCCTCTGATTCATCTTGGGTGAGTTCTTTGGGTGCAGTGGAGAGGCATGGGAGACAAAGATGAAGAGTTGGGTATGCCAAGGGATGCAAAGATTGTGAAGTGTTTGTTGAAATCAATGGGAGTGGGGGAATACGAACCTGGTGTTATACACACATTTCTTGAGTTATGGTATCGCTATATAGTTGATGTGTTAACGGATGCACAAGTGTATTCAGAGCATGCAGGGAAGTCCGAAATCGACTGTGATGATGTTAAGCTTGCTATTCAATCCAAGCTTAACTTCACTTTCTCCCAACCACCTCCTCGCGAGGTGCTTCTGGAGTTGGCTCAAAACCGCAACAAGATACCATTGCCAAGGACTATGGCTGGACCTGGTATACAGCTTCCACCTGATCAGGACACGTTAGTCACTCCCAACTACATCTTTGGAATTCCAAGCCAAGGGTCTGCTCAACCTCAAGAAACAGATGATGACGAAGAAACTACCATTCCCAACCCCTCTCAGGAAGACAACATAGACATGCAACAACAGGATCATTTCCCCTCTCAAAGAGTATCATTTCCCCTACCCAAATGCCAAAAGGATTCATTTTAAGTCCCTTCTGCCATTAATCATCAACAAATTTACTCTAGCTTACACCAAATTATTTTACTGCAGTGGTAGTTGCAAAAACTGCAAATTTTGTACCTTGTTCAATTTATTCTTTCGTGAAGTCCATGGGTTCTGACATTGAATCAAATTGCTTTCAAAACGGCTCCTTGTGGTCAGAAGTGAACTCTGTCTTCACCTCAGCTCCTTATAGTTGCTGGTTTGGAGCCATGCTAATTCTGATAGGGTGAGAAGATGAAAGTGGAAGAGGAAGAATGAGAACATTCTTTCTTTTTTTTGTATTATTGTCTTTTGGTAGACACTAAATAAAATGATAAACAAAAATAGCAATTAAGAGAAAGTACGTTATTATGTATTTGCTTTTGATTTTGTTCTTTTGTTTTGAAATGTTTATATAAAAACAACGAAAATTTTATATTAATTTCATAATTTTATACATTTAGAAAAAGGAAAAACAAGATAATAACTTTGTAAGTATTAAAACTTTAGTTTCTTTATTCAAACCATATTAAAATATTTGTACATATACCTAATATGATGTTGCATGATGTCTAATAAAAAGATATGTTAGGAATAAAATATGTAACCTACTTTATCATTTATTTGTTCAGATTTATTAGAAATCCTAAAATGTAAATAATAATAATAAAAAAAATAATAGCATTAAAAATGTTTTAATTAAACTCGAGAATGTTCATCCTACTAAGTTATTGTTTTCTTACCTTAGTAGTTTAATATTTGAGAGAATTAAGTTTTGGTATGGTAGCAACGTTAATTAAGCAAATCAAGATGAACACCATCTTTAAATTTTTTTTATACATATTATCAAATTGACTCATTTTCCTTGGTGAAATACATCATGGTCTGAAACATAGGGTTTGGGGATTAAATATCACTTTTTGTTGTATCAAAAAAATGAAAAAAGATGATGGTTTATGAGCTTGGGACACTGGTTATATGTGGGCTGAGAATGGAGCAGCCTGATATCCCTCCACTGTCAATAGTGGGAGGTGTTCGCTGCTCTGTGAAACCAGCCTCACGCTATACCCTCCACTTTAGGGACCACGAGACCCAAACTTTAGTGTAAATCCCATAACAGGCCAGCATTTTATGCATTCACCAACCCAACCAAGGGTAACCCAGGTCATATCCCATCTCTTTGATGCCCCCATTCAGGTTACAAGCTAGCATTACCCATCTCGGCGAACTGACTCAATTGTCAGAACTTTTATAAAGAACGATATGTAGAAGAACCTCTTTGATGTGGGACTTGTCTCAGCCATGAGGTCGAACATAAAATGTGTTATAATGGCTTACTTGAAGGGAATCTATTCAAAACCACACTACTAAGAAAGACATGAAAGAAAACAAAATTCCGAAGTGCACTTAACTTGGTCCTAGTTCACGATACATCACACTATTGTTCATAATGCGCGAAGAGGGCAGGGAGATTAGCAACCTTACTCTAAAGTATATAAATTATGTTTTTGTCAAGGTTTTTGTTGGACCTCGTGATCCTCACCCGACACATAGAGAAGAATGAATCATATAATCATCTTTTGAGATAGTTGCAAGCTGTCCAACAAGTAGCCAGGTAACAATTTTACAATTTATAGGTTATATGTTGGTGATGGTGTTGAAGACATTATAGGTCATATGTTGGTGATGGTGTTGAAGACCACTATGTCAAATTTTGTCTTTCTACAAAACCTCTGTATCAAAAACATTGGATTTTTCCAGACCGTTGAAATGTATAACGTAAGATACAATTACCCATTTTGTTTAAATACATGAACATGGATTTGCATTATCTGAGAAATTGTTTCACTCGTTGACATGCCAATATTCGGGGCTCTGTCAAGACTTCATAGATTGTAGTATGTAAAGTTGAATACTCCTAGAAACATTGTGAATATATTATCATGTTGTATCATTTAAGTAAGAACATGCTGAATACTTTAGCAACATTCTGAATTATCATGCTATATCATTTGTTAAGAACATTTCTGAATAGTTATCACATTCACACAGTATACACAAGATAATGAGAGTTTAATGGACAAAACTCACTCGATTTTATCAAACATTACGTGAGGCCTTCAGCAATTTACCAGCACCCAAAAACAAACTTTTGCCTTACTTTAAAACATACAAAAGAATACGAATCTTTAAAAATATCAATGCAGAAAGCCATAGATCATCACAGCCATGATCTCCCCAACCCTACTACACTAAAGAACCCTCTATATAAACTAGAACGTTTAAGAGAGTGCGGTCAAGTAAAGTTCTTTGCTGGAAAACGAAGGGCAACAGAGCAGCAATCTGAGCTACTGAATTTCTTGTAAACTGCCCTAAGTTTACTTTCTGGAGCAGTGGCATGAAGGTTGACCAGGATTTTGGCGCAATCCCTGTCACCAAAAATGAACAAAAAGTTACTTCCTTTCTCTGTTAAGAAAATACCCAGTTGCATGTTTTAATATGTTCAAATATTAACCTTAGTTGCTCCTCAGAGTAGCCTGTGTAGTGCTTCAAAGTGCTTGTCCAGAGAGGAGTCCTTTCAAGAGTACTTCGAGCCCCAAGTACAGCAGAAGCAGCAATCAAAGAAGGGCAGTACAAGACTACAGTAGGATAGTGCATCATACCAAGTTCAGCAAGGTAAAACACCATGTATTCCATCTACATTCATAAAAATTAGGCACATTCATCACGGCATTCTAAAATAAAATAATGAGTTTAACAACATCCAACTACTACAAAGGAATATACCTCTTTATCAGATGGAGTAGAGGCTTTGATGTACCGAACCAAGAAGACATAGGGTGTAGGAACAGTTAAATACCACTCAAGCTTCCTAAGAATTGTTTTCTCCATCAACAGCACTTGTTCACTGACATAAGCATTGTCTGATATGCACACAAAGTCATTAACCTGCATGCATACATTGGAAACACACCATAAGTAACCACAGTTGTTTTCTAAGAACATGATCCATAATCATAGAAGGGAAGAATTCCACCTCTGGTGCCCATATCTCTTCATATTTTGAGGCCAGCAGCATAGAGCTGATGCCAACAAGCTGAAGTTCCCTTCTAGGCACGGCCTTCACAGACAGGAACCGATCAACAATGTTCAGGGTCAAGTAGAGAGTTTCTGGCATGAGCTCAAACTTTCTATGCACTTCTACCAACCAGTCCACAAGGATTGATCTCATCTTGGCATTAATATCTGGCTGTGAACCCATGTAATCGTGCACACAGCCATCTTTCTGCTTCATCAGAATCAGATATGTTATTTCTACAACACATGAGAGCATATGGGGAGAGAAATAAAGAAAAAGAATACAACATTTACCTCAGAACTTCTGTAGAATTCGTAGATATCATCAATGTACTCCGCTGCTGCCAATTCATTGTCCGTGTCAGTTGCATCAATGTTCACTACCAATTCCATTGGGAGTCCACAAGCAGCCTGAGGTTGACATATTGTGTTGTTAGAACGCAAACAACAGTGAAAAGGGCATCCCCAAGTGAAAGAAAAGAAAGGAACAAAAGGGACAACCTTGCTTCGAGCAGAGAGGACTGAACTAAAAGCCTTGGCATCTTTGTCCCTTGCTTTGTTTCCCTTAGCAACATATTGCTTCTCCTCTTCCTCCGATTCATCATCAGAGCTAATCACTATTACTTCAGGTGCTTCTTTAGGCTTCTGAGCTGCCTTCGCCTTTGCTATATTCTCCACTTCAGTGCTTGACTTCTATATAAAATTCACTCACATTTTTAGAGACCCATCCATTACATAAAGAGAAAAATTTTCTTCATTGATGAAGTTAAAAGAAAAACAAGAGAAAGAGAAGTGCAACCTTGTTCTTCTCTTGTGCGTTGGCCAACAATTGAGCACGAAAGTTCCTAGTAGAAAATCAGCAGATTTAGACAAAGGAAACAAAATAAATATGCAATGAGATGCAGTAAAAAGATTGATTTATCAAAAAACTATACCTTGTGACAGGTTTAGACACATTAATACCACCATGGCCTTGTTTGGCCACAAGATTCCCGATATCCTGAAGAACCCTTCTGTTCCTTCCTTCACCACCTATATTCTTCTGCTTGTTCTCACGAACCTCACCTTAAACCACACAAAAACTACAATGTCAGAAACGAAAAGAGAGAAATAAAGCGTAGAACAAATATACAAACTTATCCCATCAAATCTTAAAAGAGACCCAGATACAATTGCAAGAAAAAAGTAAAGAAAACATTCAAACATGTATCAAGTTGGCAGCAAGAAAAGAACAAAAATAACAAAAGGAAAAACAAAAACCATTGTTGGGTTGTTCCGCTACGGAAGCCATAGCAACGTTTTGCTGCGTTTCTTGAAAAGTTGAGCCAAAAACACCGCCGAGAGTGGAGAACAGCGACGACAGAAAACCCTGAAGACCACCGTTCCGCGCCTCTCCTCCGCTTCCGTCGTCGGTTGTCGCCACCGCTGATTCAAGCACTGTCTCGGTAGCAACTTTCTCTCTTTTGCTTCTAAGGCGAACGTATGAACGAAAATATGAAACACTGTTAGTATGTTTCTTTGTTTCTTTGTTCCTTTGTGAAATAAACGTTTGTTCAACGGCTATGTTTGATTTATACAACACACTTCAGCTTCCAACGGTCAACTCTATATACAATCTCCACCGTTGGATTTCATCTCGCATCAACGGATAGTAATCTTCTAGCCGTTACTCTCATTTCTCACTCCCAAATTTAACCGCTCCTTCCCCTTTTTATTACTTTCTAAAATCACTCTTACAAATTATTTATTAACAAAATTGGAAGAGGTTCTTCCATTTTTTCACCACACACAACACTTTTTATTAATATTTTTTTAATTTTTTATTTATAAATTTTAAAATTGGTATTTTACTTAAAAACATTCGAATTCAGTGTCTTGGAAATTCTACATGTGTCCTTTGATTAATTTTTAAAAGAAATTAAAAGTGTGATTCCACCTTTGCCACTTCCATTCATTCTTCAACAACACAACACCTTATGGCCTTTCACTTTTATATAATAATTTACATGCTTCATTAGCACTCACTTTTTTTAAAAAAATAAATCTCTTGGATTGTTTTTTAAATCTCTTTAGTATAGAAGAAGTCTCCAAAGGGGAACAATTCGGAATAAATTTACGTTAAACGTTTGGATTTTTTTTCATTTTGGTTAGAGTAAAAATATATTAAATAAAAGAAAAAAAATCTGAGTAATGTAATTTTATCTAAAAATATATAATGGAATACTCTTAATTTGATGAGTTTATTTTACTCTTCGATATATATTATGGTTCAAAAAAATGGCTAAATCCACAAAATTAAACATATTTCATTTTCATTTAATTTTCCACGCATTAATTTTACATTTTACTTTATTTATCTTCAATTCTAAATTCTTTCCAAACTTAATACACAACATTAATAAATATTTAATTTCAATTCAAATATAACTCGAAATAGGAACATGCAAGTACTGACACTTTCCTTTGTATTAATAATAGAGATAAATAAAATTATATTTCCTTTGTATTAAATGAAAATAGATTAACTATTTATTTGTATTAATAACAAAATTAATTATTTCTTGAAAAATATAATTATACACTGACAGTAAAAGGGAGTTGTATACATTCGTCTGATCACAAATCATCATACCATAAATTTATTGATTTTAATAATAATGATTTTCAAAATTAATATTAATGATAACTTGTAATTAAATGACACGATAAATATGCTTTATACCCGTGATTATTAAATTCTCACTGTTTCCCTTTTTTTACTTTTATTCTTAACAAAAAAATAATATTTCGACATAAAATTAAAATTAAGGGAGTTTGATCTGTATACTGTAAAAGATCACTCTATTAATCAATGATAAACCATGTCAGAGAATATTTAAAAAACAATTATTATAAAAATTTAAATTAAAGCAATTGATAGAGTATCCGTGTTTTAACTATTAATAATTTATTATTTACTCAATATTTAATATAGGTTTGTTTTATAACCCGTTTAGAGGGTTTACTTATCAGATTTAAGATTATTGTTTGCACGATTTTGATGATGAAATGTGATTGTTTTTTAAATTTTTGTAACCTTATGTAAATGTAAATTACCAACCCAAAAAGGCGTGGAAAGATAATATCTTAAAATGAAAAAATGAATACATTTTATGTATAAAAATAAGAAGAAAAACGATATCATTCAAACAAAACACAAAAACACAAAAAAAAAATGGACTTAATTATGATTTTTTTTCTTTTTGCTGTACCAACAGAATAAGCCCACTGCTTACATTAATGTAGTTAAATAATTTTGGTAAATGTTATAATAAGGGGGTAATTTTTTGTTTTTTAGGCAACAATAATTGATAAACTAGTTGAAAATTGTTAAGTTAGCTAATGTGTGTCATTTTGACAAAAAAAAATTATTATTATTATTATTATTATAATTTTTATTTTTTAAAATAATTAAATTCTTATTAAACTGTATATTACTACTATTTTTTTTAATTTATTGTGTTTTTCTTTTAATTTGGACAAATGGTTTTATTTAAATAAGTTAGTGTAATTAATGAGTATGAGTCAAAAGTAGTTTTTATTTATTTTCAATACTTTTTTTTATTTCTCAAATTAAATTAGCGTTATATTAAATTTATTTTTTGCAATTATCATTGTGTGTAAGTTTCATATACTATCATGTAGTAAAATGCTAATTACTTTATTTTATAATATTAATTCTTTTAAACTACGTAAGAAAATAAAAATAATCCAACAAATAATTAAAATAGTATATATTTTCCTTATAAATTTTTAATAAATAATAATAGATAAAAAATCAAGGATAATAAAAATTATATTAAAATATAAAATATAGTAATAAAAAATAAATAAACTACAAGTTAAAAAATGACTAAAGTAGTTTCTAGGTAATAAGTCAAAAATTTCTTAAATAAACTATTTGATATACATCTGTGAAAAAAGAAAAAAAAAAAAACTCAACCTTTCCAAATAGTATCTAGTCATAAAATTTATATTTTTATTAGATGTTACAAATTGCTTCAAAAACATATAAGTATTAAATAATTATATATTTAATATTTAATACCATGAATAATATTTTTTATATTTAATACAATAAATACTTTCTATATCTCATATCATACATATTATTAACTACGTTTTTTTTTTCGTTTTGAATACTTTAAATAATATTTGAAAGCATTAATGGCATTTACTAATTTTTAAAATAAAATGAGTTTATATATTATGTTATTGATGAAGGGGATATGTTTGACTAGATTTTCAAAACCTCGGTTTTAAAATTGTATCATGAAGAATAGTTGACAAAGAAACAGTGAATCGCATGCATGTGTAGTTAAAATAAACCACAAAATCAGTCATTGTTTTAATTTTGTAATTGTAACATCCAAAAATACAAAAAATCTAAGTTTTAGAGTATATAGCTCAGACCTCTTTAAATAATAATTTTTATTGTGACATATTAATAAGTATATATATATATATATATATATATATATTTATAGAAAGTTATCGTATAAATAACAAATATAAAATGTAAACTATAATAAAAATTGTCAAAACATGTCTATTTTAAATTTATTTATCTTAATAATATATTATTAATGTTTTTGATATCTGCATTTCATACTAAAATTAATATTTGACTCATTTTAATGACAAATTAGGATAAGTTGAACATATCAAATAATTTAAAATTCCAGATGTTTTTAGATGTACAATGAACTCTTATTATGAATTAAACTACTAATGAAACTATATTTCTTTACTTAATATATACATAATTCACATATATAATTTAAGGTGTATATATTACTCTTCACTCTAATAAAAGTAATAAATCCTTCCAACATACAATTTAATACAAATTCATAGCATGTATATTAAAAGATTTAGTTACAAAAATAGATATTAGACGATGTATTCCCTTTGAGCGGAAATACTTTTGCTTAGCAAAGATATTGGCTAAAACTTTTATTAAAACATTTTAAATTTCATTAAGTGAAAGTCTCAACGAAACATTTATTAAAATGACTTAAACAAACTTTCATCAAAATGTTTACAATTTATTAAGCAAAAATATTAAATAATATCTTATTAGAATGACTCAAATGAAACATTCACTTAAAAACTTATAAATTTGCTAACTAAAATATTAGAAGAAAATACTCATTAAACTGACTTAAACGATACGTTAACTAAAACATTTTAAAATTTATTATATAATAATAAGTTATACCGTAATAATTATTACTACTTTTTTTTTTTACTTTTATATATAAAATTAATAAACATTTCATCTCATAAAATGTTTTATTATCAGAATTTTATAAACTATTTTTATATACATAATAGTTTTACACTATTTAAAAATAGCAATATCGTTTAATGTATAATGGAATAGAGTGATACATTAATATTTAAAAAATATGCGATAATGACATGAAATCACTAATGATTTTATTAAATACTACACGCTAAATTAATAAATAAAGTAAAACAGTAAAAAATTGAGACAAAATGTGTACAATGCAATTAAAGTTAAACATAACTTTTCCTTTTGAATTTATTTTTCAAAACCCGTTTACAATAGAATCTCCCAAAAAATCAATTTAGACAGTTCCACCAAGCATTCGTATTTAATTCCACCAAACAATTCCTAATAGTTCAGTTTTTTAGGACAATAATGACTAATGGTGGTGACTATAATTTTTTTAACCAGAATAAGTTCATATTTGCTCTATAAATCCCTTAATCTCTGTTTTTCCTTATGTTTTTGTCATCAATCTTAGTAGAACAGTTGAAAAAAGTGTTTCTCTCAACTTAATTAAGATTATACTAAAATTTGGTTTTGTTCTGATAATTTTTTCTAGATCCCTAGATTTTGAGATTAGCATCTTTATCGGGTGGAGAATTGTTGTAGAGATCTTCATCAGGTAAGGGAAGCTAGTAACTTATTTTAGTTATTTACTTTCAAATAGAACCCT
>Ga0099825_1002643_pt1 | contig 23866 bp, 6 predicted proteins | sample SiratroredBW_FD_76838 | JGI IMG/M metagenome (GOLD analysis project Ga0099825, IMG submission 76838) | Root nodule microbial communities of legume samples collected from California, USA - Siratro red BW | ecosystem: Host-associated > Plants > Roots > Nodule | place: USA: California | collected... | reverse complement strand
TTCTTTTTTTATTTTTTATATTACCTTTTTTAGTTTTTTTTTTTTTTAAAAAAAAAAAACTTATCCAATCAACTTGGTTTAACACAACATTTCTTTTAACATGCTCGTGTCAATTTTTTTCTTGTATCATTATAATATGAATTTATACATGTTATTATTCTATTATTTCATATTAGTTCTCGTGTTATGAAAATTATAATTTTTTATGGATGGCTTTTAGTTTAATGATTTTTTTTTGTTAAACTATAATTTTAATATTTTTTATCAGATATATAAATTTCAAAACATTTTATACTCATTGTATTTTATAATTAAAACAACTAAATCTCTTGAGCAATAATTATGTGTATAAAACATTCATACAACGTTATTATGCGCATAAGAGGAATAAAAACAAATATCATTTAAAATTTCTAAGAAAAAATAACAATTGAGAAATAATATTTCATCAATCTCTTAATATATACTTTATAGGCTTTTGCTTTTATTATCAACTTAGGAAATGAAACACATTACTTATTTTGAATAATTATTTTGTATCATTTTTTATGATGAAAATATGTACAAATGAGTTTTATATTTATTTGTAAAAGTGAGTTTTATGGTGAAAATATGTAGAAATATGTACATTAACTATTTATGTTGTGATATGTATTTTATGATGTGTATTGGATTGTAAGTATTCCATGCTTCTGTTTTACATGAATGTATTGGATTGAGTAATTATATATTTATATATTTCAAATAAAAATTGTTTTAACATTGATAACTATTATATTAGTTTATCTTTATTTGTTTATATTAGTATATAATCATTCTATATGGAGCATAAGCATGAAAAGACCAAAGTAAGAATTTTTATGTTCTTTCTAGTATTGTATTTTAGAGTTTACGTATATGTATATTATTTTAGGAACTACTGATTTTAGGATAATTGTACTTGGGGTGTATATATATATATATTGAAATGAGTACTTATGGATTGACTTGTTTAATGTACCGTCTATGAAGAATTGGATTAGATTAAGTAAATTTTAACACAAAATTGTTTAAGTAGGATTTCCTTTAATTATAATTTAATTTCTGTATCTTAAAAAATCTGTAATTTAGTTCCTATTTTTTAATTATCTATAATTTTGATTTTTAAATTTCCGTTTATTTAATTTCAATTTGTTTACTTTATTATTGATAATGTTATTAAATTTTAATTTTAAAATATATTAAATCATTATAAATAATAAAAAATTAAGAAGCTAAAATAAAAAAAAAAACAAGAAACAAAATTTAAATTCTGTAGATTATGTAAGCGTATAAAGGGAAAAATTATAAATAAGCTAGTTAAACATAGGTGTGATGTCATTAACTATAATGAAAAGATTAATTAGAATTGTTTATGTGGATGAGTTTGTCTGGTTATGTCAACATCAGCGTCATCTAGGCTCACATTTCATATAAATCCATATTAAAGAAATTTTATTATTATAGTAAGAATATTAAACAAACTTTAATTTTAACAATTCACATCCACCCTTCCAAAACCCACCAGTTATAAGAGTTGACTCACGCACAAAAGTATATGATATATTTTGTTGTCATCTATTTATATAAGAATGATTTACTTATTTCGTAGTTCAGATGTCCAATTTCAAATCCGACCATTTAAAAAGAATATTTTTTAAAAAAAAAGAAGTTTTAAAAATGCAAATTTTGAAAGTGATTATTTTCTTTATTTTTATCATTTTTGTGTGGAAAGTTCACTATTGTGATGAAACCCATATTTAAGAAAAACTGGTTGCCCAACAAAAATAACTACGGTATGGAAAGCTAATTTAAGAAAGAGTAGTAAAAATTATAATTTAAAGTCTAATTTATTTTTTCAGACCAATCTTTATATCACATCAAACTTATATCCTACTCCTGAAAGAGACGAAACCAGCAAGAAAGGAATGACAAAGGGAACTCCTAGGCACGTGAAGCCTGGCTCCAAAAAAGAGCGACAACAGACTTAGAGATACCATAATTTGTATGTCACAAACTCGAAAATTCCTCATCACATAAATCAATAATTCATTATTCAAACATACTAAAATATCATTATTGTTTTTATATACTCAGAAGTTTCATATTGTTTAACCTATTCAATGTTTTATCAAAATAAAATTGTGATAGAATTACCAAAATACCAAAACGTCCAATGATATCTCTAAGAAATTTTGCAGAACATTTTTCATGTACTAAAGGGTAGATGAGGGAAACTGGCTTGTTGTCTTCAATTTTGGTAGCGTAACATTGAAAGAAGGAGTTGCAAAATAAGTAAGTTAAACGTAGCAGGGTGTGGCTCTGGTCTTGTTGGCTTGAGTTTGTTTGTACGTAAAGGAAGAAAGCGATAAAGAAAACCCAAGATAAGGTACTCTCTGGAGTTTCCAACTAAAGGCTTTTTCCTCAGAAGTAAACACGAAGAAAGAGTTAGGCAGTGAGAAATGGGAAACACATAGAGGAGTTAGGACACGTATTTACCACTATTAAGGAACCTCACTCAATGTACTACGTTTCTAAAGTTATCTCAAAAATCTAACTGATTTAATGTTATTTTTATTAAATATATATTATGTTATATCGTCTTGTAATATTTTTTATTCAATTTAATTACAGCATTATTTTAACTAGTGAGTTAATCCAATTTTACAGAAATGGACTGGAAGCATTATGAACAAATAAAGTATTTTGTCGCCCTGTGGAACAGTTACTCAATGTACTATATTGTTGATAACTTGGTCTGACACGAGTCACGAAGCCATAGAGATTGATTGTGAAATGTTATAAACTCAACTAATTTATTTTGACCGGCTAATGAAGATCTTGATTTCATATTATTATGCTAATATAGGATTAAATAATATCGTTCATACTAATTGATTCGCGTTTGGGTAGTTGTTATTAAGAAAGGTAACTGAGTAATAAGTTTTATGTATTATGGAAAATAGGTTATAAATACAAATCTAATATAAGTAACAAGTTTTATACGTCTATACAAAATGAATTGTAGATAATACAAATTTAATATATAATTATTTATTTTTAGTTTCAAAAGGTGTGTCAAATACTTCTGTTAATAATAATAATATATTAAAATTATTATAATTGATGAGATGAATTAAATATTTTTGATAATTAATATTCAAATTCTAAAATAAGTATTTGTTAAAAAAAGAAGATAAAATACGAAATATTATTTCTCAACTAAAATACCATAATCAATTATCTTTTAAGAAAGACGAAGAAATAAATTAAGTAAGTCTATAAAAAAATACTAAAAAAATTATTTGGACTAACCTAAAAAACATAAAAAAACTTCAGTAATACAAATATTTTTTATTGATACACTTCACCTTTTCAAATACGAAACATAAAAGCATAATTTTTAAACAAGATTATCATAATATTAATGTAAGATACTAAGGAAGAAATTTCCTTAACTCTCCTTAGCTCGTGTAATAACATGAATGGTTAGCTAAATCTTTTTAATTGGTTAAATACACGCATTTTGTTCCTCATTTGCCTAATTCTCTTTTCCTCCATTTTGTATAAGAGTTACAACCACAAAGCCTGCAAATTATATTATGTATAAAGTGAAGTGAGTAAACAAAAGTCAAATAATAAAAAAAAATATTCCTAAATTTATGTGTGACATGTACTCACAATTCCTAATTGCTAATGACCTAACCTTAACCTTATCCTTGACTTATATGTAATAACTTTAAAAGTCTTCTTAATTTTTATCAAAAGTTTATCATCGTTCTAACATTTTTTAACTCTTCTAAATTAATTTTTCATCATTTTCTAATATAGCAATGACTTTATGTAATATGATTCCAATTAATATCACCATAGTTGTTGCAATATTGTGAATTAAACCATAGTTTGTTTGTTTATTATATATATCAACGTTGAAATGAATATCTTTAAGTAAAAGTTATATTTAGAAATTTGTTGAATGTGGTACCATATATATCACATTTAATTGGATGCCGATTATTATTTGTTGTTTGACTGTGGCCTAAATTAATGGTGTAGTAGTAGCATATGAGTATGCTAACTAAATAAATTTAATGGAAGATGAGACTCTTAATAGTGCCACCATACCAGGACACGTTTCATTTCCAGCAACTTTAAGAAATAAGATAAGTGGGAAACTCATGAATGGGTCATAGTCAAGAAAGCAAGACTAGCAATATAATGTATTAGGCTACGGATGGATCACACTAATTGACCATATAACACAACACTAAGGTTGGCATGTGGAGTTTTAAGCAAACTTTAGCCACTGTTAGAAGATTTTATGATTCTGTCTTACATATATAATACTGATTTGTTTGATACTATAAAAATTTTTGCACCCCCATTCTACAACTCATTTTTTTTATATTCAATAATTTAATTCAATATATTATTATTTACAGTTGTTAAAGGATGTGAAATCAAAACAGTGGGGTAAAAACATCTTATTTATGCATATATAATATTTGATAATAAAAAAAATTTCTCATTGATGGGGCTCACAACATTGGATGAAAAGCACAGTTCAGCAAGACAACGACACTGCGAGGGAGAGAGAGTTCACAACCAGCTTTTAGAATGAGAAAAAAAATAGAACTGCACCAGCCGGGAATCGAACCCGGGTCTGTACCGTGGCAGGGTACTATTCTACCACTAGACCACTGGTGCTTCTTGTTGTTCTTGTACCATTATTCTATTAAAATAGATGATTAAAATAGATGAATAACTAAACAATGAGATATCAACATTAAAAATTCTTAACATTTTATTTTTTTATTGCATCTTATGACATATTATGATTAGACCCGAATACATTTTGACTTCATAAAATAATATCATTTTTTTTTAAATAAGCCTGTTTTTTTAACAAGAGAGATGCTGACTTCCTTATGTAAATTACTAATTTGTCTTTACTTTTGTGTCTTTGTAAATAATTAACTTTTTTATTTTATTTTATTTTTAACTACTTATAAAATCCTTTCGTTTTATTTTATTTTTCCTTAAACCCATAGGTGAAGCCATGAACAAAAGGATCAAAGTCATTTTGCTAAACAAACTCCTTGAAAACTCTTAATGGACTACCATCTGAGCTTGATCCAAGCCCGAAGTTAGACTGTTTGATGATGGGTTATATCTTTTCCGCAACACTCATGGTCTCAATTATTTAAAAACTACATCCATTAAGAACTCCTAAACCAAGAAAATTTATTTGCCAAACCTATTGTGCTTATCAAACTTCGTAGAGTAAATCCTTAAATTCTTCGTAATTTAAAAAGACAGTCTTCAAACTTAACTTTCTGACTAATTTTTTCACATTTTATGAAACGATTCTTTACAGTCATGTAATGTTTTTACAAACTCAAAAACCAAGTGGTCACGATGCATTCCCCATGGTTCACGTGGCTGCAAGTTGCAAGATTGGGAGGGACAAAATCTTAGCGTTGACCAAAACCATCCCATGAACAATGATAGAGTCATATATTTATACATTATTTAAGATAAGATATGTCATCATAAATCAACAACGAGAAAAGTAAAAAAATAAATAAATAAAATTATTCACTGGTTGAGACAAATCTGTTACACTGTGTCAATGACTTCTGTTGTCCACCTTGGCAGAAAAAGAAACTATGAGGACACCTGTACAAGCAGTTATCAACCAAACTCACGTTTGCAGAATCGCGTTTCAACGTTAACAAGGGCCGAGGAATCCCTCCCACCAAGTAATTCCCCCCCAACAGAAGCCTCCCCAACGGAGACACTCCCGTTTTCGGAGACACCGTTTTCTCCGCGAATTGGGTCGCTATTCGCCCTGTGAACACGTTATTCTCCAACGACAACGACGATAACTTCGGCATCATCGCCATGAACGACGGCAGAAACCCCTCAAGCCTGTTGTTGCTCAAATCAACCGCTATAAGTCCGCTCCGCGACTCCACTCCCTTGTAGGGAGCTTCAACCTTCGTGAACTCGTTGAAGGACAGCGTCAACTGCTCCAACGACGGAAGCTCGAAGAAAACCGAAGGAATGAAGCCACTCATTCGGTTGGAGCTGAAATCGACCACCTGCAACCTCGTCAAACTCCTGAAGCTTTCACTCGACAAGACACCGCTTAAAAGGTTGTTCCGAATTGATATCTGAACCAGAGAAACAGGGAGCGACGCCGGTAACTCTCCGGCAATGGAGTTACCGCTTAAATCGAGGTATTTAAGGTTTGTGAAGGTGTCCAAGTTTGGTAAGCGGGTGTTGAGTTTGTTGGATTGGAGTTCGAGTCTTTTAAGGTTGTGGAAGCCTTGTGGGATTGTTCCTCGCAGGTTGTTGTTGTCGAGGTAAAGCTCCTCGAGGCTGGGGAGTGTGCCGAGGGAAGGGGGTATTTCGCCGGAGAAGGAGTTATCAGATAGACTGAGTCGGCGGAGGCGAGTTAGGTTTGAAAAGGAATCGGGAATTCGGCCGGAGAAGTGGTTTTTGGAGAGATCGAGTGTTTGTAGAAAAGGAAGGTTCCATGTGAAGGTGAGAGAGCCAACATAACCTGCTTGGTCCAGCGCAAGTTCGGTGACTCGACTGAGGCCTGAAACGACGACGTCGCATCTGAAGCCGCACGTGAATTTGTCGCCGAAGAGGTTGTCGCAGGGGTCCACGGTGAAGTCCCAGGAACTGATGCAAGAGCCTGGGATCACCGAAGCTGGTTCCAAACCTTGCTTTAGCTCCTTCAGAACCTCTGCATCTCCCCAATGTGTTTTCGATTCAGCACCCAATAATAGACACCAAATTGCGATGATCGCAGATAGAGGGACACAGAGAGACCCCATTCAAGTTTTCAACTTTCTGATTTTGATGGCGATGGAAGAAACGAGAAAGAAGAGAGAAAGGTGGGTTTTTGTGGAGCGTAGGCTTCTTCCTCTTTAAGCAGTTAGAGAACTTTTGTGGGTGAGTGGCTTCACGGATAGAACTGAACTCAGATGCTTGTCTGGTGCACCAACCTTTTCTAAATTCATATATATTTTTTTTATGTATTTTGATTGTTTATAGAAACGAGAAAGGTACAACTCTTTTTTCTGGGACTTTGTACAGGGATTAGTGATGTTGTGGGTACTTATATTTATATTTATATGTATATGAATCTTAGGTTAGTAGTATTTTTTTTTAGTATATATCATGTAGCTGGGCTAGCCGTTATGTAGTTTCATCTCGGCAGGGCCCCGCTTAGTATTATCCAACTATTGATAAATTGTGGTTGGAAAATGTGATATTATATTTTAAAAAAACATGAGCATGAATTTGAAAGCTTAAAATAGGTAGTTTCATAATTGGTAGTTTAGTACCTAATTGGGTAGTCGTTAAATAGAAGAAACTATGTAAGGTTGGTGAATATTCAGGCAACCTGGTTGTAAAGTTCTTCCCTTTCGTTTGGACTTTGGGTCCCAATGCTAAAGCTTAGTTATTTGTGCTTAGACATTTTTATCATAACTTTAAACTTTCGCAAAGTCTTTCAAATCACTTTTCTATCTTTTGCAAATATATAATTTCTATGGTTGCTTCCAACCAACTTACCCAACCATTGCTGGAAAATCAGAGTATTTGATAGATTAGGTGTCCCCCTAAGTCATATATTTGGTACATGCATCATTTCTTCAGTTCAATGATCGCTATATGAGCAACAATTATGTAAATCCAAGTTTTCTTTAACTTCTATCTTTTACTTCAATCTCACACTTATCATTAACTAAAAAACATTGTGATACACTTTAATAATTAATTATGCTTCAAATTGTCATATATTTTTAAAAACTTATTCTCTTTTTCTCCGTTTATCTTTAAATTTAAGAAAGCATTAACTATTTTTTGTTATTTATAACTTTATTTTTTATTATAATTAATTTAAATATATATTTATTATGAAATAACATATAAATAAAATATTATAAATATTTTATCATAATAAAAAAATTATATTCTTAATTGAAAAAAACTAAATCACACTTTAAAAGTGACGAGATGATTATTTATTTATAATTACGGATGGGATGGAACACAAAATGTCAATATCACCTGCTTGTGCAACCTGGAATTGATGGTATTAACTAAAAAAAAGAAAGAAAGCTCTAATAATATTTTGACACCCTTTACTCTGAATATAATTACTCAATAACCTCACTATAATATCATAATAATATAACACTTAAAAATGGTCTTCTTAGGAGAATGATGGTTTGGAAACCCATTTTTATGTGCAACCAATTCACTACTCTTTTATAATAATATAATAGCACTAACATTTTAATCAATAATATTTTGACAAGTAATTATATAAATGATTGTATAGATAATATTAGTCGTCAACATATTACTACTCATCTTTTGAATTTAAATATTCATATTATTACATTATTATAACAAGTTGTGAAATAAAAAAGTGTTAAAATATCATTACTAAAAAGATATACACATAAAGAAAGAGAACAACAAATACACCTTGAGTTACTCACTTAAAAAATAAAAAATAAAATTATATTAGCTTTTGACAATAATATCAGTATTCGATATTTACTTGTATAACAAATTTTGCAGGTGTTGGAATGTCAATGATTGAACTACACAATTATAATTAAAATGGTTATTCTAATATTGTTTATTTAAATAAATAAAATGGTCAAGTCTATGAATTGTTAGAAGTGAATTAACTATTCCGTTAAACATATTATCTAAACAACTTTTTATTTTAATCATAAAAAAGGAAAGTTTTACAACAACCTAAACACTTATCAATCAACTTAGTTGAATCCCTTGACATGAGTTGAACAACTTAACAACCTGTGTTCTTTGTCCATATTTAACTGTCACCTATTAAATGAATAAGTTAGGATTGAAATTTTGAAGCCCGTTGAATGAATTGATCAGCTGGGCCCAGTTCGGGAAGAGGGCTAAGCTGTCTAAGGCCGGGCCTGAACTAAACCAGTTTTTGAACTCCATTATTGGGTGGGAGGCTAATAATTTGTACTATTTATGCATAAAACATAACAAAAAATGGGAAAAATAAGTGTATGTAGAGTATGAATTTTTTTTTATCTTAACCGGATTATTCTCCTTAATCTGGTACAGATTTTTTCTCATCGCCAAACATTCTCACATCCTCAACATACCTAATTACCTACCCTCCTATCCCATGTCTCCTCTTAAATGTACAGAATATTAAAAAAAAAAAAAAACCTAAAAATCAAAACTTTTTAAAAAATCCGCAATTTTCTAAATTCATAGGTTCAACTTATCCTGAGCTTATTTTTTGTTCACAATTTGGAGGACTAAACGAGATAGGATTGAATATAATGACACCTAAGTGGTAGGTTGAAGGAGCTGGTTTGATGAATAAACTTTTAATATTATCCCTTGTTACATAGTTCTCTATCTGATCAGGTGAGTGTTCAATCCTTATACAAATTTGTAATTTTATTACAGTAAATGAGGAGACTTGCAGACAAATGTGTGTAACAACAGTATGCAACTGTGACACTGGAAGTAAACAGGAGAAAGAGTAGAAAGGTGGGTGATTTAAATTTAAACTATTTTTCTATCTTAACCCTGTTGATTTTAATCTTAAGGTTAAGATAGTGTTATATATCATTTCTCATTTTAAGAATTGTTTTCATTTGGAACTAATTTTAATATGTATATAAGCTATATTAAAAGTTATTTTGCCAGGTCTTTAATTTTTAATAAATCTTGATTAGGAAGACTAGGTGTGTCTAAGTAATATGATTATATATACTTATTAAAACCAAGGAACATAACATACTCACTCAAGGTAAACTTATAATTATACCAAATAAAATACATTCTTGCTGTTTTTCAGACCACAATCTAGGCAAACACCATATATATAAGGTAGTTAATTCTCTACCTGGATAGAGATAGAGAGGTCCAATAGGAAGATAGTAGAAAGCATGCATGCATAAATAAGAAGTGGTAGCAGCTAGTTAACATTAATATAATTTACATGGGTTACTACTGAGGCATGCAAATTGAAGTAGCAGTCAATTAAGCGAGGCGCAGATCGTCAGTTTTAAAGGGTTCTTCTCCATGGTGTTGGTGCTGATGTGAGGGAAGATTCAGATGAGTATGGTGCTGACAGAATGCATAGAGGGTGGAGGCACCATTGGCCAGTGCAACTGCTGATTCCTCGTCTCCTTCATCGTGCAAAAGAAATTGTGGATGGATCACACACTTTTCCTTCTTATTATTCCATTGTCAATCACACATCAATGAAAACAAATCAAAACAATAACATATGTATATGTAACTAACTTTCATGTCTGTTCAACTCAACTTAATTTGCCAAGATATTCAAAGTTCTTACAAGTTCAAGCAGAAGATTTCCATTCATCTGCTCCAAGCTTTTAACCTGTATATTATTCAATGTTCTTCACATTATCAAGATTGAACCAAAACTATAATAAAAACGCTGATTAATAACTTTCTTACCAAACTTGAGCTGTTCGTTAATTAATCATTACAATACATTGCTTACCTTCTTCCTACAGGTATCTGTCCGAGTTTTGATCACGTGGAACTGTGTAATAAAATGCGCAAGAAAATTATCAGTTGAAAGCCTAACCTAAAGATAAATAGTCATGTCAGGCAGTTAAATTAGCAACCTCACTTGAAGCTTGGTTTTATAACTCCTTTTTCTCTTTCTTGAGAAGAAACAACAGAAAAGAAACACAAAAATATTGGCAGATAAACTCAGGAATAGTTTGAAATGAGAGAATAAAGACCCAATTTAGGGCTAGTTTATGGTTCTAGTGAAAAGGATGAAGAAATGGGAAACTACAGAATTGGAAGGAGGAAAACCAACAATTCTTAAATTTCTTTCCCATTCCATTGTTTAACAAAAGAAACATTATCTTGACCAGTTTGATAAGGTTTGCTGTTTTTCGATTTTGTAAGGATGAACATCTTGGCACCCTTCTTTTCTTTGCATATTCTCTTCACAGGTATGGTCCTGTACTTACTCGTGTCTGGCTTGTGTCTCTTGAGCTATCAATTTTAGAGGCCACTTAAGAAGTTATCTTAATCTAGTGAAAGGGAAAAGTCTAAACTGAGCCAATTATGGATGACACAATATAGTTGGTATCCACATGGTGTGTTTTGATTTCATACAAATGCTCTAGTTTTTAAGAAGGAAAGTTTGACTCAATCAGATTATTGAACCTTATATAACAGTTAGATCATGATTTTGAATTTGACTGTCTCCAAACTTTACAGTTAAAGAAGTCTCTTCGATTTTTACACTGGCATGTTAATCCTGATCAAAAGTTGAGCTAATGTTTACGTTAATCCTTAATACAAATTGTTATTTTTGCTGATGAACAAAAACTACTTAACTGAAGCAAGTGTGAATTTTTTTACCTTTCGCTCGCGTATTTTCCCTATGGAAGCAACCATATCCTCTTCAAGAGTGCGCAGTTGCTGGAAGCTCAGCTCATCCAAATCCAAACCCTCACCAATCCTGTGCCTATTCAATTCACAAAACTCCAGCAATGAGCTTCATGCCAAAACAGTGAACACATGTAGAAAAGACATTGACTATACTTTACCATGTAATGTTATTTACCTGATCTGTCTCCTGAGTTTGTTGTTAATATCTTTCAGCTTCTTCAAGTTCTCAAGCATTTTCTGATTGCAAGAGCACACATAATAACAAAATCAGGAAGCAAATCATAAGCAATATAATCACAAAAACCGAGAAAAAAGAAAGAGAGAGAGAGAGAGAGAGCTTGGTTGGTTAACCTCATAGTGGGAACGCCACAGATCGATATCCCCCAGAGTCTTCTGATACTGATCAACGATCTTTTTTGTGCTGATTCGAAAGAAACAAGAAGTGAAATAAGAAAAGAAAAAGATGAGAAAGCAAATATTGGATGGATAGAAAGAGATAGAGAGAGTAGAGAGTAGGGTACGGACGTAAGGCCAGGACTAATATATTCATGCATCTTGTTGTTTTTGGAGAACATGATGAGTGAAACCTTGGCATCACAGAGAACACTGAGTTCATGAGCTTTCTTGAAGATACCATTCCTTCGCTTGGAGTAGGTGACTTGCCTGTTGGTGGGGTTCTCAATCAACTTTATCTCAATTTTGCCGCGACCCATCTGGAGATTTCGATGGATATGGATCTCTCTCACAACTAACCTACCTTGGTTTGGCTTAGCTTAGCTTAGCTTAGCTTCTACACTGCTTTGGATCTTCTTTTGCTTCCCTTTCCAAGCACAGATATTAATAGAGGGAAGAGCAAAGGCAATAATAAGGCCAAAGGGGAGTTCAGTGAATAGAAACTCATACAAACAAAAAAGAAAAAGGTGGAGAGCAGTGAAGAGGCTTTCCCGAATTGGAAGGCTAAGCTGCCAAAGAAAAAGTAGGCTTGGAGTGTAACTCCGAATAAATTCTAAATTGGTGAAAGTGTGTGGAAAGCATAGCCACGCACTATTGGACAGCTGGTGCCCCTTTAATTAATTCCCAGCGACCCTCTTCATACTTCAATTTATTGGACAATGCCACATTCTCTAATAACCTTCATTCTTCACACTTCCTTAAATCATTACTCCATCTTTTGTTAAACTGCACCCTACCTAGGGAGAAAGTACAAATCAACTATGTATCAGTGCAGTCTTAAACAAGTACTATTTATTTCAGATGCAACTTAAGATTAATCACGTGTTTAAGGTTGTAATCACTGCTTCAATTGGTCGTGTTTTTTTGTCCACAGTAGGACCATAAATTTCTGCAATATTAGTTTTGTTAGTCATTTTTCCTCCCAAGAAACCTACTACTTACTTACTATGATGAATTGCTTTTATTTCTGTCATAACGAGTGCAGTGAAAGTTTTATAATTACTCCACACATGATATCACGAAACATCAACTCCTTGTGCATTCCTCCAAGAAATCATAGAAAAGGAATGACTTTGGTAAAGAAAGCTAACTGGATATTGGATTAACTCACAAATCATGCAACTGGGATTACAAAGGTATTTCAGTTTCAACAGATAAAGAATGTTACTGGAGTAAGACAGAAACATATTTATGTATATCAGTTAATTCATTTTGAAGAGTGAGAGCAGAAATATCAACTCACTAATCACAGTAAAACACTAGTCAAAGCATCTTTAACCCTGAATATATCTTGGCCATACAAAATATTTAGCCGACCGAGTATGCTTCCCATACCAACATTTGGTCTGTGTGTTTATGCTAAGAAGGGAACAGATGATGGAGCAAATTGAAGCAAATGAGACAAATTAAGGTTTAAGAGAGAGATAAGAGATATGATTATAAGGGCAATGAAATGGAGTGGAGAAGCAACAGAACAAAGAGTTTGATGGTGAAAGGTGTTACAGCATGTACATGGTGTTGTGAGTAGTGGACTGGTATGAGCATGTGGTGTCATTATTGTATATAGGTGTAGCTAGCGGGCTTAGCTTGGTACTGTACTATACTAGTTACAAATTATTTATCTCTCGTCAATATCGAGGCATGAAAAAGTGATGGAGAAAGTTCGAAGATATTAACGTTGTTTGGTTGCATATGACCCGTCCCATCTTTCTCTAACCCACTTCCTACACTCTTGCCTGTCTAATTCCTGTTTTTCACTTCAATCACATGCCTCCTTCTCCTTCATACTTCACCACTCTTTCCATTTCAACCTCTCTAATCTTACAAATTACCTTTTATGCTCCAAGTTTTACGTGAGAGATGTGAAAAAATTACTCACAAAGACATGTGAGTGGTGAGATATCAACAAAAAAGTAGATGTATAAAAATTTATCGTGTTAGTAACATCACTCGATACCTCTGCTGTCTCTGTTGTGCAATAACTAGTGTAAGGTTAAGGTGTTGCAAGGTTTTGACTGCATGATGATTTGGGGAAGGATCCAAATTCATCAATCAGTCATTCCATCGTCTCAATCTATCTATAATATGTAAATAACATTATTTCTAGAACAAATTATATAACAAAATTTACAAATAATAACTGTGAGAAAAAATTCTATTCATAAGACTTAGTTTAAGTGATGATTATTTCTTTTTATCTAATCATAACATCTTTCATATTAAGCTTTGAGTAAAATATTTCTCATTAAATAAGAGAGACTGGACTAGCAAATAATTTAAAAAATTATAAAATCAAGACATGTTCATTGTTATCAATTAAATTTTTTATTTCAAAAACTAAATATTTTATTGTTAAATAAAGCATTTATCAATTTTAAGAAGGTCTTCTTTCTCGTTTTTTCTCCACTGAACCCGACAAATTATTTAGAAAAACAACTTGAATTAATAGAATGTTGATATTTAAATCTTTAAACCGAATGTATATTACGCTACTTATCCATATCATAATATTTGTGGTGGATGATAAGATGCAAATCTCGAAAAAAAATATTTATTACTCTAGCTAATAAGACAAAATAGATTTATTTGGCTAATTAAACACCCTCATTATATAAGTTGGAGTACAATAATAAATTAATTAATCTTTACTTGAATAAATAATAATAATAATAATAATTATCAATGTTATAAACAAACTTTTATTTTGTTTTTTTTATAAAAAAAAATATAATTATTAACTTATAATCATTGTCCCTTGTGTAACCAATAATGAAACTTTAAGGACATTGCTACTAAATATATTTATATTATTAATTACGAAATTAATAAATATTTTTTTTCTCAAAAACACTACTGAATTCCACTGAAGATAAAGGTAGAATATGTTGAAAAATAGTTTCAACTATTTGAAGTTTTTCTAACCTGTTTTCATGATGAATAGCAAAGCAACCACCATTCCATGAATTGGTTGTGGCGTCAAAATGTGGATTGATGCACACACAGACCCACAGAGGCAGCAGCTATGCCTAGGTCTGCTGGATTTGACTTCACTTCATAAATTCTCACCCTCTCAATGCACCTCCATCCCACAACAAACGTCTTTTTCTTCTTCTTCTTCATATATATTATATGGAGTAAAAAAATGAGAGACGGTAAAAGAATATCAGAAGACAAAAACAATGAATGTAAAGTTCAGTATTTATTTTGTCTTACGAAAGTTAATCAAATTTGATTTTAGTTTTTAAATATTTGAATTTCTTATGATAACATTAATGCCATTATTTCAATTTCACACCATTTATTTATAGTGACAAAGAATGAGCTACCTCTATCCCATATTTTTTATCATTTGGTTGAGCAAGAAAAGAGTAGTAATAGGTAAACCAAAGCTAGCTATAAATTCCAACTACACAATGTTATTGCATGAGAGTGCTGGTATTGTGTTTAGGTGAACATTCTAGGGTTAGCGTTTACTCCTTGCCAATTTTTGTTCTTTATGATCATAAGCACGATTGTTTTCACTTTCTTTCTCGATTTTGTTCTTTTACCATTTTTCATACCTCTCCATCAGTCTATTTTGTAGTGTTTCACACCTTTCAATATACATTAAGAATTTTTTATTTTTTTTTTACCGCAATACATTAAGAGACTGTTAACTAAAAACACTTTCTTTCATCTTCTTTTACTATTTTTCATTTTTGTAGTGTTTTACACCTTTCAATATACATTAAGAAATTGTTTTTACAATACATTAAGAGACAGTTAATAAAAGAAAAAAAACGTGTGTTGTTCCATCTAATCGCTTAATGTTGTCTACATAATTATCATTTAACATTTTTCTTAAGTGATGGATGTGTTATTTTAGTGCGTAAATTTTTCTCCTTTTACATTACGGATTAATTTTGTTTCGTAAGGATCATATTTGCTAATTCTTCACATTTTTGTTATCATAAAATTTTCTTTTTAGTTCGTAAAATTTTGGTTGAAATAAGTCTTTATCAATGTATCTTAAGAAAACCTAAATTTAAACAAAGTTGGTCTTAATTCAGGCAATAAGAAATTGTGATTTTTGTTATGATATATGTTACGTCATATATGACTAACATGTGACTGTCACTGACACATTAAAGCCATCTCACTGTAAATAAACAGAGAAGGATAGAACAATGACTAAATTTAGGGATTTCCAAAATTTTCCGACTTAAAACTATTAGCTCCAATTGAAATTTTTTTACAATTGAATATTAATAATTTTATCATTGAGTATTTAGTAAGTTCAAATAAAAAATGGGATTCCTACTACCATCACAGTTGTTTCACAATAGTAATTATGTTGTGAATCTAGCTATTAAAAAAAATATAAGTTATCATAATGTTAAACTAACCTAAATAATGAATAATGTCAAATATAAAAAAAAAAAGTACATGTGTTAATGGAGATAGAGATGCAACTAGAGAATATTATTTTGTATTAAAAGTGATAACATTAGTAAGTGAAAAGTGAAAATACTAGAAATGTTATTCTTAATAATACTGATTCCAAATGTCATATATTATCAAGAATTTGAAGAGATGTTCAACACAAAAGAAGTTAATGATCAAAATTATATTTGGAAGATCATTATGCGTGATTTGTTGATCAATTGAGACTTTTAATAGTATTGTTTTTATGATAAGAGATGAATCTATTATAATCATACTTGAGTGTATTAGGTCATATAAAATATGTATATTGGTCACCTAAAAAGAAAACCTGATAAAATACAAAGATTATGTGATGTGTAAACCAATGAAGAGACTAAATAAAAAGATTATAAGATTAGTATAAATTGAAAATTTGAATGGTTTGCTTTGCATATATGGAAGTTACTCATGCAACATATGATAGAAGAACGTTAAACATGATGAAAAATTATAGAATAACATATTACAAATGCAGAAGATTATAGAAAATTTCATGTAATGAAATGGGTGAATTTTTTTTTCTAAAAGTACTAGAATGGACACTTTTAAAATATTTACACTAATATGGCACAACTTCATTTTATCTTTTCAAAAACACTTGAGATATGAAATTGTATAAAAATCATAACCCAAAACTTGGATGCCGGTGTTACCGAGGTGGCCGTCACCGCAGGGTGGCGAGGAAGAAGAGGAGGAGCCTTTATATAGGTGAGAGCAACTGCAAAGGCTCTCTCTCACCTGCTTCTTCTGCACTGCAAAGTCCACAAATTATTTATTTAACTAAAATAAAGATAATGTAAATGCTTGACTTATTTTTTAAAATGAAAGTATCCCACTTCAGTGTAAATAAAAAGATACTAAACTTATAGTTCATATGAATAAGTTTTATTATATTAGAGTTTAAACTAATCAAAGTTTTACATGTTCAATAGTAAAGTTTAGTGGTGGCTCAAAGGGGTTTTACTCCCAAAATTATCTTACACACATATAAATAAAAATATATTTTTAAAAATTCTAGTATATTTTATATATTTGATATTCTCAAAAGAAATTCACACCTATAAAATTTTTTTAACACCCATAAAATATTTTTAAAAGATCTATCACCATGTAAATTTAACATTACTAGAAAAACAAAAATTGTAATTTTCAACCATAAGTTTTATACAATTTCATTCTCAATTTAAAATAATATTTGTGAAACACGACTCCTTCGTAATAAATTTATGTTTGGAAATCATAATTTACTTATGACTAAATCATTTTGTAGCCTTATCGCTTCAAATCAATTTTTTCGACCTTAAGAGATACAATGGTAGTCTCTTTAATGTAAAGCTCTTCTGTATTGCAATAAGCATGGGCATCCACTCTTCCCATGCTTCTAAAAATTCATAAATTTATTAGTCTGAACAATGACTAACACAGACAACACACGGCTAATATTGTTAGCCGACATTGATGTAACAGAACAGTAGCGACGCAGCACTCGGAGAAATACCATTTATTAATATTGAAGAAGAAAATCTTTCTCTCCAAACAGCAACGTTTCACAATCTTTAAACGTCGTTAAATTATCCTTAATGACCTAAATTTTAATAAGTAGTCATTAAATACTTAATGTGAAAAAAACTATGGGATATTCTTAATTGATTGGGATCAAAAACTTTGTTGAGTCTAATGCATCTTTTCAAAATATTTAAAATGTATTAAAAATGTTACCACACGTGCAGTGTTAACTTTCCTCCCACACTTTAAAAGAAGATGAAATGACTTGTACAGTTTATGATAACGTAGAGGAATATAAATATGTATGAAAAATAGTAGTGCATATACGTGTGATTAATATACTATTATATATGGAATTCGGTATTGTTTCAATTATAATCTGATTATACGTGTTTTGGTTCCATGTTCATTTTCCTTTTTTATGGGTAAAAAATACATCTGTTACCCCAGCTTTCCTCCGCAGTGAAAATAAAAACGCAGCACTCGTGTTTATTGTAGGAATGTATATAGAAGACAGCTATCCGCAATTCCATAATCCGTTGTTATAATATATATTCAAAATCAATTCTTATGCTAAGTTTTCAAAGAGTGTTGTGTTAAATTGAATTTTCCAATATGTTATCCACATTAAAACGACATCACTTCAAACTCACAAACCAGAATCAATTTTCCAAAAAAACAATAAAAAAAATCAACAGTTCAACATCAATCCTAACATGCAACATGACAATTGAGTTCCAACTTCGATAATTATTATCTACAATTCTATATTTAACTGCACCTCCCACTATAATCATAATTGCATACTAGTTTATAATAACTAACTTATATTCTTGCAAAACTTCAACTGAAAAGGGTTGGATAATAATATTAGCATAATATTTGGGAAACAATTTTTTAATAATTCTAATTTGTAATTACGATGATTAAGCTGATTTATCATATAGTTATATAACTGCTTAATAGTTTTAGCTGCAAAAAATCCTTATCATCAGGATCGCATTAATAAAACTATGTCTTTCTCAGGAGTCCTCTTATATTCTTTTGACTGCTATAAATACATAATACTACATCGAAATAAGCATTCAATATCTGAAAAGCCTAAATATTTTCTACAAAAAATCATTATTTGGAAGATACAGAATCATTCGAGTGCAAGTCATCTTCAAAAACAATTATGTCTTAACCTCTCCTCTGGGCTAGAAGGATTAATCGTTCCAATGTCGAAGCTTTTCTACCCAAGAAAATGAGAGAGCAACACGAACTAGGTGATATAAAAGGAAAAACAAAAAGTAAAGTCGCATTTTTCTAGTGTTCGTAACAAAAATTGATGTATGGACAAGTTTATGATTGAGTACACGGAAAGATTACAGTACCCCGTACTTACGACCAAAGATGTATGAGTTGTTTTCTATATCATTACTGAAAGTCAGAATATCGGCAATGCATACAGTCAATTATGAGTTATTCTTACGAGAATTATTAAACACAAGTCAGCAATACGGGGGTTAACCAGATCATTTATATCCACATCCAAAGACCTCAGGGATTAACCACGATTTCTGAGTTTGTTTGCTCCTTAAGTTGCTTAAGACACAGTTTCACCTTCCTTTACAAATACCAGGCAATGACAATTTACAGCAGAGTTATTATCCATTTAATTTAAAGGGATCCTAGTTTCTCAAAATGCATTTTCCCATTTCATTTTGATTTCAAAAGGATAATCCTCTACTCTACCTTTTGTGGACTTAATAGAGAAACTTTTTATTATACTTTGTCATCATGGAACCACCACCTTGTCTCCTTAGGCGATCTGCCATTTCTGCAGTTCTTTACATAGCGATCATTATCCTCAGGGCGTTGCTGCCAAAGAAATCAAGTCAAGAGTTTATTAAGGCATGACACCCATTTCATGATGGATCAATGACCTACCGAAATTCACCCGTAGAATCTTAAGTAATAACCAACCATTTATCAAATTAATGTTTAATAAAACCTTGGTTAAAAACATAGCATGTCCTGTGTGTCCATTAATCCTATCACATCACATGGAATAAGTAGGAAATACAAGATTCACAGTAAATAAATTCACACCTTTGTGGTCGAGCTTGAAAGCATTGAGAGAATACTGATGCAGATAGAACTAACTGTCATGGCAGGGGACCAGGAATCATACAATATATCTGCATAATTGCAAGCATATTAATGTTAGCTGACCACCAAAAAACACCAACTAGTTAATCATGCTTTTATCTAAATTTAGAAAGAAAAAAATGCCCAATTACAAACTTCAATAAATGGGATTTCAGAGCTGATACTCCAATTTTAAAAACCGATTATTTAAATAAGAATAACATTATCGATTATGTCAAAGTATAACTACACACATCAAATTCCCAGAAGTGAAAAATGAATAATACCTCAACTTGGAAATCAAATATGGAAACAATAATAATAATAATAATAACAATAATAATAATAATATTGATTACGTAAAAGTAAAACTCTAGAAACATCAAACCCCTGAATGCGAAAGATAAACCCCTTTTACATACTTAAAAGTTTATTATAAAAAATATTTCAATATATATATATATATATATATTAAATTTAAAAATCATAATAAATAAAAAAAACTTTGAATTGAACAATTTAAGTTGTGATAATAGATTATTTTTAATTATTAACAATTTTCTTTTAAACTACTGAAATTTAATTTATATATAGAAATAAAAAAATAAAAAAACAGATTAAAAGTAGGAAAACAAATATAAAAGAATGATCGTTTCAGATGATTACGAGGACTTTTGGAGCTAGTTGAGAATATATGTGAAATGTCCAAATATCAAAAGAGAGTAAACACTAAAAAGATCTAATCAGAGTACGAAGAGTGAGAATCTCACTCTAGAAATTGTACATAATTTATAATATAGTAGTTGGATATCTTGACTGGCATGAATGAATAAAGCAGAAAATAATGCATTCCTAACTTCAATCATTCACTCTCTCCACTGCTACCCTCCTTCAAATGCCTACTTTTTAAGAACAAAAAAAGAGGGGGTTGGGGTAGGGGGGAGAGGCCTTGAAGAAATTTCTTGATATAACTGACAACCATTTGCGAAAGCAAAAGAAAAAGACAACGAGCATTTGCCTGACAGTCATGTACAGTATCTATTAGTCAAATATCTTACAACTCATTCAGAATTCAAACCATTATGTAGTACAAACTCCGACTCAATTCATCCCAGAATATGAGAAAAAGAAAACAACAGAAGTAGCTCAGCCCAAATAGAATGGGAGAAAAAGATGAATATGAACATTGAAATATAACTCAATGTTGTCAAATCAAGAATCATATCAAGAATCATTTGTTCAATTTTAGAAATAAAAGCCTAGAATCATTCTAAATACGCCCTCTGATCCTTAACATAAAACACTTCTAACATAATCACATAGTTGATCTTTTAAATATATTACCAATGTTCCAAATTAACATTCATTATTAATGACTTTTAAAATTATCTTCTCATTATTCGTTAATACAAAATACAAATACTTATAATATTTAATAGGTCTAAACAAGGAAAACAAAATATAAAGTTGAATAGAAATTATAAAATGCCTTATAAAAAGGACCGACGATTCCTTTTAAAATGTGCCTTATAATAAAAACCAAAAGTATTTAATATTAAATACTCAAAAGTATTTAATATTAAATACCTAAAACATAATGGAAATACTCAAAAGTATCAAAAAATTCTTAAATCTCACATCACCGAAGAAAAAGTAAATTTCAATAATACTATAATGTCATTGAAAGCAAGACATAGGTAAATTCACAAGTCATAATTCGATACGTGCTCCTAATAATGATAGTTCATCCTAACAGCATTATATTGTCGAGAAAAGTTCAAAGCCGAGGTAACATCTTTCCTCTCCTTAGGCTCAGTAGCCACATAACGTTACTGCATTACTTGAAGCCTATAGTTCAGAAGAACAAATATAAAGCAACAATGCAGTAAAATTGGGTGCAAAGAGAGTAAGCAGGTAACTGTGTCAGGCTTCTATTGCAGAAGATTGATAATGGAGAAATGGAAAAACAAAATAGAGTGCATAGAGTCAGTGACTTAATGACTCTATTAAGCCCCTATTTCAAAAAGAATGAAAAACAGAGGAATGGAATTAAATAAGGTGCATTTAATAACATATGTTCAATTTATTTTCGTTTGGGAATTTTAGCTTCTCTGAAGTTTTTATGTCTCTCATGAAAATTGGAACGGAAAAATGAATAATCGTTTGTTTCATGTCTATTACACAGAATCATATCAATGTTTTTTTATACTTCAGAATCACATCAATTTAAGAATGGATCACACAGTTCAGAGACATCTACAGTTTATCAGAAAAAACAAATTACTTGATTTCAAAATCAGCTGGGAAATTAGAATTGTTCCATTCTAATACCAACAGAAAACAAGATGTGCAGGCATTGAAACACCCAAAAGAAAAACACTTAGCAGGAAGGACCCACACTTCTGACTTCTCTCTATTCCTGGCATATATACAATAGTTTATCTTGGATATCATCACACTCAACCATGAAATAAAATTCCTAGCATATTTACTATTGTGGTCCAATTACATTCTTGGGCATACCGAACCAAGGACATACACATCTGCACAATTATCATGGTCGTTCACTCTTGTTCCGTACATTTTCTAAGGTTTATTAACTCATTAAATGTTAGCTGTTTTCAATTTCAATTGGGTAATGCTAAGTGTTCCTAACAAATTTTCCTACTTAACACAATAAGTACTCATCAGCAATGTAACAACATTCACTATATTGAAACCTAAATGCCTCACTCAATAGTTAACAATCTATTTCCTATTAATCAATTAGGGCAATTCTTGCAGGAAAAAAGATAGAAATTCTTTTCAAATTACAAAAATAAATCGATTTTCTCAGGTACTAGGAGAACCCTAAACAAGTAAAAAAAACAAACCAATCGCAGCCCTCTTCCCAATAGTTCTCAACAAGAAATTATGACTTCGAAGTCGACACTTGAAAGAAATTATAACCCGAAGCAGGTTACAAGAACAGCCAGTGTCATGAAAAACAATACAAACAAACATGAAGACCAAAACAAACAAGCATAAAAAGTAACACATAACAAAACCCTGCAACAAAAGGGTGTGCCACAGGATTATATTATACCTCAAAACACAGTAACTATAAAAAAACACACACATACCTAAACAAATATGGCCGTTGCTATAGATATGGGGATGCAGCGGAGCCGGATGCAAGAATATGACCTGCAGAACCGTTAATAATAGAACAATAGTAACACCAGCAAACAACAAAAGCCGATGCATATTAAAGATTAATTTCAGCAGGGAAGGGGTAAAAGAGGAACCTGGGGAGCTTCCATAGGGTAATTCTCGGGAAAATCGACCTGAAGCTGGTAGGTCTCATTGGCGTAAAGTGTCCCAGGAGCTCCAGTGACTTCAACAACCCACCTTGGAGAGAGGAACAAAGCAAAATAGAGGAAGGCAAAAGAATGCAAAGGAAGAAGAAATCAAAGCATAAGAAGAATATTTTGTGAAAGCGAAGGGGAAAGCGAAAAAGTTAGGTGGATTGTGAGGGTAATTAGAAGAATCTGATACCTCTGGAGATTATCGGTGACTTTGTGCTTGAAACCAGTTGGGGGATTGACCTGCCACTCGACGAGCTCTTTCTGGAGCCTATTGCAGGCAATCTTACTGAGATTCTAAAACAGCGACGATCCCAATTCAAACCTAAAAACCGAAACACGAACACGGAAGAAAGAGAATCGAAGAGCGAAGGGGTTAGGGCTAACCTTGCGAGCGGCACCAGAGGAACTAGTCATGATTCTTCCGCGTAAACGAATGGGTACACAAACAATTCTCAATTCTCAATTCTCAATTC
>Ga0099825_1002636_pt1 | contig 23892 bp, 16 predicted proteins | sample SiratroredBW_FD_76838 | JGI IMG/M metagenome (GOLD analysis project Ga0099825, IMG submission 76838) | Root nodule microbial communities of legume samples collected from California, USA - Siratro red BW | ecosystem: Host-associated > Plants > Roots > Nodule | place: USA: California | collected... | reverse complement strand
TTTTTTTGTTTTTTTTGTTATTTTTGTTTTTCCTCAAACAGTGTATTTTTTTTTTTTTTTTTCCTTCATTTTCTCTTTTTTTTTTTTTTTTTTTTCTTTTTTCTTGGATTGTGATGGTATGGGTTTTTGCTGAAAAACTGGTGGTGGGTTGTGTGTGTGTGCGTTTTTTTTATGGATGGTCTGATATTTATTGTTGTTGGGTGTAGTGTCTCGATTTGACTTTTCGTGGCATGACCCTGAGTATCATCAGGAGACTTTGGAAAATTTGAAGGTTGCTATCAAGAGTACCAAGAAGCTCTGTGCTGTGAGTTTTCTTCCATCTCTGTTGTTTCTTGTAGTTGCTTTTGTTACCTTGGTGTTAGTGAGCGGAGGGTTCAGTTTTTCCTTTTTTTCCCCTTTGATAGTTGGGTTGCTTTGGTTAAAAGAATAGAAACTGAAACCTACTTTTTTGTATATGTTTACTGTCTGATTTGTCAAGGTGCAGTGGAGCTTTTTAGTAACTGCTTCAGGAATCTTTGGTTTCTGTGTTCTTGTATTTTTTTCCATTTCTATTGGAATTTATGTTTGCTGAGGGTATGTTATTTGATTTTGACAGGTTATGCTGGACACGGTGGGTGCAGAGATGCAGGTTGTTAACAAAAGTGAGAAAGCTATCTCTCTCGAGGCAAATGGTCAGGTTGTTCTAACTCCTGATCGCGGACAAGAAGCTTCTTCTGAAATATTGCCAATCAATTTTGATGGGTTGGCTAAGGTATGTTGATATTTTCTGTTTTGTCGTTATATGATGCGACTCTCTCTCACGTCAATTGTTTCCTCGGAATAGTAACTCAAATGGTTTCTTCTAACTAACTTTTTACACTTTTACTGCCTGGGCAGTTCATGCTTCGAGTCAGTTTCCTTTTCCCTTCTAAGTTGACTTCCTGGAATTAGCTATAATTTTATCTTTGTTCAATTTAACTCTTGGCCAGATCTTTGTAATAGTTAACTCTGATTTTTCTTGTTTCCGACTTGTAAATTTTCTCTTTGTGATTCCTCTAATTATAATTTGTTTCTTGCTTAATTTTGTAAAATTCTTGTTAGACAAATGCTCGTTTCAGACCTATGTTTTGTGTTGGCAATGAACCTTAGTGTTTATCTTTATTTTTATTTTTTATAGGCTGTGAAGAAGGGAGACACCATTTTTATTGGTCAATACTTGTTCACAGGAAGTGAAACTACTTCTGTCTGGCTAGAGGTAATATTTTGAACCCAGATGCAAAATTTATTCCGATTGGTCCCTTTTTATTGATACTTCAGTGTTCTCCAATATCTATTCAAATGATTTACATTGATCCTTTTTCATTTGGGTTATGAGTTTTTATTTTATATATTTTAAAATGTGCATCAGCCATTTATTTTAGTCCATAATGTTATTTCTTGTAATTGAAATTTACGTAATCTAAGTGTGACCTTAGGCATAAAAAGAAATATTCAACCTTCTATATGTGTGATGATTTCTGCAGGTATCTGAAGTCAAAGGGCAAGATGTTGTTTGCATTATAAAGAATTCAGCTACATTGGCTGGTTCACTGTTCACCTTGCATGGCTCTCAAATTCATATTGATTTGCCTACTCTCACTGAGAAAGACAAGGAGGTAAGTTATGGTTTTGATTAGCATGTTTGAATAATTTACTTTTCATTGCGCATGCAGTGTTTGTCTTTGCCTAGGAAATTGATTTCCTTAGTTTTGCACTATGAAGCATGGACAAAGACACCAGACATGCGACACCTATAATTTTAAAAATATAGGATACTGTGTGTGCATATAGATATATATTGAACATTATTATGAATTATTTAAATTGACTATCAAGATTATATTCAAAATCGTCTCTAAAATGGTTAGTCAAATATAGCAATTTGAACACATATTTCCTTGTACAAAAACGGATCCAATCCATCCATCTAAATTTCAGAAAGTGAAAAGAGGATCTGATTTATTTAAGACATTTCACCCCTTGTTGATCACCATCATTGGAAAAAACACCTTCTTAGTTAGATTCATCTGCAGACAAATTTAAGTAGAGAAGAGGAACCACAAAATGTAAATGTGAAATAGACGGTTTGTTTGTTTCAAGGAGAAATAGAAACATTCACCATAAGTTTCTTACTCTGTAACTTCTTAAAATAGTCACCGTGTTTGCCCTCCTTAATGTTGTATTGAACCATGTAGGATGAGTGTCGGAGCCATAAAAAGCGTTTTTTAAATTCCATGTGTATCATATGGGTTTTGTATGTGTGTCGGTGATAGGCAAATGTTGGACATGAAGACAAGATGTTATAGAGCCATACCCGAGCTTCTTAGGTTTTGGGTTTATTTTCCTTTATTTTGTTTGTTTGTTTTCAGGTTATAAGCACATGGGGAGTTAAAAACAAAATTGATTTTCTGTCATTGTCATATACTCGACATGCTGAAGATGTTCGCCAGGTAATCTGAGTTCAAAATCCTTTCCTTTGATCTATCATCACAAAGTCAAATTCATTTTTGGTATTTAAATCTTTTATTTTTAGGCTTTCTGTTAATGAAATTGTATATGTCTGTAATGCAGGCACGTGACTTCCTTTCAAAATTAGGTGATATCAGCCAGACTCAAGTTTTTGCAAAGATTGAAAATGTTGAGGTGAGTTTGCATATATCTTGGCAATGTACTGTAATATACTGTAACAGTTTCATTTTTTATTATTATTGGCTGTGTCAATTCATTTATATATGAACATCTGCATCTGTCCTTTTCTTAGGGATTGACCCATTTTGATGAGATTTTACAAGAAGCTGATGGAATTATCCTTTCCCGTGGAAATTTGGGTATTGATCTTCCACCAGAGAAGGTAAATTTCCTTTTAAAAATTTGTTTTGTAGTTTATTGTTGCCCTGCAGTATCATGACAAAATAAGATTAGTTTTGGTCAGACTAATTCTGTGTTATACATATAGTCTATGCAACTATATCTGTTGATTTTATAGCGGTTCTGCAATACTCCTGTAGTCTCTGAAAGAGAACCTTTTCCTTTCTCAGTTAGTTTTGGTTAGCTATTATTTCTGTTGTATATGTGCTTAGGCAGAGCACCTTGTATAGCCTGCACGAGATTCTTCTCAGAGTCTATGTGAATGTACTCCCTCTCATGTTGAGAGAGAGAAATACAATTTCACTTTCAGATTTGCTTTTCAGTCTTTATTTCTCCTTGATTCTAATACTTAGTATTTGCTAAATTATTCCAGAATCCAGATGTCACTATTGGAACTTTGAAATTTAATATGAGCATGCTGTGAGGAAAATGTAATATGTTTTAGCTGAACCAGCTTAATGAATTCCTGCCTATGCCATTCCCCCTTAAGACAATTATATCTTTGTTACCATCCCCATTAAGTGGACGCTGAATAGTTCTAAGACTGACTTGTGCATAGATATCTGTATTAATTATTTTCCATTTTCTTTTGTAGGTGTTTTTATTTCAAAAATCTGCCCTTTACAAGTGCAATATGGCTGGGAAGCCTGCTGTGCTTACACGTGTTGTGGATAGCATGACTGACAACTTGAGACCAACTCGTGCTGAAGCCACTGATGTTGCCAATGCTGTTTTAGATGGTAAGTTTTCATATGAGCCACTTGTTAGGTTGATAACCTATAGTACCTAGCTGTTAAGATACTGAGTAGCGTGTTCTGTAACATTAGATACATTATAATTACCTTTCCTTCATCAAAGACAGTTGGGACATATTTCTCTTTTTTTATGTATTTAGTTGCTTTTCAAATTACAATGATGTCATTTCTCTCCGTTAGTTCTATTCTAGCGCTTAAAGCTGTCTGTTAATATTAGTTTGCTTCTTAATTGATAAGACCTTCTGCAAGTATTTAAGTTAGAATTACTTGATGTGTTTGTTCATGAAACTGTTAACAAATTTACAGGAAGTGATGCTATACTTCTGGGTGCTGAGACTTTACGTGGATTGTACCCTGTTGAGACTATTTCTACTGTTGGTAGAATTTGTGCAGAGGTAAGTTCATTTCCTATCTCATTAATTTTGTTCAATGCATTAGATTTGTTTGAAACTATTGATGTGTTGACCAAAATACTTTTTCCATATATTGGACCTCTATTACCTTGGTGAATCCTGAATTTTGATAGCTTTCTTGTAAACTGATGGTGATTGACTCCTACAACTGTCTAAGGTGTATTTGGGGGAAGGCTTAGGAAAAGTGGGGGATCTGAGTCCAAGGCAGGAAGCAAGGGACTTGTTGTGACTTAAGCTAACTAATTGCCTAGATGGCAGGGAGTGCTGATTGGGGTTGGGGGTGATAGGAACTTGGGTATTATGAGGTGTCTAAGTCCACCATCAAGTAGTATGCTCGGTGCAGTATTTAAGGACTAGGTTCTTCCTCTTTAGTAGCTAGCTTTTAAGAGTGGGTTCCCCAAGAGCTTGAGTACTTAACAATTGGTATTAGAGCTGGTTGTTGTGTCATGGAAGGGCTACCCACGGAGGGTTTTGACCAACAAGGAGTTGAGTGAAGTGCTATACAGTGAAAGCTGCCAAAACGTTGGCTCATAGGAGTAGTCTATTATAGGAACTTGGGAATTATGGGGTACCTAAGTCCCACATTGAGTGGTTGGTGGAGTATTTAAGTGCTTGGTTCTCCACTTTCTAAAGGTGATGGGATTTGGTTAAATTAGAGGGTATATAGAGAATTGAGATGAAAATGCAAGGTGTATGGAAAATGTGACTAAACTTTAGGAAAAAGGGGAATCAGATTTTTCTGTTCTTATTCATCTTGCACGTTTTAGCTTCACTGTTACTGTTATTTCTCTGATATGCGTAAGATGAGCAATAATACAATTTATTCCTTCTTTTCTTTAATTCTTGTCCAGTGTGTTATCACTAACACTTAATATTACCATTATTTGATCGGGAACCTTTTTTTATTGTGTGAACTTGCCACTTCATGATCCATTATGTCAGAAGACTGGTGATGAAGACCAACTTGCTATGATACTACCAGATTGATCAAAACTAACATGGTGTCAGTATTTTAATGAGGAGCTTCCACTTGATATATTGGTTTGTGAAATCAATATATTAGTGGGTTGGGTTAATATTATTAAAATAAAGAAAAATAGATATAGGATTAATCTCCCTTGTGTAAAATACACATAGGATTGTTTATTTAAGGTAGAAATAGTAACAAAATAACAGAAAATATGGTCTAAGTCCGTTACGTTCAACAAATATGATGTGGTCTAAGCTCTGGACTAAACTGCTGAATCTAAAATTCAATGCTTTTTACACACTTTTTTCAAATATAGTAACATGCAGCCTTTTCTGCTTGAATATACTATTGTTTAAAGTGCTATTTTCTGAGCCCGTGCAATTAGATAAGATACTATACTCTGAATGACCTGAGTTCTTACATTAGATATATTTTTTTAATAAATATATTCATTTTCCTTGATAAACAAGCAAAACAAGACTTGATTAAAGTCTTTGTGTAAGTTGCTTGATGTGAACCGACAGAATATTAGTGTAGATTCATTGACTTAGAGTTAATGCACAAGTTTACTAATGATACGAATGTGGTTAATGGTTTAATTACCCTTGGTCTTGTACTTGGTGCATGCATAGTATGAAGAAGACAGATGCTGTGTACACTACTTAATTTCTATCTACATTCTTTTTCCAAAAAAATGGTTGTGTATATTGTTAAAAATCCATTCATTTCTGGTTCCAATTCGAATTTTAAGGTGCTTTTGTATGAAATCTTCAATTAAAGCATGAAAAGTACGTTATTCTGCTTGTTAAAGATTCTCAAATATCAACAGTTAGTAGTAGAGGGTATCAAATATCAATAGTTAGTTAGAACAATAAGTTAGATGGTGGAAGGACAGGAGTAAAGCTTAACTTGGTGGGGTAGAAGAGAGTGACATGCTGTTTTATACTGTTTTTGAGAACTGAGCATGAGCTCTGTTGTAGGAAAGGGAAACTGTCTGAGAAGCGTTGATCGTTGGAGGGTGGATCTTTCTAGTTGTACTGTTCATTTTATATTCAGAAACAAAATCGTTATTTTCTTTTCTGTTTTCTATTCTGAGTTCCTAATTTCCTTTTTTTTTCTTATTTTTCTTTTTTATCTTTTGGTGTTTAACTCAGTGTGGCATTTATTCCGCAAATCCATTGTTGGGAATTCCTTGGGATCATACGAAGTTTCCTTTTTGAAATGTCTTGGCTGAACTCTATCTTCTATTTCATGTTCTTGTAGGCTGAGAAAGTTTTCAATCAAGACCTTTATTTTAAGAAGACTGTCAAGTATGTTGGAGAACCCATGTCCCACTTGGAATCTATTGCATCCTCTGCGGTAGTTACATTTACTTTTTTCTCTCATTTCTTTTATAGTATGCTTGTTCTTTTACTTTATGGTGGTTGATTTGATTTCATCTTTGAAAGTAGTTTCTTACATGCTAATCTTTACTTCTTAGGTACGAGCTGCAATTAAAGTGAAGGCATCTATTATTATTTGTTTTACTTCATCTGGAAGGGCTGCAAGGTACTTTCTCAAGTTCTTTGAGTAACTAGATATCATTGTTTTCATATTTAGTATTTTGGAAAAACAAACTAGTTGCTCTAAATTGGGTTAGCTTGGCTAACAAACACTATTGTTCAAAAATGTTTGTATCATTTCTTTCTGTCTTTCATTTTCATTTAACCTTTATCCGTAAAACTGTCTGTCTAAAAATGTAATATGTACCTGCCAGATTGATTGCTAAATATAGGCCGACAATGCCAGTTCTATCTGTCGTGATACCCCGCCTAAAGACAAATCAGCTAAAATGGAGCTTTAGTGGAGCTTTTGAGGTTGAATTTTGATTTTGCTGCTTATTTCTATTAATTATCTGACTGTTATTGGGTTGAATGTGTACATATGCCAAGAAATAATAATTAAATTGTGCTTTTTAAGCGTGTTTTTTTTCTTTTACTTCTAAAGAACAATTTATTCTGTTGTTTTTATTTTGTCCTAGTTTAACTGCAAACTTTATTCTTCGTAAGGTTTACTTTACATCTAATGCAACTGAATATTGAAATAATATTTGTTATAATATAGTTTAAATTATTGTTAAGTATTCTCAGCATATCATAGTTGTTTTATCCTGTGTAAAGTAAATACATACAAGCATTTATTATATTGGTCATTGGAAGTTATTACCTTACTCTTGGATATGGGCACCCCCATTCTGATTTACTAGGAAATTTGATTCACCAGAACGCATTGGGTTTACATTTTCTTACTTTGTTAACCAAACTTATTCAATTTTGTGACACAGGCAAGACAATCACTTATTGTGAGGGGTCTCTTTCCTATGCTAGCGGATCCTCGACATCCGGTAAGTTTTTGTTGTGGGATTTCTCTTCAATTATAGTTGTTTATTGAGTTGATAGGCATTGTTCTGTTGTGATTGTTCTTTTGGGGTAGACATTAGATGCTGAATCTGAATATCAAGGTAAACTGTACTTAGTCCAAGGTTTTATTATTTTCAACAATAATCTTCACTCTACATGGGGCTTGTATTAATGATATGCTTTGTGCTATAGTTTCACTGACATGTATATAAAATGTCCAATAATGTTATGCATCTTACTTAACATGCACCCCATTATTGCGTATGATGTATGATACTCTATGCTTGCAGGCTGAGTCAACAAGTGCCACAAATGAGTCTATACTTAAGGTTGCCCTTGATCATGGAAAATCATTGGGAGTTATAAAGTCACACGACCGGGTAGTTGTTTGCCAGAAACTTGGTGATGCATCTGTGGTTAAGATTATTGAGCTTGAAGATTAAAGCGCATTCAACCCACTACAGATTTAGTGTTCTTTATTTATTTTACATCTTTCCCTAGTTTTACAAAGATGCAGGTCATTCTGCCACTAGTAGAGGTTGTTGTCTCTACTTGCTTTTGATGAAACGAATTTTGGATGCAAATTATTGCTGGCTGTCAAACATAAAAATCAAGGGAATGTGCCTTGATGCCAATTTTTGGGTTTAGTATTCATACTAGAACACAGCTCGAAAATGTGATTTATTCAATGGGATTACCAAACAAATGAGATGCTAATAGCTTGTTATTTCAGATACCTATTGTTTATGATCATATTTTTATTGTCTTGTCTTTATGGTCATATGAACAAGAAGTACGAATTGAATGAACAGAGTTGAGTCAAACTGACTTTCACGAATGAAAGTGCCTAAACTGCATTGATTCATTAAGGTTTGCTTAGTATCGTTTTAACTATTTGGAGGAAAGTTTAGTGAATTAGCATAACCGTTGTCGATTTGATCTTAGTTCTGTGATAACAGCATTTATACAAACTAATTATCTATTGCAGCGTTATTTTAATGAAATTAATTGGAAATATGATGCCAAGTGGATTCTGGTAAAATCATCAGGCTTACCTTGAGGAATTCAATATCACTAATGCTATAAAGCAGTAAAAACCTGAATTAGCGATATGATGCAATTTTTGCAATGCGTAGGTTTTTTATTATGTTGCAAAGTAAAATGAAAGGAAAAAGAGTATGATAAGAACAAAATGGCACAACAATATTCACAATTTCGTATGTTAACAATTGTCAGTCTGAAAGACCACGTGTCCCGCTGGTGAAGATTAGTCGTGAACCATTTGTGTTGAAAGCGGCTTAAATTCCTGTTATTATAAATTGTTGTTGCAAATTAAACAAGCGGCGCCTGTGGCCTAATGGATAAGGCGCCTGACTTCTAATCAGGCGATTGTGGGTTCGAGTCCCACCGGGCGTGATTTATCCTTATTTTCCAATTCTTTTTATTTTATAACAAATCATTTTATAAATATCTCATTTTCCTATGTATAATTTTGCGTCTGAAGTGACTTTACTTTTATCCAACTCGAAGAAGGAAGTGAAAGATCATCTTAAGCATGGTTTAGAACAAAAATACCAACTTAATAAGTCTACAAAAGTTGGTTTAGAACCAAAATACCAACTTAATAAGTCTACAAAAGTAACTAGAACAGCTATTTGGCCTAATAAATCTACAAATTTTCTATGCCATAGTTTCATCTATAATACAACTAACCCCAGCAAAATCATCAAGCCTAGATCTAAGTAGAAGAATGTTGTTGTTGTTGTTGGTGTTGAAGAGTAGTGAGTTCAAGGTCCTTCTGGCGAATGAGCAAAACCATTCTCTCATTCTCAAGCCTCCTTCGTTGATTCTCAAGTTTGGCTCTCTCCATTTCCCTCTCCTTCTTGCTGCTAAACCTTGCCCATTTCAAGCTTTGTTTCTCCAACTGAAATGATTGACTCCGATAGCTTAATTGCTGCTCCTCCAACTGCAGTATCCTGCTCCTCATCCATTGCTTCTTGTCCCAAACACTCTTACCCCCATCTTGCAACACACCACTCACCTCAGCACTCAGTTGCTGCATCATCAGGGGTGACGCAGGAACTCCCCTCACTTTCCTTGCCCTCTTCCTCATTGGCCTTCCATCATTATCATCCTCCATATCTTCATGTCCATGACCCCTTGAACCACCTTCTCCTGAATCATCTTCCTCCTCATCCGAATCATCCTCAGACTCATCATCCTCATCCGAATCATCATCATTCTCTTCCCCATTTCCCACTTTCAACATCCTCAAACCCTCTACCCCTGAACCCCCCAAATTCCCAACCTCTGATGAGTGAAAACAAGCTTGTTGTTGTTGCTGTTGTTGCTGAGGCTGCTGCTGATGTAGTTGAGCCTGAGACTGAGACACCTCACCCCCAGTCTCTCCTTGCTGTGGAGCGTTGTTATTCCCATGACTACAACTATTATGGTAAGCACACATTTCCCTGAAGAACAAATGTTTGGAATTTAGCAACTTCTTAACCTCCTCTTTCATCTTCGGTGACAACTCCATCGTGTCCAACAAATTCTGATTCTCCACAACCCTGCAAGCAGTTCCCTTGCCAAGAATATCATTCACCCTCTTATACCTCTTGTTCAAGTCATTGAACTTATCCTCACACTGCTGAGGAGAAACATAGAACCCCTTCTCCATCATAGCCCTTGACACCGACTTCCACTTCCCTTTCTTCTGCAACATACCCATGGACTTCTTCTTATCAGCCCCTTCCGAGCCACCCTCATCACCAATGTAATAAACTGCCATTATCAAAAGTCTCACCATGGTGTCAGTCCACTTCATTCTCTGCCACAGCGAGACCTTCCTCTTGGGGTCCGAGGTGTCCTCATCATCATCACTGAGGCCACTTTGTTGCTGCTGTTTGGCCTTGGCCGAAGAATAGGGAGCGTACCCTTGTTTGATCGGTTGATTATGGTGTGGATGATGCGGATCAGTGTCATGGTGTGGGGCATAGGGAACCATTTGGGGGTGGTGTTGCAAGGGCATAGGGTTTTGTTGCTGCTGCGCTTGCAAAGAGTTCTCCACTCCCACCAACCCAGAGAACATTCCAGCGCCTAGTCCATTGGGTTCCATCAACAACAAGCACCAACTTTTCAAAAAGCAAAAGCTACAAACTTTGGAAGAAAGACGCTTACCCTTAATCGAATACTTTGATCAGAGGAAAGATCGTGCAAGAAGATGAAGGAAAGAGAAGAAAGGACAGAAAGTGAAACTGCAGTTTAAGGGATTACATAGGAGTTGATGCTAGATTGTGTTGTCGGGGAAAGAGAAGAGTAAAGATAATTAATATACGAGAGAGTGTAACAGTACGTTGGTTTTTGAAGCAACCGGTTTTGCTGAGGAAGCATAGAGAAAATAAAACTGCCCATGGTTTTGTGGTTGGGTTAGAGTGAGGGCTGAACCAACCCACAGGTTTTGTGCTAAAATTGGGGAGTCACGCCGTGCCACGCCGACTTTGTAAGTGCCGTTTCAAAGCGCCAACAAAGATACCATAAAACTAAAACCATGAAACCTTACTATGTGCGTGCGCTCTCTCTCTTTCTCTCTCTAACTTTCGTCTTATTTATATATGGAATACAGAACATGCACATAGAAGAGGTGGATTTGGTGTTCATAAAAGTGGTCAACTAGGCTCAGTGACATGGACTTGGTTTAATAGAGTGATTAGATAGTTATCAAATTTATATTATGCATTTGGAAGAATAACCAAATAATATTAGTAACTAACTAGGTTGAATTTAATGTGAGTTATCCAGTCTAATTATATTTATTTATTTTTAATTAACAAAGTCAATACAGTCCTGTGGTTATATTAATATTGAGCAAGATTCCTATTTGGATTCAATAATTTTAAAGAAGTAGTGCCTCTTAAGATAACATACATAGAAACAATAGGTAATGACTCATAAGTGAAATTTAAATTATAAAATATGAAACAAAAATTGATTATAAAATTTTAGGACAAATAATTTTTTTTAATTTATTTATTTATTATATAATTAAGTTGGGTTCGTAGAATTTACAATTTAATAATTCTGATCTTCAATATTGTATGTATATATATATATATTAATCTTTAATATTTTTTACCATTTAATTTGAGAATTTCTAGAACGAAACGTAACTAGAAAATGCAAACTGATTAGAAAATGATAAGGATTCAGGAATTTTATATTCATCTAACTCCTCTTATTAATTATAGTTTTTAAAAGATTCATGTTCAGATTTAAATAATTAACTATTTCAATTAATTAATTCAATCAAACTTGAATAAAAAATAAAAATAAAATAACATATCATTCAATTTAATTTGTATTCAATTATTAAATCAAGATTTAATCAAATTCTATTTTGATATCTAAAATAAAAAATGCAAATTACAATCATAAAATAAAAATCTAAAATTAGAGATAAAAAAAAACTCAACACATAATCGATGCAAAGATTTAATTTTGATTAAATACTATTGATTTTGTAAATTTAATCAGAAGAATTAGTTTTTTTTTTTATATGTATGAAGGGTGAATAACACAAATGAAAAAAAAAACGAAAAGAAAATTATGGAATCGAGAGAAGATGAGAGGAAACGACAGTTTCCAAAACCTAAAAACTAAACAATGATTTCATATATATATATATATATATATATATATAATGTACATATTTATAATTTTATTATACATACTAATAAGTAATAGATATTTAATAAAATTACCTATAATATTATATGAAGATTACGATAGTACTTAAATAGGTTGAATATAAATTTTAAAAACTAGATAATATTAATTAAGATACTAAAAATAACATAAAAATTAATTAAGACTTGTGTCAACACTTAATTCCGTAAAATATATTCTCTTTATGAATAAACAGACTAAGTTCTAAATATTCTAACTAAAAATCAAAATCTTAAGGAAATACTAAAACATTTCTTCACATCCTACTTTTTAATGAAAAATCCAACGCAACAATATTTTAAAAAAGGTAATGATTCTCCTTTTTCCTTTGGAAGAAGTTGTTATAGGATCAAAGTTTCAAGTGTTTTTTTTTTTTACCTAAAGAAAAAAAAAAGGATTTTACAAAGAAGAACAATGAAAATAATTTCATAATTTTACAATCATGAAGAACTTTCTTATATATCTCCGCTGACTCTTTTTGCATTCTCTAAATTTGTCTACTGATATTAGAATTATTACTTTACCTTAAAAAAATATTATAATTAATAAATATATTATAAATATAATATTATGTTATACAATTTTTTATTATTAACATAAAATATTTAAAAATTATATTTTTAAAATTACATTTATAAAATAACGAGCTTGAATGACTCAAAATAATTTGTGCTAAAAATATATCGAGTTTATTTTCAAATTCAAACCATTTAAATTAACTTTGGGTTAGGCCATGTTCACTCCTGCAAGTTTAGGTACAACCCATTAACACACCTAATTAATACTAATTTTTAGTAAAGGACATAAAGAAAATAAATAATTTAATAACATAAATGAAGATGAAGAAAAATGGCAAGAATGGATAAAGATAATTTCATGAAATATCACTAGAAGCGTGAAAATACTAAAATTGTATAGTAAACTTTATTTGCTCAATGAATTCAAACATGTTGAACCAATTATGCAAAAACTGAGACAAAGAAGGAAAAATATAAATTTTGTACTATCCGCTGAGTAATTCAAATTTTTGCTCTGCAAATTTGTGTCAAAGTTAAAATTTTCAAAATATTTGAATAGGAGAAGAGAAAAAATTAAAGAAAAGGTACACACAAGAATATTATATAATAAATTATGTATCTATTAAATATTTATTTTTCAATTATTTTCTTAATCTTGTTGATTCTTTAGCATGGTATCTCCTATATACAATATAGATTTATTATAGTCTGATTACAATCCTATAACAAATCTTTTGATCTTTTTATTATATTTAATTTACCATATGAATTAGTTTATGATCATTTTCATTTTTTAGGTGCAATTTGAGAGCAAATACTTGCATGTATATTTAAGACGGAAACAAAAGTCATCTTTAAAAGAGGGAGGAGTTTAGATACACGCAAATATTATTATATAACAAACTATGTATTTATTAAATATTAATTTTTTAATTATTTTTTTCATCTTGTTGATTCTATCATTGTATATCTGTATATACTATAGATCCATCCTAATCTTTTTATAATCCAATAAAAAAAATTAATCATTTTATTGAATTTAATTTATTATGTAAATTAGAATCTTATTAAATTTATGATGATTTTCATTTTTAAGGTGTGATTTGAGAGAAAACACTTGCATGTATAGTGAATGAAAACAAATATTACCTTTAGAACAAATAAAGAGGAGTTTGGATAGAGTTCTAAAAATTTATTTAGAAACACTTTCTCAATAAAACCTATCTAGTCCACAGGTTTTCATAAATTTTTCTATTAAAAATGGAAAGAAGTAAAAACTCATGTAATCTAGTTCTTCTTTGCAGCTTGAAAAAGCTTTCAATTTCAAAATATTATAAATAGTCTAATTATCATTTTTAACTTATAACCAATATATAAAATCATTTCTAATTATTTATTGGTCTTCCTCTAAACTTGAACACTAAATAGATGATATTTTTTAAGATTGATAAAGCCTTTACAAGTTATACAAGAATAAGTTTTTAAAGGATTGTAAACAAATTCTCAAAAGAGAGGATATAAAAATAATAAAAGGCTTGCTTTAAGAACCTAAGTTTAACAATGGTGAAGAATATAAAAAGATTGATATAGTTCAAAGTTGGATAGAAAATGATATAAAATTTTACTTAAAAATTAAATAAGTGTGCGCAAATCACATATGACTGATGTAGAATATTCTCTTTCAATTGTTTCAGTCATTCATAAAAATCGAACATACTTAATTTTTTCTAAATTTTGCAACATAAAACACACAAATTTTTTTACTTTATTTAATCGTTACTATTGTTTTGTATAATTTAATATTGGGAATTAGGATTTAGAAATTGAAGAAATTAAATCAAAAATCAAAAGCAAAAATAAAAAGATTAAAACATATGAATCATCTACTCAATAACTAAACAATTTGGATATCACATGTTTCTCCAAATTAATATAAATTATTTGATTCAATTAATCAAGTAAATTGATTATACCAATTACATCTCAATATCATTCAATTCAATTTAATTTGTATTTAGTTATTAAATCAATATTAAATCGATCTTAATTTGAATTATAAATTTAAAAATGCAATTTAATATTATAAAGATAAAATCGAGATTAGAGATAAGAAGAAAAAGCTTAAAAGGAATACTCATCCAAACAAAACTCAATTTAGCTTATTTAATTTTGATTTCGTATATTAATGTTCATATAGTAGTGAAATAGTAAAAAATACAAAAACAAAATAAATAAAATTGAAAGAAAATAGAAAAAATAATACGAAGAGAGAGAAAATGACTGTTTTAAAATCATACTTCTAATCATCATATATATATATATATATATATATATATATATATATATATATATATTTATATTTCCATAGAAATCTTAAAATTTTCTTATTTCAGGAAATTTAATATAAAAATTACACTATTTTGTAAATTAATCCTATGGTTTCTTAACATTACACTCTATATAAGTATCATTGTGGTTTAAAGTGCAAAATTTGTTACAATAAATTCTAGAAATAATAAATTATTAACGAAGGGCCTTGTGTGGTGTAAAGAGAAAAAAAAGATGTATGAGTTTGTAATAAGATGTGATGCAGACACCATTTGTGTTGAAGGGACAAACACAGAATGCCTCCATAAAAATCTGTATGTACGAGAATGAGAATCTTAGAGGAAGTTAAAAATTTTCCGTGTAACCCAGCCTCTCCACGTCACTCCCTGGAAAACTTGTGCTGCTGTTGATGTTTGTTTTCTTCATTTGTGGGGGAAAAATCAACGGTGAGCCCTACTCCTCAACCCTAGACCTCTCCGCATCGAATCCTCGCTGTCATCCAAAAGCGGGACCCACCTCAGTTTGGAAAAAAAAAATCCCAAAACCAGAAACCCCACAAACACTTCACACGCAACACAATAGAAACAGCAGCAACGACAACTTCTCGAACAAACCATGCAACAACAACAACGGAAAAGGATCAATTAGTGTGCACTTTCCCACGCGCTTGCTTTCCCTCGCCGTGCTTCGTTTGGGCGCGTGCCATGAGGTGAGGACCCAGGAGGAGGAGGATCATGGGCGCGTCGCTGTCCAGCCTCGGCGCGAACGGTTCGACAATTGGGCCGGGCCTCGGCGACATTCCGGAGAGCTGCGTGGCGTGCGTGTTCCTCTACCTCACGCCGCCGGAGATTTGCAACCTCGCGCGCCTCAACCGCGCGTTCCGCGGCGCGGCCTCCTCGGACTCGGTCTGGCAGGCGAAGCTGCCGCGCAACTACCAGGATCTGCTGGATCTGGTCCCGCCAGAGCGCCACGGGAATCTTTCGAAGAAGGACATTTTCGCGCTCCTCTCACGACCCCTGCCCTTCGACCACGGCCACAAGGTGGGTGGTGCTCTCCAGGTCAGTTTTTTTGGTTATCAGGGGTTTCTGGAACTTAGGGTTTTTGTTGAGGGTTTAGGGTTTTGCAGGAAGTGTGGCTGGACAGGGTCACGGGAAGGGTTTGCATGTCTATTTCGGCAAGGGCGATGGCGATTACTGGAATTGATGACCGGAGATACTGGAATTGGATTCCAACTGAAGAATCTAGGTTAGATTTACTTGCCTTTAAAGCTGTATCACGAGAAAGAAGAAGGATACACTGATGATAATGTGTTTATTGTTTGAATCAAAAGAAAATGGAAAGAAACGAGGAACGTTGACTTTAGAAACAAAATATTATGTGACTAAATTGACTATGTTCTGGTATTGTAAAGCGATTTTACATCATTATCTAATCACAAATTACATGTACAATTCATTGTCTTGTACAATTATCATATTTTGTATAAAATCGATGTCTTTTTGTCTTGGGCTTATTTTGTTTTTACTCCACCAAACATAAGTTACCTTTTTCCCTTTGCTTGGATGTTTAATCCTCTGATTTGGAGTTTTTTTTTTTTTTTTTTTTTTTTTTTTTTTTTTTTTTTTTTTTTTTTTTTTTAAATTTTAATTTTTTTTTTTTTTTTTTTTTTTCCATAAACAAAACAAACTCCTCTTAATTAATATGTAGAGCTTGTATCGTTTTTTTTCTTTTTTTTTTTTGAGGTAACGTTGGCAAGAAACTTATTTTATTTTATTTTCATTCTTACAAATAATTTAAAAAAATTACATTAATTTTAATTTATTTTTACTGCAAAAATTTGTATTGCAAATAATATAAATGATTCATTTTTCGTTTAACCATTTCCTAGTACATATTTGATGAAGAAAAGGTGTTACTTATCAGGAAGAAAATGTTATAACATAATATATTTTTCAAACTAAAAACATTTCCATCTTATGGAGAAGGTCATCGACATCAATAGTTATCATGAACAATTACACTTTTCTATCAAATGAAACAGTTATTGAATTTAAATAATGACAAGTTATCTATCACATTTTGTGAAAACTTAAGTTTACGATAAACGGAATATCAAATCAATGGAGATTTTAACTAGCTAGAATATACAATTTATTTATATACATCTCTATACATATACTACCGAGGGATAAATATGCTCACAGACATTTCATTATTTGATACTGCAGAACCTGAACTGGATCCTCCAACTAGCATCCTTTGAACTATTGCACTTTGATTAGAGGTTATAGGTTTTTCAGGAAATGGCAACTCAGATATAGAGCCACTGAGATATGAAACAATTTGTGTCATTGTAGGTCTGTCATCTGGCTTCTCTTGTACACATAATAAACCTATTTGGATGCATTTAACGACTTCATTGGGATTGCAAGATTCCTTAATATTTTGGTCTAATATGTCTAATGGCGTCTGATCCCTCCATTGATCCCAAGCCTGCAACAAGTTTATCAATCAAATATTAATTGGATCTTTGCTTTCTTTATGCCTAATTAGCATCAATTAATGTAAAATAATCTCCAAAAAAATAAGTACTTACATAACTCAAGAGGTCATCATGCTCTGAGAAAACATTTCTAGAATTCTTTTTGGCACTAATTATTTCTAGCATTATAACTCCAAAGCTAAAGACATCTGATTTCTCTGAGAAATGTCCATGCATGGCATATTCAGGCGACATATATCCGCTGAATCAAAATATCAACATAAAAAATAAGTATTTTTCAATAAATTATGTATTATTATAGACTAAATAAAAGTTGTGTTTGAAAAAAATACTTACTATGTTCCCACAATTCTATTTGTTTTTCCTTCATATTGATCTACTGCAACAATTCTTGCCATTCCAAAATCTGAAATCTTTGGATTCATATTGTTATCTAATAATACATTACTAGGTTTGAGATCACGATGTATAACTTTCAATCGTGAATGTTCATGTAAATATAAAATTCCTTGTGTAATTCCTTCAATAATTTTGTAACGTTCTGGCCACTTCATCTGACTACTTTTATAAGTATCTGCAAATGAAATATTTCATGTAAGATCAAAGAAAATGTAAAGAAGTATTTTTCAACAAAAAGAAGGATTTCAAAATTCAAACATATAACTTACCAAATAGAAATGAAATATTTCATGTAAGATCAAAGAAAATGTAAAGAAGTATTTTTGATGAAGCAGAAGGATTTCAAAGTTCAACCATAAATAGTAACTTACCAAATAGAAAGTAGTCGAGACTTTTATTAGGCACAAACTCATAAATAAGCAATTTTTCTTGAGCTCCCAAACAAAATCCTAACAATGTCACTAAATTTCTATGTTGAAGTTTTGCAATTAATAAAATCTCATTCTTGAATTCTGTTGCACCTTGGCCTGAACTATGAGAAAGTTTTTTAACTGCTATTTCTCGTCCATCTGGAAGGATACCCTAAAAGCACAAACAATTCAGGTTAAGTAAAAAAGAACAAACAAATAGAAACAAAACAAACACTTGCATATATTTTTATAATTACACTCTATCACCTTATAAACATCTCCAAATCCACCTTCACCTATCCTGTTCTCAAGTGAAAACTTCTTTGTGGCAACTTCCATTGTGGCCAAATCAAATTGTAACGATTCCAAAGTGGAACTTTCTTCCCCAACTAGGAACATCCGAGAGCTGAAATTAGTAATTTTAACCGTTTAAAGAAATGGAAAAGGGTCAGGCTTTCTTTTTCAGAGTACTTACAATTTTCCCGTAGAAGAGTATTGTATTTCTTCCTTGATCTTTTGAATATGAAATAGCAGAGACCACATAAGAGAATTATCGTCACAATAACAAGGGCAACAATGAAGATTACTCGTAATACATTATTGTTATTTCCTGCATAAAAAATTGCGCGAAAGAAAAAACAGGCTTTAGTAATTACAAAAGGAAAGAAAGAGGATTCAATATATATACATACACCTAAAAGCATGTCACTAACTATTTGGGATTCAACTAATCTTTATCAATATATTCCTTAACTTAATCATAAGGTAATTTCTCTGGTATCCTCTCTGAAATTCATGAAGATTAGTATGCTACGGTCACTTGAATTCAATTCACGAACCCTAACCAATTTTTCGAATTGATGAAGAGCAGTTCAATCTCATTCCGTCCAGTTCATCCAACGCACAACCAGTGACATCTTCTCTGTTTCATATTTGTAATCTCTCCGTCACCGTCGATGTTTCTGACGCCTCCAACACCGTCCTCATCATCGCTGGAAACTTTACTCGTCCAATATTTGTCTCCGTCGCCAGAATCCCTACACTGCCATCTCCGTTGTTTGCCGTTTTACAATTGCCTTCCAGCTCCTAACGTTGCAGCTCAGTCACCGTCGCTTCCATTTGCCACAGTGCCTGGAGCGACGTCAATTTTGCCGTTTGGAAGCGGCAATGACGAGGATGAAGGAGATGAGAGACATGTTTATCGTGTCTCAGCCACCGGAGAAGTTAGGGAGGAGAGACATTGTTATCGTTATCTCTTATGCTTTTGTTGAAAACTCACTGCCGCGAGGATTTACAAAATGATACTTCCATCCAATCAAATGTTTCTGATGCTCAGAAGAAACAGCGATAGCAATATATGTAGGATTCAATAGAAGTGCGGGGTTTTCCAAGATTTTCTATTCAGATGGCGATGGATGAAGCATGTGCTTTTCTATAACCTTTTACATGTTTCTATTAAAACCAGTTTTGTGCTTTCTTCTGCCACCGGAGACAGTAGCGATGATGACGATGATTGTTCCTCCATCGTCACTACCCCCTTCCGTCACGACACAACCAACATTGGATGAACTCGACGGGGGAGTTTGAGGCTGCTGTTGATCGATTTGAAAATTTGGAAATTAGGGTTCGATGATTCCAAACTAATGAGATGGAAAAACAAAATAATAATAATAATAATAGTAAAGTATAAAGTAAATTAATACAAAAAAAATTCTAGTATTAGTATTTCTACTTTCAGCAGGTACAATGAAATTATATGAAACACAGAGTAACATTGCTCGTTAATCTAAGTAAAGATAAATGGAATATATATGATCTTAATTAGAGGAACATCAAAATAGGTTCACACAAAAATTAGAGATTAGTGAACAGTGTAATACATTATACTCAGGTAATTTCATTAACATAAAAACTATTAATATATAAGAGTAAATATGTTATATATTTGTTAAAAAAAATACCTGATGAGGGTGCCGACGTGGCGGTTGTATTGTAAAACTGAAACAATTCGTATCTGACATTGCACCACGCAAGCAGAGCCCTGCCGTTCTGTTTTCCTTCGCAGCACGATGGAAGGGTTGAAACGCCGTTTTTCAAACATTCTTCGCACTGATTATTCGTCAAGTCCGGCTCGCACTCCGTCAGGGCGTACACCGTTCTCTGAGGCGAGGATCCGGCGAATTCTCTATCGCCGGTGGCGAATTTCCTCGCCGAATTAGAATTCGCAGTCTTTTCCACCAAATTGTCCAATAAGCCGAACAACGTACTGTTGAAGCTGTCCAAGTCGGAAGCGGATACGCTTTTATTGTCCGACAAGCTGGCTCCCGGTTCGATGGCGGTGGGGTTGAAGTAGCTGTTGGTGAAACGGAGCGTGCACTCGTCGTACCATATTATGGACTCTGTTTTGTTGGGGCAGAGTTGTGTTATTTCGGTGGCGGCGGTGGTGATGCAGTCGTTACACGTGGCGAGGGAGACGTCGCCGCGGCAGAGGAAATAGCCGCTGGCGACATTTGAGGTCCCCAAGCCCATGGCGGAGGCATAGGAGCCGTCGGATTGGGAAATGTTTGAGACGAGAGATTCGAGGAGGGTTTTGAGATTGGTTTCGAATGTTAGGCTGGAATTGTAGGACGCGTTGGTTGGGCAGTAATTGTAAACCGGAGTTGCAGAGGAACAAAACGGTTGAATTCCGAACAGACACAGGAACAGAAGAAAGGTTACATGGTTGTAGGAGATTGAGAGGAACATGTTGCGCGAAAACATTGTTTCGCGAACAACACAAGATTTTGGAATTGGAATAGTAAGTGTATTATTAAGTATAAATTGTAATTGTAAACTGGTAAACTCTCAGAATTTGTCTTTTACTCATACACTTGCAGCCTCATTTTTGGACAAATTGAAATTGGTCGTGCATCATATAGATCTAGAAGCAACCGCACAAAGACCCAGTCCACATATAAGAAAATTCAGAATGAAAGTTTGAAAAGCTACTTTATGGTTGTTATCAATGATTTCCCACGTTCAACTCCTTTTGTCAATTTTAGTCTCTATTTTAGCATGGTTTTCAAATTTTTATGCGATGATCTGGTTGTCCTAAACTTCTTTTCCCATCAATTGTGAAGTACATGTATTAGATTTCTTAAGTTCAAGTAAGTTTTTGGTATGCTGTCAAAATGTAAATTTTACTTACTGCTGTCAAGTTGATAATATAGACTGATTGACATTTTAGTCAGTTGCCAAACTGACCTATTTTAAAACCTTTTCTGAACAACAAAAACCAGAAATGAACGGCACTTGAAGTAGGATAAGGCTTAAGAAAGGACTTATAACAACCCTTCGCTGACCGCAGCCTCTTGTCGGCCCTACGCATGCATCATTTCTCACCTTCAAGGTACAGTAAATTGGAGTACTTTCTTAAATGTATGTGAGTTCAAACTTCGTTATTATATACAGAATAAGAATCAAATTTAAGTACAATACTTAAGGGATTTTAGGTATGATTCTCTAATTAAAATTTCATTTTAACAATCGATACAAACTTTAAATACCATTTTTTTAATCTTATTACTAAAATGAGATTCTAATATTAACTAATCAACAATACTACACACCTAAATTTTATCCGTAATATCATAGTCCAACGCTGTCAATTCCTTTGTATTAAATAACTTTATTAATTAAAAAGAATAACTTGAAAGTTTATTATGATAGCTAATAAATAATTTTAGATATAGAAATTTAAATAAATCGTAATAATATTATTAAATTATTTTCGTTTTTATTAGTTTAAAATAATTTTTTTAATTTTACCGTAAGGATAAATATTTTTTTTTTTACATAAATGATGCAATTCTATTTTGTTTATACTAAAATGGATATTTCTTTTTACGAAAATAATTATACATCCAAGCATACTTTGTCTTTGCATGAATATAAGACTTTTCTTTATTTTTTTTTATCTTCGAAATCTTGCTTAAATACACGACTTTCTAATTTTTTTTCTGAAATTGTCATAGGAAATGTAATTTATTATTGATATTTTATTTTTCAAATTTGGTAAAATCATGTTTAAAGTTACGATTTTAGGATTTTAGCTTTTTTGTATTTTAAAATAATTTCGTGTTATTTATCGGTAGAAGTCGTAAGTCGGGTCACGATCCCAACACATAAACTTTTAATTTACTTTTTAATTTTTTATAGAAGTTGTGGATTCGACCAAGATTTTAGCATAATTATTTTAATTTTTATAAAAGTTGTAGGTTAAGTCATGATTTTATTATAAGTTTGCTTTTCTAATTTTTAATAGAATCTGGAGAAGTTGGACATGAGACATAGGATTTATATTAAGTGTACTACATAAGCTACATTACATCAAATCTCAAAAAAGAAAAAAATATCAAAAATATTAATTTAAAAATGTTGAGTTGAAGAAATACTAAATTATCATAGGTATTAATATTTTTATTTTCTTTTATAAATTATGATAATAATACGTACAATTTCCATAATATTTCTTACAAAATTGTTATAGACTACGAAATGAAACAACCTAAAATTGAGGTCAAATTATTGGCTACGAGGTCAGAATTCTGATAAATCATTTTATGGATAAATGAAATACTAATCAAAAGTGGACACGTATATATGATGTAGGCAAAAAGTACTGTCACATGACAACTAATTTAATTGAATATATGAATTCTATTTTGAAGTATAAGAATATGTAATGATTGATTCTAAATTATGTAGATCAAACCCTTTCTCCAATAACTTAGTTAGATGCTTAAATCATATTATGAAAAAATATGCAAAAGATTGTCTACTAGAAACAAATTAATAATGTTAAGACGAGTTAAATTGATTAATGTGTGTTTATTATAATTGTTTTAATGATTTTATTTTAATCGATTTTATGATATTTCTTTATTTAGATTTTATATAAAAGGCCGTTTTGGACTTAAATGATACCGTGTGTTGTAAGTAGAATCATCTTATCGAACTTTCCATTAATAAAAATATTTTATTTAATCTAATTCTTGTTTTTCCTTACTTTCACATTTTTGAGAATTCAGAAAATATTTGAAAATGAACTTTTTAATAAAGACATTTTGGAGAAAATAATATAAAAATAAAATAAAACAATTGTTTATAAATTAAAATGAACTTATATACAAGTTAAACATAATAATTTAAAGAATCATATGATTTTATTGTTATAAATTAATTTGTGTAAAAAATTATTTTAATTTATTAACAAGTCAATTTCAATTCTTTTTTCTTTCTTATAGACTTTAGGAAAAGTTAGTCCCAACATACTCTAAATCTTTGTTGAACTATACACACATGAATGCCAAAAAATTATGCATGAATAAATTTACTAAGTTAATGCATGAGAATGTCTAGATGGTTCTATAAATCTGTATGAAGTGTACATTTATTAATCTGTTTAAAAGTAACGTAAATTTTTTTTCTTTCTATATATATATATATATATATATATATATATATATATATATATTTTTATTATTAAAATTAATATATAAAAAAAAATATAAATTATTTATATTTTATAAATTAAAAAAAATAAATATT
>Ga0099825_1002629_pt1 | contig 23915 bp, 10 predicted proteins | sample SiratroredBW_FD_76838 | JGI IMG/M metagenome (GOLD analysis project Ga0099825, IMG submission 76838) | Root nodule microbial communities of legume samples collected from California, USA - Siratro red BW | ecosystem: Host-associated > Plants > Roots > Nodule | place: USA: California | collected... | reverse complement strand
TATTAAATATATATATATATATATATATATATATATATATATAAATATATATATATATATATATATATATATATATATTAATTAGTATATTATGCGTATAATTATGTATAAAAAATTACACAAATTGTTAAAATATTTTTTTGTAACATTATCCATAAACTAAATAAAAATTTATTTTTTTAATAATTTTATAAATTTGACTTTTTATGGTAAACATGCTTATAAGTATATATATCTATAACTATAACATTTGTAGGTAGCACATGCTGAAACTTTTAACACTGTGTCGCTGTATTAAAAAATCACCAAAGAAAAAACACAAAACTTATTTATCATTAAAGGAAAACAAAACACGTGTCAAAACAAGACAATGAAATCGTATAAGCTCAGATCTGTGACATCTGGCAAGCACCAAAGTGTCCATTTTTGCATTTAAAATTCAAAATTTAAATTTCAAATGTCATCATCAAAACGCCAGTCTGTGGCTTGGCCTATAAACTCATCATTTATTTATTTATTACTATTACACTACTCATTGCTTTTAATTTCAATATAATTTGATGTTATTTTTTTAAAAATCTTGATCCATAAATTATCTTTATTAATTTATTTATTTATTACTAATATACTTAAATTAACTTTATTAATTTAGAGTTTGGGAGTGACTTATAGCCAATTTTAGTGTCATGCTGTGTTTTTACGCCAGCATTATTATCATGTTGCTCTGGTTATACATTTACATGTATTTTTCAATATGTTTATCGTATTTTTGATTTCAAGAAGCCTTTTTTGCGGGGTCACTACTTTCAGATAATGAAAATTTGAAGTTATGAAAAGTGAATAAAAAAAGTGTTTAATTAAATCTTAAGAACTCCCCTTTCTTTTCCTTTAAAACCCTGCATCATAAATAAAAGAACGAACATACTCAATAAAAATTAATAAAGAAGTATTGTTATTAACAATCAAATGCATAAAAAAAATCTTAAACCCTAAGCTAAAAATATCAACTAACAAAAACAAACTTTTCAACTTCTCATCAAATTACATATAAATTTTAACAATGTAGATTATAATGATTATCTGAATTAATCAAAATTAGTGTCACATCATCATAGATAATAATGTATTCCTTCGTGAACCATTCTTCACCTGCAATAATTTGGACAAATGTAATTAGCATCTAACAATTAGAAACAGAAAAAACATGAAGGAACACATTAATTGATAAAAACTTGGGTAAAAAACCCAACACCATATGCCTCCATACATCAAGGTTCTGCTGGATATGATAACATCTATTCATTATCGATTAGTAATCCTGGTGAGAGAACAGTTACCGCCACTACACAGCTACATTCATTTAGCAATAAGAACAAGGCATTGTGTTGTAAGCAATACACTAAAGTATCTCAATCCATCATCATATGTCTCTTGCAACACTATACCACCCGTAATCCAACATTCTTTCTCTCTATTAGTTATCAAACTAGAGTTTTAGAATTAAAGAGCTAGGATTCGGTTTTAAACTTGCAAGTTTAGGTTTTTAGAATAAAATGGTTAGGGGGTTTGTTGAGTAATAACTTGTAAGTTAGGTTTTATAGTTAGGGTATGGTAGTTATTTTGAACTTATAAGTTCCATTTTAGATTCAAAGTTATACTTTCAAAGAGTTGAGGTTTGTTAGGTATTAAAATTATCAGTTAGGTCTTTACAATTAAAGATTTAGAGTTTCTCAGGTATTAAATTTATAAGTTGGCCTTTTAGAGCTATAAGAGTTTGAGCTTGCTAGTTGGGATTCTACCTTTAAACACAAAATAAAAATTATAATAACGTGAAATATAAAAAAAATAAAAATTTAAAAAATTAGGATCATTTAAGTCAACAAGCAACACTATAGTTTACACGGATATGTTTTTTTTAAGTGTTTTTTTTATCCTATATTGAAATTATATTTATCATCAAAACATGATCAGAATAAATTTGAATGGCAGCAAAACATGAGTTGTATACCTTTCATTTATGATATTATTATGTTCCTTAAAAAAACTATAATTGTATATAATTTGTCTTGTATATAAGAGAAAACTGAAAATATGAACATAATAAATATACAAAACATAATAACAAATCTTATTGTATTTAAATGAGTTTTCAGTATAAGATCGAACCCACCCTGCTACGAATTAGCATGTCTCCCTCTCTTTCTTTATTCCTGTTGTCCTCTTCCTCCTCTTTCTTCTGCTCTTTTGTTTTCTCTGTTAGATTATGGTAATCTCTGACGAAAAATGTGATACGTCATCTCAAAGTTAAAGACGGTGATCTGCATGCCGCGAAGTATATGCGATGATTGAATGAATAAAGAATAAATATTTTTCCTTGTCCACGAACAAAGCCGGCTTCATAATGTCTCATACTCTCATCTCATATCCAAGTAAGTAAAATGATAGTGATGTGATTATTGTTTACGTAAACACTCCCAAAGAGATTGATTCTATAAAACCAGCAAATAACTTTGAGTAGTCAAACATATACGAGCTAGGGTCATCGATGGAGTTTCCTCCGAACCTTTTGCCAGACGAGGCGAGCCCAGAATGGTTAAACAAAGGAGACAATGCGTGGCAGTTAATGGCAGGCACGGTGGTGGGTCTCCAAAGCATTCCAGGGCTGGTTATTCTCTACGGAAGCCTCGTGAAAAAAACATGGGCCGTTAACTCCGCTTTCATGGCCTTCTACGCCTTCGCGGCGGTTCTTCTCTGCTGGGTGGCGTGGGCTTTCCGCATGTCATTCGGCGAGAAAATGGTGTTCTTCTTGGGCAAACCAGGGGTGGCGCTGGACCAGGAGTTTCTTCTTGGGAAAGCGTTTCTGGGGCTCTTTCCCACCGCTACCATGGTGTTTTTCCAGGGCGTGTTTGCGGGGATTACTCTGATCCTCATAGCTGGGGCGTTACTCGGGAGAATGAACATCCGTGCATGGATGCTGTTTGTTCCTCTCTGGGTTACTTTCTCGTACACGGTCACTGCGTTCAGCATTTGGTGCCCCGAAGGGTGGTTGGCGAAGCTTGGGGTTATTGATTTCTCTGGAGGATATGTCATCCACCTCTCTGCCGGAGTTGCAGGTTATACTGCAGCTTATTGGGTGGGTCCAAGATGCGAGAAGGAGAGAGAAAGGTTTCCATCAAACAACATGATAGTAGGGCTTGCCGGCGCAGGCCTGCTGTGGATGGGTTGGAGTGGGTTCAACGGCGGAGGTCCGTTTGTGGTGAGCACGGTGGCTTCTCTGGCCGTCCTTAACACACACGTGTGTGCTGCGGCTGGCATCATGGTGTGGGTTCTACTTGACACTTTCTACTTTGGTAAGCCCACGGTGTTCGGCGCCATACAGGGCATGATCACCGGCCTCGTTTGCATCACACCTGCCGCAGGTACACACACGCATGTTTTTTTTTTTTTTCCGACAACTTTTAATGTTTTTCTTCCGACAAACTTCCACCAACATATGTGAAGTGAAACAGGAGTTGTGCAGGGGTGGGCAGCGATCGTGATGGGTTTGATCTCGGGAAGCGTTCCCTGGTACACAATGATTGATGATCCTCCATAACAAGGTACCTTTCTTGAACCAAATCGACGACCCCATGGCGGTGTTCCACACCCACGCCGTCGCCGGAGCTCTCGGCGGCATCCTCACCGGCGTCTTCGCCGTCCCTAAACTCTGCCGTCTCTTCTACATGGTCCCCGATTGGGAAAAATACACTGGCCTGGCCTATGCCCTCCAGAACGGTGCAACTGGAGCGGGTTTAAGACAAATGGGTATCCAAGTGGGAGCCATAGTTTTCGTGATCATCTTCAACTTCGTTACGACGAGCTTGATTTGCTTGGTGGTGGGAGCATTGGTACCTCTCAGGCTTCACACCGATGCGCTGCAAATGGGTGACAAGGCAGTGCATGGAGAAGAGGCTTTCGCTTTGAATGATGAAACTGCCAAGTTTGAGAACCTCAACCACAACAAAATTTATGATACTCAAGAGTTTTCCTTCGTTAGACCCCCAAGACCATTGACTCAACTTCAAATGGTATAAGTCAACAAAAATAAAATGTTAACTCGTGCATGTTTTGTTTCAATACGTTATCTTGGATGGCGCAATCGCCTTTCACCAAAATTCGTGTTTCCCAATTTAAATTCGCGTTCAGTGTTAACGAACGCGGCTTGGTAGTTGCAGAGAAATTTTGAAGCTGATTTTGACTTCATATTAAAGGAAAATAGTTAGTGATAAGAATTTGAAGCTGATTTTGACTTCATACTAAGGTTGTGAGACGAACCAAATTAAAATAATTTGTCTCAACCTTGATATTTTATATTGTATGTTATTTATCTAGAATTATTGTAAGAGGGAGAGATATGTAGAAATTCCCTTTTTAAAAGCTTTTTATAAAATTTGTTTCTCCAGTTGAACAATTATAAACAATTCGCAATAAAATTGCGTGACGGTATGTTTCTCATTTTTCCTTCTCCACCTTAAACAGTAATGTTTATCCACTTATTGATTCTAGTTCAGACAAATAAATTTTGGCTAAAAAAAAGAAAAGAAAGAGAAAGATAAAAAAAATAAGAGAAATAAAGGGAAAAAAATATTTTGTTTAGTTTAAGAAAAATAGAATAACTGAGTAAACGAATGCAACTGTTTCCTCTTTATACTACAATAAAATTTTAATTTATCTATAAAGCATTATTCACGGACCGATTATTACATAAAGAATGTATCCATATTAAAGTACAAATTGTAATTTGTATCCGCAGGTAAAGTAAATTGTAATATTAATACTATTATTTATACAGTATTAATATTATTCTTAATAATAATAATAATATTAATATTTATATCATTATTAATATTACTATTAAAGTTATTAATATTATTATTAACATTATTCGTATTATTATTAATGATATTACCATTAATATTAATATTAATATCATTATTAATATTGTCATTAATATTATGAATATTACTATTACTATTATTATTAATATCACTATTAATATTGTTATTAATATTAATATTATTTTTAATTTTATTATTAATATTATTTATATTAATAAATAATATGACTATAATGTTTGTCTGATACTGATTAAAATTTCTATGTACCTTACATGGATTGGATTTTCAGCTTATTATATATAATACTAGTAATTCTCTTTCTATATGATGAATTATGATGAATAAATGTATATGATATTGTTTATTAGATTTTAAAAATTTTATTTATTGCATCGAACTCTTTCTAAAATAAGTATAATGGACTACTCCTTATACAAAATGTTAAAATTGATTTTCATTTTCTGAGTTAAACTGTTAAGAACACGATAAAACATAGCAAATATAAGTCTTTCTAAATACATCTTAGAATAATAAATTGTCCTAAAATATATAGTTGACAATTTTTATCAACTTAAATAAAGTATTATTTTTTTGTATATCTTTGAGTTATTGTAGAATGAGAAGGATCACAAATAATCTTATTTATTATCATAACTCACTATTATACTTGTTTGTGGTTCTAATTATTAAAAGAAGAATTCATATACCTATAGGACCAATTATTGTAGATCGAGTTCAACATATATATATATATATATAATTTTCGGACGTTATATACAATATTAATATTCACAGAAAATAGGAATAATTAACCATTTAATTGAGAAAAAAAACAGAAGTAGTTTAATAGGAGTTTTTAACAGAATAAAAAATTTATTTCAGTAACATAAATAATAAAAATTCCCTTTAAATATTAATATGAATTTCAATATAAAACTCCACTTCTAATTAAAAAAAAATTAAAACAAAAACTATAAAATTGTTCAAGTTTACATTAATTCTTACGTCATTTTGGGATAGCCTGATCTAGAAAAGTTTTCCCGTACAATAACCCCTTTATTACACTTAAAACGGAATTATTTATGGTAATTAATTGCAAATGTATATTCAACGTTTTGTATTTGTAATGAGTTGATTCAGAGAGAAAAACGTCTTAGGACAAGTAGGCACGATTCTTATGTCACTGTTTTAATTAAGAAATTAAATATATGCGTGTTTGCTAGTTCAGTAGAAACACGTATTACCGGTCCAAATATATAATGAAGTTGAATAATCAATCTCACTTTTAACTAAATACTAATATTGATTTCTTTTCATTTCTGATTCACGGTTTTGATTTTAATTATTTTAGTATTCACATCTTAAAAAATCCATAATTTTAGTTCAATCCGTATGTTTATACACGCTTATTCCTTGTATTTTCAAATACAATATCAAGAAACCGATGGGTTCTGATTGAATTTTAAAGTAGAAAACTCAACTATTTAAGCAAAATTAGCATTTTATTTTCAGTTTAAGTAATTCTTTTTTGTCTTTTAATCTTTTACTATTACATAACTGTGACAGATAATTATGATAATATAAATTAAATTAGTAAATTTCACATTTAATATTTGTTTTGTAACTCAGTTTAACGCCACTGCTGCATATATTATTTATTAAAAGATATAATAGTTTCCTAAAATACGAAAATATAAAAATATACAATTTTTTTTTTCTTTTGAAGTGCTGTTAGGTGGAAAAGGGTTGATAGTATTTGATTTGATTCAATCTTATTTCAGAGAAAGACAATCACGCGTAGCAAGAAATAGTTGAAGTATTGTTCACTCCAACCAAAGAGTTGAAAATGTCAGACGCAGCATTGCAGGTACTCGACGGAACGCAACTCAGAGGTCTCGATCTGTCGTTAGGCGACGGTTCGTTCACCGGAGCCGCCGTCCTCGACATTGCTCATTCCCGCGCCTCTTCTTCCCTCCTCGGTCTCTCATTACCTGATTCTCTCAAAGCCTCTGCTCTCACGCGCCTCCGCGTACCCGACGCCGACGCCTTCCGCTCCGCCGTGTACGACTCCGACAAGGCGTCCGATGTTCTCCGAGACTACATCACCGCCATCGCCGATGAACTCAAAGGTTTGCTATCTTCTTCTGCGATCGCACTGTAGGTAAACTTGTGCGTGCGATCGACCTCCTCACGCTGAAAACTGAAAAAACGATAAACAATGTACGAATTGTGAAGATGTTGCATAGTTCCTTTACTAGTTGATGATCGATTGAGTTTGTAATTTTTAGTATTAAGATGTGCGTTCTCTAATCTCGAAATCTAGATCCGTGGCTTTGATTCTTGTTCTCTTTTTTGCATTCTATGGAGTATGTTTGAATTGATTTTGTTATTTTGTTCGGATGAAATCACAGAGTCTTCGTATTTTCTTCACTAATTCTCGTGCGCGATTGCTTAGATCTCCTCCTGTTGTTGTTGTGTTTTTCGGTTGCTGGCGGCTGAAAAGACTGAAATAGGTCGAGTGCAGAGAAAATAATGCTGCCAAGCAGAAAAATCTTGAGTTCCCTGTTTGATCGAATTTGACTGAAACGTGACTTGGATAATAGAATTGTTGCATTTGTAGAACTTGTGGATTAGTTTTAGTGTTATGTTTTTACGAGCAAACAATTGGTTCTGAAAATCCTTACAAGGAAACGAATGCTGTTTTACATTCTGTGTTTGCAGATAATCCTCTTGTTGTGTCAATCTTGGATGGAAGTACTTTCCGTTTGTTATTAAAGGATGAGGATGACTTTGCCATGTTAGCAGAAAGTCTATTTACCGACTTGGATGATGAAGACGAGGGGAAAATCAGCAAGAGTGAAATTCGGAATGCTCTCGTCCAGATGGGAGTTGAGATGGGTGTTCCTCCTTTCTCAGGTTATATTTACTTTTTAGTTTAAGGATTTTGTTCGTTTTGCATTTTATTTTGGTTTTTGATTTCAGGGGAATCAACTATAGTATAGTACCTTATTTTGCGGTGTAATTTTGTATAATTTTGTATGTTCATCTCGTATTCTCATTATTATCAGTGATCTTTTTCTATGACCTCACTGTTAGATGTAAAGTATGAGACACTTGATTGGTTCCCATTTTATCTTGATTAATATGCTCTTTTGGCCTTGTCCTCTTAGGAAAGCATAGTCTCAAATCCGATTATTAATTTAGACATATCGACATAACATGTTTTATCCATGAAACTTTTTTCCTTGCATGAGCAATAAGTTTCTGTTCTATCTGGGTTCAGCATTTTTTTCTTTTGCTCCTGATATTTACTATGATCGGCTTTATGTTAGATTGATAAAGGCAAGAATTAAGATTTTATATGACAATCTATTTTATTTTTTTGTGGATTTGTTGTGCTGAGAACATTTTTCTCCATGGAGTTGCAATTTTCAAAAGGAAATCCTCCAACTTGCATAAGGTTACAAAAAATATAATAACTAGAAAAAGATGAAAGATTTTGGTTTGCTACGATTAGTCCCCTTAGGCATGTATACAATTTTATCCCTGCTTAGAACTGGCGGAGTTCATTGTTTCTAGAATTTGCATCACAGTATGAAATGAATTCCGAAAGTGAATTAAAATTATGATGGGTATTTTGATCTAACATTTCATTTGTGGATAAGGCAACTGCCAAAGTGTGTAGCTGATCAAGGCTAGGACATCAAATAAAAAAATGACTTATCCTTTGGATTTTTATAAGCGGGTGCCGACTTCTACAGTTCTATTTTTGGCCTCAATTAACGAGGCTTTAACTTTCTTACAGGCCACATGTTATGCAACATGTTTTTGACATTTTGTCCCTGTGATGGTGATGGTTATCTGTGTTAATGTCTTGTCTTCCATTTGCCAATGTAGAATTTAGCTTGATTGGTAGTAGGTATATCTATGTTCTTTGGCTTTGGAAATTCTTAGAGTATGATTCTATTCATCGTAGATAATGTGTTGGAATGCACACATTTGTATCAATTTAAAGGAAATCATAAAGTATATTTTCCATTGTTTGAAACTGGGCACAACAAGTTCTGTTATTATGATATCTAGGATTTATTTAATGTTTGTCAGCACTATATACATGGGGTCGGACAAAACTGACCTTTTTAGCATAAATGAGCAGAATATCCTCAGCTAAATGATTTGTTGAGAAAACATGGGGCGGATGGAGAAGAAAAATTGGGCCAGGCACAGTTTGCACAGCTTCTGCAGTCTGTATTGCAAGATCTAGAGGAGGAACTTTCGAAACAGAATATTGTTGTTATCCGGAATATTCAAGTAGTTAATGGCTCTAAGCTAAGACAGGTATCTTTCATATATTATTTAAAAGTACTTTGTTTCAAATTTTTTTCAATATATGTATAGATTGTTTACCATGCTATCTACATTTTTCAAATTGAAGATTAATCATCCTTTTAGTTTATAAAAAATAAATCATCATTATTGAAATACATTAAAGCGTGTACGTATTCCCCGCTATCCAGCACACTCTTATTTAACAACCTTTATTGTGGACAATGCTGCAGCTATTAGCCAATGAACAGGAATTCAACATCATAGTGGAGAAGGTAATTCGGGAAAAAGTGGATGCAAGGGATGGCTTAAGTAGCACCGAAGTAATAAGGAGCTACCTAGAGAAAAACGCAAAGGAATTGGGTCTACCGCTAGTTCAAGCTGAGGTGGCAGCTGCTCTTCTTTATGACGCTGTCTTTGATGATGTAATAGCAAAAGAAAAAGATGGTCCCGAATCAGATAAAGAAAAGCTGGCAAAACTTGTGAAGGATATTCTCCAAAAATTCGCAGAGCAACTTGAGGCTAATCCTGTGCAACAGGACTTGTCATATATTGAAGATGAGTTGAGTTAAAGCACCACATTTCATATCTTATGTTTGAAACTTCGCTTCTTTACACAACATTTGGGATTCCCGCCCCTTCCCCCCTATCGCACCGAAACTTCAGCAATATATATGTATACTGTATATTGAATTTTACTTAATGTGAATTGTGGGTGCCTTAAATAGCATGCTAGTGGCCTTTTAACTGATGCGCGTAACTTTCTTTCAAAAATATCTGATTGGTGTAAATTTTAAATTAAGGTGAGTCGTGATTATATCTCTGGTGACAACGTAAACTTCAAATATAAAAAAATTGCATGCATCAAGGAGAAATGAAAAAAAAAAAATTGACATCGTGCACGGAATTAACTAATATACTTTTATGTTTTATTTTTATTAAGAATATGTAAAACTGTAATTGACATTTAACACTTTAATGTTTTTAAATAAAAGCCATTTACCTATATGACTTAAAATATTAATGGCAGTAGTAAACAGAAGAAAAATTCACGAAGGAAGGTGCAAATAAATTAGATAATTTATGAATTATTTAAACTCAGTAGATGTTCAATAACTTGTCTTGATAAAAAAGAATTTATGTATAACTTTTGAGCCAAGTTTTATAAAATATTAACATTATTTACGTCAAAGAGAGAATTGGAGGATAAAATTTTCTTGTTTGGCGTGAAGGGGAGGATCCTTTTCTGGACCAGTAAATCGAGAGAGAGAAAAAAATAAAAAATATTATACTCATATCTATTCATAAATATTAATGGAGGAGAGGTAGGTAAAAATAAAATCAATCCTATATTTAAGATACAACCTCCAATTTTTTGCATAAAAACCAAAAAAACAATGCTTAGATTTTTTTTCTCCAATTAAATGCGAATATATCATGCGATAATGTTTAATGAACTATTTCATCATGCATATTTATTAAAATGAAACTCTCATTCTTATTAGGAAATAAAAACATCAATTCTAAATTTTGGCTAAATCAAAGTTAAAAGTTTCGCTTAATCTTTTGTATAATAATCAATCTCTTGAATAAGTTGCATCTTTCTGAAAATGTCATTCATTGTTTAAAAAATATCATCAATTATAAGTTATTCTTCTCAATTTAATAAATAGTAGATAAGTTAATGTGTTAAAGTTCTTTGAAAGTCCAACTTTACATTGTATGAACAGAATTTTGGAAATCACACTTTGTCCCAACGCATACGGAGTCAATCAAAATAAAAATAACAAATATATTATTGATAAAAAGAGGTTAAACACAGTTAAAAGTAAATAAAATATCTAAGAACATTTTTAAGTTCTATATCACTAAAAATAAAATTTTAAAAAAGACATAAATAAACTACCATCTTCACCGCATACCACACCACTTATAAGATCGGATTTCAAAACTTAAATTTATAGAATCTGTGAACACATGGTATAGGAATTAATTCAGCCAATAAATTGCCTTTGGGTAAGTCATCTTGTGAAAGAAAGAGAATGAGATGGAAAAAGTGGGTGGTCCCAACAAACTTACAGCTATAGACAAAATAAAAACTGAAAAGTAATTTTAGGCTTCCTGTGCTTCACGTTACAGGACTGATTCCTAGGTCTCAATCCCAATGCTTACCGCTAACGTTGGCCTCTCACAAATGCGTCTTTTCCGACAACGCATCACAAAATGTTTTCTTACATTCCACAAGGCCATGGGTAGTGTTTATTTACTAATCTGCAGAACCAAAAACCCAATTCATGAGTCCCACCACATGGAGGGCAAATGCTTCCTGCACTATTTAACATTTTTGTGACCTGCAAATGACACTTTTTCTTGGCTCTTCCTTCCTATTCCTTTTCAAAAGCAAAACTTCCATTCAAATTATTACCACAACAAGATAAAAAGACATTAAACGTTTTCTAAATCTGGTCTGTCACATCAAAAAGTTTTTCTACTGAAAAATATCTAACACTTTTAAAATGGAATGAACTTAATTTTTACACTCAATTAACACTCACTGCATTAATGTAGAAATATTGAAATTTTTAATTGATGACAATTTACAACCAAGTACGAATTAACTTAATTTTTACACTCAATTAACACTCACTGCATTAATGAAGAAATATTGAAATTTTTAATTGATGACAATTTACAACCAAGTACGATGATAATTCATAAATATAATGATACCAAATTCAGAAAAAAAAAACACCACATTTTTGTTGTAATCTTAAAGATAGAAATATTTGATTAAATAATCTATTAATAGAGAGAATAAATTAATAAAATAAAATAAATAAAAAGTAACAAAGTTAAAAATTAAGTTTCGTCTTCATATTCATTTGGGGTTTTAACTTATAATTTAAAAAATCTAATGAATATTTCAAATTTCATACTATTACCAAGAAATATATATTCCACAAAAATATTTTGCAATATCTTTATATTAATTAGTTTCTCCCCGTCTATCTATTCTTTTTATTTCCCACAAGAAAAAAATATTAAGGGTATAAAAAATGTTGAATAACTCGTTGATATTATACAAATATAAATTAAAATAATATACTTTTTATTTCACAATAATCATCAAATAAGAAAAAACAATTAAATTTTTTAATGTATATTTTCTCCAATCATATATTTCTAACATAATTACACGTACTAATAAAAATAATTAGTTAATTTTTTCAAAAAAAAATATTACTAATTAACTTTTATAAACGAATTTTAAAATTTTATTCTTATTATTCATTACTGCTCTAATACAAATAGTCATAATATTTTATAACAATATAAAAAGAACCACCATTTTTCTTCTGAAGAGACCCTCTTCAAGTTTGTTTCTCTTTATCCCATAAAAAACAAACCACACTAGTTAATTTATGGAACACCATTAATTAAATTAATTATGACAAAATTAAAATTTTTAATATTTTCTTTTACTTATTATTTTTCCTTATCTGTGTAAAAATACTCTACTCTAAAAAGAAAATTATTATGAGATAAAAGGATAATTTCTTTTTCTTTTCTAAAACGTTTGGGACAAGGAGTATATCAACCTTTATTATCAACTTTGATTGCACAATTATCAAAATAAACTCAATTTTTTATTAGAAAAAAATAAAAAATAAAAAACATTGAATACAGTTAAATTTAGTACTAGTGCAGAAGGAATTGCATGTATGATTATAAATCATATATTTAGACTTAAAACATAAACTAAAATTTTCAATGCAACAACATCCCCTTAAACAGCTGTTATTACTTCAGACAAACTAGCTACATAACATAGAGAGAGCATAACAACATATGTTTCAAATACATATCAAATTCCAAAACCAACTTCAACAATATCAACATATGTGACCAAAGATTTCTACCCAATAGTAACATGAACTAAACCCTTAACTTGAAACATTTAACTGATGCACTAGTCACCCTAATCTTTGTCATCTGCTGATCAAAGTGATATGTGTAGAACAGTAATATAAACTAACCCTTCACTTCCAACACCTCTATTATTACTTTATTATGAAATCCATACATTAGTGGCTTCATTCTTTGCCATCTGCAGCCCTAAGGGAGCCCAGTTGAACAGGAGCCTGAGTTTGCACCACTTTGGATGATCCATACACTGATAAATCAACACCAGCTGCCTTCTCTTTCTCAAGCTGCTCTTTGATCCAAAAGTATGTGATTCTCAGCCCATCCTACAATGACAATTGAGGTGCTATATAGGTAAAACAAAATCTGATTGATTTAAATTTCAAAATGTGTGAAAGGAAAATATAATGTTGATAGTACATCAAAATTGGTAGGAAATTTGTCAGATAATATATAAGGAAAGATAATTTTACAGAGTCACATTATAAGGTGTATAAATAAAAACATGGTGATTTTCACATGGTTAAAACAACAGTAATACCTTCAACTTCATGGTTGGAGCCCAACCAAGTTTTTCTTTAATCAATGTATTGTCTGAATTACGTCCTCGAACACCTTCTGGACCAGGAATGTGGTATATTGGTATAGTCTTATTCTCAAAGCTAAGAACAATCTCAGCCATTTCATTCATGCTGACCATTTCATCACTTCCAATATTCACTGGCTCCCGGAAATCTGATTTTGTCAATCTAAGCACAAAAAGGAACAAGCACTGTCATTAAATCTTACCAAGGAATTAGAACTAACCAGCAGAAGACATAAAAGAAGCTAATATAGGTTTGATTTGATCAAACACTGCACAACCAAATAGGCAAATCTTAATTTTGTAAAGTCACTTCAATCACTCTTGCTTCCATTAAATTCAGTAGATGTTGATTGAGATAATTATGTTTCTTCCCAATCTATGAAAATCTTCAAAGTCTTCATAGATATGACTTATTAATGACAAATGCACACTCCTGGATTCATTCTCAGAGTTCATTCATAAAAACATATATCCAAAATTCAAATTTTAAAATGATAAACCCTGAAACTAAGTCATTGATTTTAGCTGTAATAGTCATTAGCCACAAAATCAGCAAGGCATACCTGAGTACACCTTCAACACACTCATCGATGAAGGTGAAGGACCTTGTTTGCAATCCATCTCCCCACATCTCAAATTGATCTTTGGAAGTAAGAGCCTTCCGGCAAAATGCAGCAGGAGCCTTCTCCCTTCCCCCTGTATGACAAACAACATAGCAACAAACTCTTAAATCCGAAAGGGATACATAAAAATGCGAACTACTTTATCAACTTATAGATATGACAGCTGCAAAAGCTAGCAATTCAGTCAAGAACATACCTTTCCAGGTCCCATAAGGGCCATATATATTATGGAATCTCCCAATGCGGCACTCAATTCCAAAGTCCTTGTTATAGTGCTTGCATAACTCTTCAGTTGCAAGCTTCTCTAGCCCATATGCATCTTGTGGCTAGAAAAAGTCAAAAATTAAAAAGGCCCTTGTTAACCTCCTAATTATACAAGTGAATAACCAGCAAAACTTGAACAACAAATTAAAGGGTCAGCAACAAACCTCAGCAGGCCAGGCATCAGCCTCCTTCAAACTCACATTTGTTTCCAACTGTTTAAATTCAGGGTAGATACAAGCACTTGAAGCATAAAAAAACCTAAAAGAAAAGCAAAAATAAAAGACCTTTAATCATGCATAACACAGATAAAGACTATAATGCGATTGAAAGTGACAGCAAAACTCATGTTTGTTCAAATTCAATGACCTCTTAACACCATTGATCCTAGCAGCCTCAATCATGTTGAAGCTAATCATGGTGTTGTTGTACATAATGACTGAGTGATTTGACTGGATGAAACCCATTCCACCCATATCAGCAGCAAGATTGAAAACATGATCCACACCCTTGGTAACTGTCAAGCAGTTATCCATGACCCTAAGGTCCACAAGATGGAACTCATGGCAGAACATGTCTTCAGTCATGTGCTCATTTTTCTTCCAATCAGAAGCAATGATGTAATGCCCCTCAGTCTTGAGACGGCGTGCAATGTGTGAGGCAATGAAACCACCGGCCCCGGTGATGGAAATTCTGAGCTTTTCAGAGGGCCAGTAAGGTTCCCTCTCAAGGTTTTGGTAAGTGTAAGCTCCATAGTCGGTGGCTCCGGAACTTCCCATGCTGCACCCCACATTAATGAATTAGTCAAAAAGGTAAAAAAAAGTGCCCAGAAACAACAATTTCACCATGCAAGTTGCTGTCTTTAAGGAAGAACCAGACAGAGAAACAGACACACAACCTTGGGAGACGACAACCAAACCAACAGATATTGAAGAAGAACATAACCCACACAAGGGCACATGGAACGAAACAACATTATGAAAAAAACAATAAAATAATTAAAGGGTGCCCCTAAAAAACATTAACTCCCCAGATAGAAAAAATTTGCAAAATTTTAGTACCGAAATAGGTGGCAAGAAATGAGATTAAAGAAAAGTATAAGGATAACATGAAAGATGAGAGAGTGATAAGACATAAAGGTTGAAGAAATGAGTGGAAAAAGATGGAATTTTGGAGGAAGAATACCTGATAATGAAAGTGAAAAGGATTGGGAGAAGGAGAAGAAGAGAGAAAGGAGGTGGGTTTGAAGTGCATGAGTGTTTGTGTGTGGTGGGAGTGAATGCTATATATAGAAGAGAGTGCCACTATGTGAAGGCAGAGCCACTCATGTATCATTTCTTCCTATCTATTAGATCCATTGGAGGCTAAGGAAAGACACAACTAAATTTTACAATTTTTTTTTTTCATTTGCTCATGAAAAAACAATAATTCTAAATCTATTACTTTTTTTTCAAGATATTAAATATAGATTTTTCATTTAATATAATTATAGTTAATATTTATGAATAGATACAGCAATGGTTATGAATAAATAGTCCACTTTTATTACAAGTATGTTAAGATGTATGATAAGTTTCTTGAGTTTTATAATATTATCTTAAAATTATTTTTAAAATCATATCTAATTGAATAATAATACAATTATTTTTACACGGATAACACTCGCATATCAAACTTTTTCTGTCATTTAAAATTTTACAATATCAATCAATCAATAAAAAATATTTAAAATATAATTTTAAAAACAGTTGTAGAATAAATAAGTTCACAATTCATAAAAAAAAAAATCAAATTCAGAAGTTTTTTTAAATGTCTATAAAAAAAATTTTATCATACTTTCATCAGGATTATTGTCTTAAAAAAAAATACTTATAGGAAAAATGAATAGTTGTTTAATCAACAGTTTAATTAAAATATGTAACTCCTGTTTAATAGAAATTGGTGCATTAGTTACAGATTAAATGAAATAAAAGCATTTATGGAAAGTATTAAATGCGTAATATTAAAGAATATCATCTTATCAAGAAAATTGACTTTTGTACCTTTAATACTTCCATGCATTTAAGGTTGAATGAAGTATATTTCTTAATTTTTAATATTAAATGCATATTAAAATATTTTGAATATTTATTGTAAAGAATAAAAGGTATTTTCCATTTCCTTTTAGGCGTTGTTTACATTTATTTTGCCAAAAAAGTATAATAATTTTCAAAATCTAAATAGAATAGTTGTATGATAATATTTTTTTTGTCCCTTATCATAATAAATACACATGTATTAGTTAATTAAAAATTAAATTAAAGTATGTTAGAAGAGTCTGTGTATTAAATGAATTAATTAAAGAATAAAAAAATTACAATTATTAGTTATACATTGATCTTATTATTGAATTAATGACATTCAATGTTATGACTTTTTTACCTGATTAGTATATTTTTATTTTTTATTTCTTTCAATAGTATTTTTTATTTTTTATTTTTTTAATAACATTCTTTATTCTTTAGCAAAATAGTATTATTTCAAAAATTAAAAAAATAAAGAATGTTATAGAGAAAAATAAAAAATAAAAAATATAATTAAGAGAAATAAAAAATAAAAAGATATTAATAAAGTAAAAAAGTCTCAATGTTATATTTTAAAATAAAAAATTTGGATGATGTTATAATAAATAATAGTTATAATAAATAAGATAATGTAATATACTATTTAAAAAATAAATAAACACTTCCACTTCGATAAAATAATAAATAGTTTTGCATCATACATTTATATTTTCTATAATTTATATTTATATTTATATTAAAAGATTACTACTAATACTCTAAAACTAATTAAGTCTTACATTGATCATAATGCTAGTAAATATACCCATAGGTCGCAGGGGTATGAATGTATTTTGAAAACTATTTCAAATCATTGATTATTGTTTTCGGGTTTAGGATAAAGATTATAATTTTTTTTAAAGATTAATATCTCCAACATATAAAGTTAAAAAAATAGATGTATTATTATAATTTTTAAGATGTAAAAGGACTAATGATTTATAATATTTTTTTCTTCACAAGTTATTTAACTTTGATATACTTCTTTTTCAGAGTCCACGTGTTCTTCATTTTTTAGAGAAATTATTTTCATATATTATTTATTTCTTTCAGAAAATTATACGGAGACCTTTGTTATGATGAAATTCAATTACTTTTTTTATCTGTAAATTCTTATAAATTAATTATACACCGTGGCTTCAAAAAAAGACTTTGGTATTAGTATCAAACTTAAGTTTTACGTTAAAACCAAATGACTTTAACATAAAAAAAATATAATTTAATCATTTATTATTGTATATGCAAGCATAAATAATTTTTGTCACATTAAAATTGTTTCAACGACTAGACATATTAATATTGTTTTTTTATTAATTTTTAAAATGATCATATATTAATAATTGAATTTGAATTTAATTCATCTTTATATATTGATATCATATTAACAAATTTAATTTTAATTCATAAAACAAGTATATAAGATAAGGTATATCTTTATTAATATATCGTAAATTGATCTAGTAAATTATATTTTATATTGAATTATCTAGTTTATTTTTAACATCGTAACTAGTGATTTTTGTTTATATTTTATATTGAATTATTAGTTTTATATATATTTTTTCAATCAATTTGATCATTAACTAGTTTAGTTCTTGATTTTAAAAAGTAGAATATTCTTTATATACTATAAATTAGAGATTAAATTAGTAGATATTTTTGGAGATAAAAATAAATAAATAAATAAATAAAGCGATCTTACAATCAGAACAAAGTTTGTGTTCTAGTAATTAAAACAGAGTTCAAATATCTTTACAAAAACTCCAACTAATTTTCCTACTTTTTGAACAAATCAAGTATTGAATATTTTCAATAATAAATTGAAATAATCTTAATAACATTCGAGACTGAGTTGACATTAATAAAAATATTAATGTCAAAATTTGAAACAATCGACGGTTATTAATTTTAGACTAATTGTTTTATAATTTCAAGGAGAAAACGTAACTACAGTCATAGGAACTCTTTTGTAACGTTTAAATTGCCATAAATTAAAATTAATTTATGTTTCGGTTAAAAATAAGTTGTAAGAAACATTTCAAAAATTATTTTATTTTTTATAAATATTTTTTGAAAAAAAATTATTCATACATGTAACTGTTACTCTGTTGAAATGGAAATTTGAAAAGGGTTTAGGGTTGGAGCAGGTTTGAGGTGACACGCCACATGCTTGTTGAAAGTACTCACAGACGTCACTGAAAAGAAGAAAACAGAACACGAAAGCGGAGAGAAAGCAAATGAGTGTTGGAATCGCGCTTTTTCACTTTTTGGACTTGTGCGCTACGGAGAATGCAGTGCAAGTTCCTCTTTCTGTTTTTATTCTTCATTCAAGTTAATGCTCACTCTCACAATCATTTATCATCATTACAATACAAAACAAAAACTGTTGTGACTGTGAATTGGATTTGGATTAGTGCATGTATGGTGCACCTTCCTTCCTTTTCTCCTGTTTAAAATGTTAAACAAACAAACAATGTGTCCTTCCATCACAACTCAATAATATTTATTTCAAATTCCACCATAGTTTTTATTAATAATTTGACAGAAACTACACTTATGAGAGTTCAATTTTTTTTTTTCTTACAATCTTATTATTGTTCATCTATTTTGTTATTACCGTGTTGTTGCACTTGTTTTTGTTGCTGTATTTCCGTATCTATTGCAAAGTTTGTGTGAATGTTTCCATAATTTTTTATCACATCTCTTTCATGTGTGAAGTCGGAATTTGAAATAAGCAGAAGGTGGTATGCTTAGCAATTCGGCCGGTCTATTATACAATTTCCAAATCACAAAATTTAAAACGCGGCCCAAATAAAATCCAGAAAAATGGGTCTTTTGCTTACTGCATTTCCATAATTAGTAACTACACCTCTATATAAGAGAAAAAGACCAAAATACCTTCTCTCGTGCACCACACCGTCAGCCTCGCTATTACCGCCACCGTCACTTTCGTTGTTGCCTACACCTCCGTTTTCCATCTCACATTACATTCTTAGAGAGAAAAGAAAAAATAAAGAATTATTCTAAAAAACTCGTTCCAAAAATCATGATTTATATTCTGAAAATTATGTTCTAAAAAAATTATTTTAGAACACATTTTATATGTTAAAAAAAGAACTCGTTTTAAAAAACTCATTCCAAAAATTCATTTTAAAAGAAAAATGATAATGACAAGATACCTTAGAAAAACCAGATCCGTATTTCAAAACATTGAAAAAGGATTTTGACACTAAAATAATAAATAAATTTCTCTTTCTCTCAATTGACCAAAAAAAGTCCAAATTAATTCTTTATAACAATTATTTGTGGTCTTAAAAATTAAATGATAATTTAATATAAATAAAATAAAATAATTGTTAAATTATTCAAGGCCTGCTAACTTAAATTCTGTTTTTAGTAATTATATTAACCAAACTCATTAAGGACTAATTAGCACCAAACTTTTAATTTGCGTTTATTTTAAAAATTAATTAGAGGATATTAATAAAAAATGAATAATAAGATAAAGAAAAACAGAACATTTTAACTTGTAATTACTATCATGAGAAAAATGTATTAAGAGAAAACAATGATTTAGTGTATGGCATGTGAAGTAAAGAAGTCTTGCTATTCTAATCATCTAAGTTTCAACTCAGTGAATTAAATACCTTAAGCAATATTATTGTATGATTTACTTTAATTGATGACAAACGATATAAGTTCTAATTACTAAATTTCAACAGAAGTTGGTAATATAAAAGATATATTTGAAATTTTAAACATACTCTTTTACTGAATTCCAACAAAATTTATTAAGATGACAATATTTTGGTTAAGTCAAGTATGAATGAGTTTTAAAAACTGAATCTAAACCTTCATTTTTTTCTAGTTTTGTTCACTGAAAAACGTGCTCACATGATTTAACTCTTTTGTTTATAAAGATCACTTTCCAAACAGACAATTATGAAAAACATCTCCAATCCTATAAGAAAATATGAAATATTTAACAAAGAGAGGAGTGTTAATTATATATTCTATAAATTCATTATCGATAAAAAAAAAACACATGCAAATTCAGTCAATAAATAATACATATTCAAAAAAGATAGAGCGATTTATAACAATTATAAGAAAATGCTTTAAGCATAAAATTTCCTCACATGTTGTCCACGGGATGATAATGCTACATAAAATATAGTTTATCTTACAAGAAAAAACAAAACATAGGTCAACAAATTAAAATAAAATCGTATTTTATCTTTTAAATTTTCAAAAAATTCATTCTATCCTCTAGAATTTGGAAGGATATGATTTTAATTCTTAAACACTAAATTAGAGTGACAAACATATTTTTTTAAACTGTTTATAGTGTAAAAAAATATTAATAATTAGGGCCTAAAAATATATTTTCTAAATTTGGTAGATAAAAAAAATTAATTGAGGGAGGAAAAACCCGATTTGTTCCAAATTTTAAAATCTAAAAATCATAATTAATTATTTAATTCTCTAACGAATATAAAACGAGGCGCAAACATTGATTTGTGCATTCTAAGTCATATTAAAAGAGGTTTTAATCGTAATATGTAAAAGAGGGTAAAAGTAAAACTATAATATTTTTTTAATATTTTTGGATTTTTACATTTTTCGCACGCACACCATCCAAAGAAGCTGAAGTCGTAGAAATATTTAATTATTGATTTAGTAGTTTGATTTTTAAGAGGAAAAGCGTTGAAGAGAAGAAAGAAAAAGAGAAGAGAGTGCAAATCCAACCTAAGATTGCCCGAAAGAGACAGACACTTGTGTCGTGTCTATCCGCAGTGACTCACTCACACCTCATCTTTTGCAAATAAATATTCCTTCTTTCAAAACTCTATTTTTTTAAATTTTACCTTTCATTTAAAATTAGGGTTTTCTCATTAAATCTGAGATTTTCTATCAATGATCAATTTATAGTGATTATTGTATTTATGTTATTAGATTTGCAGAAGAAAGAAAAAATCTAATAACTTAATTTTAAATACGTTGAATTTGTAAAAATAAAAAATAAGAGAAAATGATGGTATTAAAATGGTAATTAGAAGAAGTAAATGAGATTATGGATTGGTGCCAAAAGTAGAAACTAGGAACAAGTTGGTTGAGTGAAAGTGAAAGATGGTGGGCGTTGAAAAGGAATAAGATATGGATTGGATAATGATGCAGAAATGAAGAGCAACCAACCGAAACGGATGAGAGTGCCATGCCACCTCACAAATTCCTTTTATTCTATTATTCAATTCTGCTGTTAAACAACAATAAAACGTGACGTTATTTGTGTGGATAAAATTCATGTTTTCACCGGCCCTTTTGTCATATCATAGGTCCATTCCTTGATCATGTGATTTTCATGGTTAGGGTGGATTTTGAAGGGCAGTGACCATGGAAAGGGTGTTGTCAGTGGATGAAATATCGGAGCAATATTGGGTAGCAGCGAAGAAGGAATCATGCAAGTCAAAGTCAAACATGAACCGCAGTGAATCAGAGTGGGCCTTTCAGCAGTTTCTGCAGGAAGCAGCTTCTCCTTCTTCATCTTCTTCTTCTGATGTTAAACCCAAGAAAGATCCCGACAGCAACATGAACATCCCTGGAACTCTGAATGTTGATTCCCAGGATTACCAAACTATTCTTAAGACCAAGCTTAACCTCGCATGTGCTGCCGTCGCTTTGACTCGGGTATGTTAGTTTTTTTCTTTTTCTCTCAGCTTTTGCTTTCTTCGAATGTTTTGTAGATTTTAGAATTTCAGTTAGATTCTTCACTTCAAAGGGAGAATTCCACGTAGACAGTGGAAAAGTTATGATGGGGAGATTCGAAATAATAGTGCATGCTTTGTTGTAATAATGTTGTTAGGCTTTGATATAAACATCAGTGTTGAATTAGTTTGCTAAATTTTCGTCTGGTGTTAATGTTCATCTCTGTATAGCTGATATTAACTTGTGTATTTTACGTATGAATGGTGGAAAAAAAAATGAATAAACTTCCAGACAATAATCTGCAAGCAAGTTTTGCTTTTAGCATCTTCTGAATCCCGTTTTTCTGAGGTTTGACCATGATGAATGTGTACAAAATCAATTATATTAAGAGGCTTTGATGAAGCATTGTTAAACTTGATAGATAGTCCTCGACCTGTGGTTAACTTCATTAATTAACCATTCTTTCTTCCAAATTGAATGTTGCATCAGTTCCATGTTTTTCATATGCTCTGAAATGTTGAAGTAGTTTCATTTATGTAATGCCTGCACTACTGTTTTTTTCTGTTTCTCAATCTAACTCTTCAAAGTATTTTCCTAGATTATATATCAAGTTATCAATCCTCTAATTCTGTCACCTCTTTCTCATTGGAAATTGAACCAGAATCTAATGTTTTCTTCTGCTACTGGCAATAGGGATCTTTGGTCAAATCTTCAAATCCGACCACTTTCCCTGACAGTGGATCACAGGCATCTGTTCCTTCTGAAGTTGGATCGCAGGCTACCTTAAAAGGTTTGAATCAATATATTATTTAGGATGTGTTTATGATTTTTTTGCATGTGTAAATGAAACATGGAAGGTCCATTGAACGATGTAGGTCACATTTTAAGGTGATATGATAATACAGGCTCAAAGTGTAGAGTGAGGGTGAATGAGGAATGTGAAATGTAGTATTGGCTATGGCTACTAGAAAAGCTTCATGAGTAGGGTGACTGAAAAATCTTGTTGTACAATTTTGTTTAACTGAGAATGCTTTAGACTTTTAGTTTTTTATCTCCTAATATTGTCAAATTCAACACATGCTGAGCTTAAAGATTTAATCTTTTTATTTCCTGTGCATGCTCTGGTCCTTTGGGAAATGATCCCTCTAAATTACAAAATAAAGATGCCAAAGCACCAACTGGGGTTCCTTGCTCACCTTCCCTGCAAAAGAAACCTGCTGTTCCAGTGAGGCCAACAATAAGTGGATCATCAAGAGAAGTATCAGATGATGAGGAAGCGGAGGAAGAGATTAATATGACTGGAAACATGAATCCAAATGATGCAAAACGAGTAAGGAGGTAACAATAGTCTCATAATTGACTATGTTTAGCATAGAAAACGTTAATGCTTCAGGCCTGAAGGAGTTAAATGCAATATTATGTCCTGATAAAGTAAAAAAATTTACTTACACTAATATAACAATTTGGTCTATTTAGCATGTCTGATCAATACACCAAATGTTTTGCCCGC
>Ga0099825_1002627_pt1 | contig 23921 bp, 10 predicted proteins | sample SiratroredBW_FD_76838 | JGI IMG/M metagenome (GOLD analysis project Ga0099825, IMG submission 76838) | Root nodule microbial communities of legume samples collected from California, USA - Siratro red BW | ecosystem: Host-associated > Plants > Roots > Nodule | place: USA: California | collected... | reverse complement strand
TTTTTTATTTTTTTTTTTTTTTTTTTTTTTTTTTTTTTTTTTTTTTTTTTTTTTTTTTTTTTTTTTACTTTGAAGGAAACAAATTGAACAAATGACCAAAGCTCATAGGCTTCACCATTTTATTATTTCTCCAAATATTTTGCAGTAATGAAGATCGTGAGAACAATCACATCATATAGAGTATCTTTCGCGCGATTGCATTTGCAAACATGCATATGAAATGTGGGATAAAATTTGTTCATACTTTCATAATCAGACATGAAACATAACAAGGCAATTTTGATTTGAACTTTGCAATACTACTCTCAATAATTGTCCTGTAAATGAGTATGTTGCAAGAATCAAAGCACTTGTTGATTGTCTTCATGTGGTTGGAGAATCAATAACACTAAGAAAATATGAATGCTATTCTTGAAGGTCTTTTGCAAGAATTGGCTTTGCTAATCTCCTTAGTAGAAAGTTATGTTGGAGAAATTACTATTGAAGAAGTGGAAAGTTTGGTTCTTACTCAAGAATTATGTTTCAATAAATACCAAGAGAATCATTCGACTAATACTACATTCTTGCCTTTGGTCAATCTCTCCACATACCTCTTCTCAAACTTAGAAACCTGATATTTATCCGAATTCCTCCAATAATTATGATTGAAATCCTATTTCTACAAGCCCTAGTTACTCTTTTGTGAATGTATTAGAGGTTGTGGTGGACGAGTCAACCAAGGTGAAGGTTGCAGTGGCAGAAGCAACTTTAAATTTCAAATTTGCTTCAGGTTCAGACATTCAACTTTCTTTTTTATTAGCGACTTAATCAAAATTGTTAGCTTCAACAGTTAGTGACTATTATTATCCATTCTTTGTGGTCGCAAACTGAGAATTCATGTTAGTATCCCTATTGAAACTCTCAGTGGTACCAAACCAATTAGATTTAGGCACCTCATTCAAATCACTGGATTAAGCCTCTACAAGGTGCAAGACCTTGTCCACCACAAGCTTTAGTTGTCAACATTGACTTTCCAACTCCATCAAACTGGTTTCTAGATTCATAAGCTTCATTTCATCTTACTAATAACTTTCAGATCAATCAAGAAACCACTCTTTTTTATGGTCCTGATAGGATCTTCACTGGAAATGGTCAAGGTCTTGGCATTAACTCTTGTGGTTCCATGTTTTTTTCTTTTCCCCTCGATCCCAAAATTCATGGTGTTCTTCATAACTTATTGCACGCTCCTTCTATCACCTTAGTGTTAGTACGTTTGCACATGATAATAATGTTTTCTTCGAGTTCAATAATGATTTTTGTCTAGTTAAATCGTAGGAAAGCTAATAAGATCTTACTTTATGGTTGTGTTGGAGGTTACGACCTCTATCAGTTTCCAAGATTGTAGTTCACCTCTCAAGGCATAACAGATTTATCAAAATTTGTCCCCTTTTGTAAAATATACTGTTTTGTGTTATTCCAGTTTGTCAAATAACGTTCTTGATTGGCATTGTAGACTAGGACACCAAGTTTTTAAGTAATGAAACTTGTTCTTCAAAAGTGTAATATTTCCATTCCTAAGAAAGCTGCTATTCCCTTTTGTTCAAATTGTTGTATGGGAATATCACACAATTTTCCTTCACATTTGTCTACAACTTAACATATTTCTCTTTTAGAATTGGTGCTCAATGATTTGTGGGGAACTTCTGGTTCTTAAAATTATGGTTTTAATTATTATTCTTTTGTTAATGCTTATTCTTTGTTTACTTGGTTATACTTATTGAAAAGCAAGTTTTGAAGTTCTCTCTATTTTCAAGCAATTTAAAACCATGACAGAACTTCAGTTGAACACCTCTATCAAATCTATCCAAACTAACTGCGGTGGTGGATTTAGGTCCTTTACTAATTACCTAAATTAGTATGGCATTATTCATATGTCGTCATATGCATTACAGAAATGTTGTCATTTAGAGAAAGCATCATCACTTTGTTGATTTAGGTCTTATTGTTCTTAGCTCTATCCTTCTAGGATCATGCTTTCTCCTCATCTGTTTATCTAATAAACAAAAACTTCCTTCTATTGTTGTTAGTTTTGACATACACTATAAAAAGTTGTTTAACTCTCCTTATGACAACGCTTTCTTAAAAGCTTTTGGTTGTTTTTGTTTTCCTCTTCTGAGACCCTATCATAATCAGAAAATTTAATTCATATCTCAAAAATGCTTATTTCTTTGGTATTTCTACTTCTTATAAAGGCTATAAATGTTTCTCCCCTTCTAGTCCTCTTTACAGATCCCATGATATTATTTTCAGTGATAAATTTCCTTATACTGATTTGTTTTTTGAAAGCCTTCTTCGTCCTCATCTAATATTGTTAAACAATTGTCCTCTTACCCTAGTGTCTCTGCTCAAAATGAATCCCCTCATATTACTGAATACAATTCTAGTCCCTCACAACTAGCTAGTCACACCAATAATATCTCTCTTCGAAAGTGTACTTTTAAGCTTAACTTCACAAAACCGGCTTATAAGATAAGATTTTTATTAACTTTTATACTATAATTTGATCATATTTCTAATTGATGTGGAATTTTCAATACATCCTCTCACGCTGAGGATTGAATATTTTGAGCGTGAGAATAAAGGAGTACTTGATTGTGGGTGACATGATAGACCTAATAACCTTTCTTGAATATATTGTGATACTATCTTAGAAATTGAACTTTAATCCTAACTCAATCTTATAAAATTGGCTTATAAGGTAAGATTTATATTCACTTTTATACTATAATTTGAGTATATCTCTAGTCAATATAGAATCTCTAACAATCTCTAACGATATTGATAATCCTATTTTGTTATCTCCTACTTGCACATTATCTCGACCACTCCGTGTCTCAGCCTATGAATTTCATTACTATCCATATTAGTTCACAACCCTCAAATACTCACCATACGCAAACTCATTCTAAATCTGGTGTTTTTAAACCTAAAGTACTCCCAGTCCTTTTCCTAACGCTTGTGGAACCTAAGAGTACCAAAGCTACTATTCAAGATCCAAAATGGGTTACTTTTATGAACGATGAATTTTCAGCTCTCTAGAGAAATAATTCTTGGTCACTGGTCCCTCTTCCTCCTATAGGGTTTTTTTTGGTTGTATACAGATTTTCAAAGTTAAAGAAAATGTTGATGGATCTTTAAATAAGTACAAGGCATGGCTTGTCGTTAAAGGATTCACTCAACAACCTGAATTTGATTTTTCTGAGACAGTTTCTCCTGTTATAAAGCCATTTAGCATTCGTATCATTCTAACTATAGCTTTAACACACAAATTGTCACTGATACAGTTACATGTTAATAATGCTGTCCTAAATTGTTTGGTACAAGAGGAATTCTACATCACTCAACCAATCAACTCACAAGTCTTTAGTCTGCAAATTAAATAAATCTATCTTGGGCTTAAGAAAACACCACGAGCATTGTTTGAAAGGCTCAAAATTACTCTGTTGCAATTTGGATTCACTGACAGTAAATGTGATCCTTCTTTATTCATCTATTGTAATAATAGAGAAACTATACGTTGATAGTTTCATTGTCACATAAAGTTCTACTTCTACTAACAAATTAGTCACTCAATTGAATGCAATTTTCTCCCTTAAATAGCTTGGTTCACTTGATTGCTTTCTGGGAATAGAGCTCAGACAACAATCTAATGGTTCTCTTTTCCTCACACAAACGAAATATATCAATGATTTACGTGCTTAGACAAATATGATTGATTCTAAACCTGTAACTACTCCTATGATTTCTAGGTGCAAGTTGACAAAATCTGGTTGAGATATTCTTTAAGATCCTACATTTTATAGATCTATTATGTGTGGTTCGTAATATATTACTATCACCAGACCTGAGCTAAGTTACTCTGTTAACAAGATATGCCAATTTATGTCAGCTCGTCGTGTGACATCCTCATTTCTATCCTTTATTTGACATCCTTGCTAATTTTTATCATTTTGGAGTATTGATCTCAGATATTTAAACACAGAAAATTGTAATGTGACATCATCTCCCATTTTTTACTTTGAAGTCATATTATTCTTGTCTCTTACTGAAATGCATTGCATATACTCTATTTACTCCTGCTTAGGAGAATTAGGTATAAAGAACAAATAAAGAAAGCAAGGGTTTAAAGATAGCATACTTAACAACAATTGAATTGGTATATTTAGTTTTTACTATTGACAATTTTTCCTAAACATCCTAAGAATTTATTCCTAACCAACATCAACCTTCAAATTGATGCATGGATATCTATTGTTGCCAACATGCTTACAAGTTCAAATTTAGGCTAGAAGAATTCTTTGGTGAGGATATTTTCCACATGTTGCATAGTTTGATACAAATGCCATACAAACGGGCTCATCATCTATCATCTCTTTTTTGAAGCATCTCTCAATTTCCAACCATTGGTGGGTTGCTTTTCATGGCTCTTTGTTCTGTTTTGGCCCTGCTTCTTGCTACCACGATCTCTGTTTTTTGCTTTGGTAACCAAGTTACCCCAAATGTGTAATAGCCTGCTATAGACCTTCTATCAGTGGTAGACCATACCCAGTCAACATTCGTGTAGGCCTTGATTGCCTGTTGTTTGTGTGTTTGTATAGAAGAAAAGACATTTGCCTATTGCCCTCTTCAAGTATGTCTAGATCTGATATAGCACTAGGTGTTCTTGATAGGGTGAATGCATAAATTGATTTACTAAACTTGTTGCAAAGACAATATTAGGTCATGTATGTGACAAGTAAATCACTTCCTACTAATCTCTGACATTTAGAAGTGTCGAAATCCCCCTAATCATTCCGAGCTTTTGATTAGTGTCAATACTCAATAGCATTGTTTATTGGCTTAAAACCACTCATAAAGGCTTCTTTTAAGTTTCCTTTTGAGAGAAAACAATTCATTTTATTTACCTTGCAATCTATACTTTTAAGTGTTCAAATTTAATAAGGAAACAAATCAAAATTATATATTAAGAGATCATCTAAGATATAGGGCTTATGAGAGTGAATTTTCTGGATAGGTTGTGTTGCTCAGCTTCTCTAGTATTTATAAACACTTTCTAAGTGATTACAATTGTGTTTACTAGATTAATGATGACTCTAGTTTGTAAGTACATGTATGGTATGTTCTAGGTACAAGAATAGCTAGAAAATTCATTTGTGCATTTAATTACTAATTTTCTTGGGTGTGTCCTTTATTTAGTAATATCTGCATTGAGGACAACCAGGTCTCCTCCTGCCTCATCCTCCTCGAATGGATGTCAAATTTTGGTGGAGGGGCTCAAAATAGTCGAGTAACTAAGTTCTTAATTGAAGGAACCTCTTGGCCTTTTAAGAACTGTGGCCTTTTAAGAATTGGTCATGGATATGATCAAAATATGGATGTATTCCTGTTAAAACCAGCACCATGTATTAATCATCAACTTTTGTGCTGAAATGATCTTTTATAAGAACATAAAAGGTCACACAGGAGTTATTGATATTTAAATGCATATTAGGTAGGATTTTCCACATATAGGAGATTTGCTTTTGAGCATTGCATTTTAATTAGTAATAATTTGGTCTTGCACAAAATGGTAATAATTTGATCTCTTGTAAAAGCAAGAAACTGAGCTTTGTAGCTATGTTAGTGAAATATCAAGGCATGGCTTCTACCACCGGTGAATATATTTGGCTCAAACAATTGGTTAGAGAATTAGGGTTTAAGGAGGTTAGTACATGACTAAATAAGGCTGCTTTGCATTTGTCTCAAATTCAGTGTTATACTAAATGGAGATAGATTGTCATTTCATTAGGTGGAGAAGATCTTTGCCGCGAGTCATTGACTTGAATAATGAGACAATAAAGAAATATATTATTAATTTCAATCATGATAATTACATTCTCAACTACTCTATTTTGTAACGATTACATTCTCTTAGAAAAGGAAATAAAATCTGTGAGAATGAATGTGAAGATTCTAAGGAAATTTTATTCTATTTACTATAGGGATATTAGGATATTTTTATCCTAATAAATAATCCCCTATTTACAACACATTGTTACTCACTTTGTCACTTCTAATGATCAACTTGTAGATGTCTTTATTAAATCACTGAGAGGTTCTCAAATTGGTTGCATGTCTAACAAGTTAAGTGTATATGATAATATGCTCCAACTTGACGGAAATGGTGTGGGGGTGTTGGAAATAGTGTAAAGAGGGTAATTGTGTTGATGATATATATACTTATGTAATGACGCTAATTGTTTTCTTTTGTATTTATGACATCTATTATATATAGATTTGAAATATTTAATCTGAATAAAGAAGATTTTTTATTCAATTGATTGATTTGAAACAGTATATCAACCTTTATAAATAGAGAGCTGTAACCCTAAAACAATGATTACAAAGAGATTTCTAGAACAACTTTGTGTCCTATCTTACTGAATTGGATTGTGAGCAATGCTAATAACTACTTATTATCACAATAAATAATCACAGACTCTTCACATGCCACTTTAAGATCATTTAAAACAACTATCAACCATAACAATTCACGTACCCCACGTGTCATAGCTTGGAATTTAACCTATGTGCTAGACCTTGCAAGAACATTTTGTTTGTTACTTTCCCAAGTCACCAAATTTTCACCTAAGAACATGCAAAATTCTGAGGTGGATTTCCTATCTAAGACAGACCTTGCATAATTTGCATTAGTATACACTTTCACTTTAATTTTTCATTCCTCTTGTACAATAATCAATTAATCAATTAATAAGATAAGCAACAGTAATGACCACCTCGCCCCAATAAGATTTAGGGACATACATTTGGAGAAGTGCCTATGTCACCTCAAGAAAGTGCCTATTTTTTCTTTTAGCAATGCCATTTTGTTGTGCTGTATCCACCCATGTGAATTCATGAACAACACCATTTTTGAAAATGAATTTAGACATGTCATGATTTATATATTCTCTCCCATTATCAAAATGCAAGTGTTTAATTGACTTTTCAAATTGTATTTTTATCATATGGAAGAATTTGACAAATAAGGTTAAAAATTCAGATTTTTCTTTCATGAGGAAAATCCGTGTAACACAAGTACAATCATCAATAAAAGTGACAAACCATTTAGTACCAGATATACTGGAGTTTGATGCAGGCCCCCAAACGTCAAAATGAACCAAATCGAAAGGATGAATACTCTTTGTATTACTAAGAGGATATGTGGCACAATGATGTTTTGCAAGTTGATATACATCACATTTAAATGACTTAACAAACTCTTTAGAAAATAAGGAAGGGGACATAGACTTTAGAACAAAAAATGATGGATGTTCTAGAGGGAAGTGGAGAAGCCAAATTTGAGAGGACTCAAAAGTAGTGTAAGATTGAAGAACAGAGGTAGTCGTCCACTAATACTATTCTTAGTTCCTAAGTTGTTAAATCAATACAACCCTCTCTGTTCCTTAATAGTGCGAATCGTCCTTCCTGTGAGAAGATTGTGAGAAACACAACGAGTGGGAAAGAAGGTTACAAAACAGTTTAGGTCATGAGTAAGTTTTTGAACGAAAATAAGGTTATTAGAGGCTAAGGGATGATAAAGGAGAAATATTACCATGTCCAGTTATTTGGATTCGAGTCTCATCGACAACGGTAATGTGGTTACCTGAAAGAGAAATGATGTTAAACGAGATGAATGAGGGGTCATATGGTCTATCACACCAGAGTCTAGAACCCAAGAGTCCTTACATAAAGTTTTAACAACGTTAAATGAGGAATTGGAGTTCTTACTAGTTATGGTTAGAGAACAAGTACCAAAAGGTGGCTTACTAAATGTCCATGAGAGATCTTAAATGTTCAATTTTACAGGATTTGAAGTCCCAGGTTTGGAAGCCTTTTTAGAGAACATAGCAGTTATGACCTCTCCTTCAAGATGGTTGAGTCTACTTGTTTCCTTTAATGTGCGTCTGATAAATTGAGCCTGCAGAAGATAATTCTGATTATTAAAGCAATTGTCATTGGACAAGAGTGGAAGATTAGCATTGCTTATGAAGTTATCATGCTAAAATAAATAATAGGGATTACTTAGCCCCCTTCTAAATAAAACAAAACAATAAGATAGAAAGCTTCAACAACAACTCTCGTCACTGCTCCAATGATGGTGAAGAAAACGATGACAATGGGTGTGACTTGACGATGGCAGACGACCGGTGGACAATGATGGTTGGTGGTGGCGGCAGAAATAACAGTGATAGAACCACAAGTTGGGTGTACTTTAGGCAACCCCAACAATCAAAGGAAATGAGTGCACTTCAAGCAACCCTACAAAAGAACTGTAGCTAAGATTGTAAAGAAGAAATGTGGAAGGACGACCCGTAAGATCGGGACTGTTGATACCAAGTTGAAAGAATTAATTTGAATGAAAGAAGATTTTTTATTCAATTGATTTATTTAAAACAGTACATCAACTTCTATATATAGAGAACTCCCATCCTAAATTAATGACTATAGAGAGATCTCCAGAATCTTCAAACAACATCTAGCAACTTATCTTCTATTAGTACACTTCATATCCTACTAACAACATATAGATAGTTGTTAAGACATTGCCGCGAGTCTTAATTTCAACAATACCATGTGTTTAGTACCTTAGTTATCACATATTAGGTCATATCAAGGGTGTAACTTTGGGTAAGCTAGTTAATCAGATGTGGTGATTTTTAAAACCTGTCACTACATATACTTTATGCTATTCTTAGCAAAATGAAACACTTGAAAATAAAAAGAACTTCTAAAGTCTTTGTCTTTTGGGAAGATGGAAATGAATAGATTAAATTTGATATATTTCAATTTCATTTATTTAGAATATGATTGACAATAATGAAGAATAAAAATGTGCTTTGACTGTTATTATTCTCTTGTCCTTAGTGTAGGCTTTTTAAGCAAATGATGATTCTTAGAAAGTAGACCATAAGTTTAATTCAACCTCACAAACTGACTTGGTAAAATAAGGTTTGCACCACACTTATATAGTATAGTTTGACCACATCTCTAATCAATATTAGATCTCCAATACATCTACTCATATCGAGGATTGGACATTTTAAGCGTGGGAATAGAAGGTGGCCCAATAGTGAGTGACCCAACAAAACTCTTTAAGATAGACTTTGATAAGCTTTGATACCATCTTGAAAAGTATACTTTAAACCTAATTCAAACTTGTAAAATTGGCTTAATAAGGTGAAGTTTACACTTCACTTATATAGTAATATTTGGCAATATCTCTAGTCAATATGAGATATCATTTATGAAGATAAAGGAAATGCTCAAATTGTTGGGTATTTTGATGCTAATTGGGTAGGGTCTTCAATTGATAACACTCCACTTCAGGATACTATATTTTTGTTGGAGGTAACTTAATATTATAGAAAAATAAGAAACAAAATGTTGTGGCAATGTCAAGTGCAAGAGCGGAATACAAGGCGACGATCTTAGTCACCTGTGAGCTCATATGACTGAAACAACTTCTCAAAGAGCTTAAATTTGAAGAAAGTTCCCAAATGCACCTTGTATATGACAACTAGGTTGCATTACACATTGTTTCCAATATTGTCTTTCATGAGGACCAAACATATAGGTGGATTGCTATTTCATAATAAAAAAATAAAGTTTCTGAGATATCACAACTAGATTAGTCAATTCTAATGAATAGTCACCGAGTCTCTAAGAGGACTTAAGATTGATTATATTTGCTATAAGCTAGGCACATACTCCCTATATGCTTTGCTCGAGGGAGAGTGTTATAATTATAGAAATGAGGAGTTAATCCTATATAATCAGGAGTATCTAAATTATATTTGTATTATTAAGAACGTTTTTATTTATTCCCATTTGTTTCTCTATTCCTTTGAGTTTAATAATGATGAACAAGGATAAAGTAAACTGCATATTATCTAACTTGAGCTCTTGTGAATGTGTTCAATTGAAGAATGAAGTATGGGATAAAATCACAAGATTTATCCTCCTATAATAATGACAAAACCTTATGCCATATGATGTCTATTATGCGAATAACATGATGCCATTTGGCTTGGTTAAAGACCAAAGTTTTAAATGTTATTTACTGTGAAATTCCTTTTGACAACATCTTCCAATATACATTTTGGTCTCCCATTCTTCCTCTTAATAGGATTAGAACTGTGTGATCTGTTCTTCTCACTAATGCATTCTGTGTATTGAAGATTTCATATCGACTAGGCTTAATTCTTAATCGAAGAGGGATCTTCAACATTGTCCTCTTTTTTGTGTGTATCCAAACCAGCTTACCCTCCAATAGTAAGAAATGGAAAATTTGATCTTTAGATATATTTGTAGTCCATTTCATACTCACTCTTGCATCCCTGTGGCCCTTTTTGTGTATATCCAAACCAGCTTATCCTCCAATAGTAAGAGATGGAAAATTTAATGTTTAGATATACTTGTAGTCCATTTCATGCTAGTGGCTACTATGGATAGGAGGGGTGAAATGTTTAGGTCCGGTTGTCAAAGTTCCAGTTGAGACCCTTTTTAAGCTTCAAACGATGTATTAAAAAGTGGCATAATATTTGTGCTATGAAATTAAGGTCTGTTCTACAGATATTGCAACATAAGTTTTCTGATGGTGATCTTACTCTACATGCTTTAAGAAATTCCTTCCGAGTGTAATCACGCATCATGCTGACCTACCATACTACCATGATTTATTTATCTTGTCACTTTAACATGATATATTGTGGCCAACTCCCTACCTACTGTAATGCTAATTTTCAGTCAAGACTTGATAAAGCTTATATAGGAACTAGAAAGATTTTATAAATTAAAATGTTACTGTAATAAATTAGACATTCATACTTTAAAAAACTCTACTACTTCAATAAGTTGACTTAAAAGATGTTTACCTTATTATTTGTTAATTCTCAGGAATTTAGGCGTATCAAGGGGAACATAAACTCAATGAGGGAACATGCAGAGCTTTTGAGTTCTGTCAGGGATGATATTACTGACTTTAAGGTGAATCACTAGTATGATTTGAATTAAATAACAGAAATTTTCTCATAATTGCTGTACTAGACTTACCTTCTTCTGGCAGTCATCGGGCAGTATGTCACCAAGGATGCAGTTGCTACGGGAGAGGGCCGCCATCCATGGAAATATATCTCATGTAAGTATTTCTTCTATGAAATATAACAAGATTGTATTCTAATTAAATTCTCATTTGGTGAATACTTCTTTATTGGCCAGTGGTGACAGCTAAATATGCATTGATCCCTAGAAAGTTACACTATTCGGGACAAACCGTAGTTGCTCTGGGGTTTACACAAAGTTTGAACTAATGTCATACAGTCAGCTGTAGCTCAGTTTTGTCATACGGTGTCTTCTTTTTTTGTACAATATATTTCGCTGCATATCATATGGTGTCTTTCAAATCATATCTAAGGTTTAAACCACAATCAGAGGCTTACCAATGTTTAAATTTAACTGGATATTTATATAATATTCAGTAATCAATATCCCAGTGGTTCTCAAATATAATTTTCTTTTTCAATAATCATATCCTTCTCCGTATATCAAATTATTCTTAAGGTTCCATCAATAATGGCTGCCCAAACTGTAGCACAAACTATTGCATCTATGCAGTCCTTGGTTCCTACATGGTGTGGCATTGATGTTTAGTTTGATATTGTTAAATCTTAAAGCATATTGTTGACTTCTAATAATAAATTCTCAATTTGCAGTACTGTATTTATCCATTCAGGAAGAATATCTTATAATAATTTTTCTTCTCTTTTAACAAAAAAAAATCTTGGAAACCCATTTGCTTTATATGTGAATGGCTGTGTTCTTTTTGAGATTTCTCCGCTTAGTGCTGCCACATTGTCATAATAATGGGCCTTGTAGAAACACTTTTTTTTTCAGATCGTTTAAACGTGAGACTATAATCTGGATTTTAAGGAAGTGTTTATTCACTTTCCCTGCATTTTTTTTCAGATAGATGATGTGATTAGTCAAGCTCAAGCAACAAGAGCTGTGTTGGGTTCTCAGAGAGTCTTGTTTAGTGATGTTCAAGGAAAAGTGAAAGGTCTTGGTGACAAGTTCCCCATGATTCGAAGCCTTCTTGGTATGTTGCAGTTTTAATCTTCTAATTTTCCATTGATTTTCAGATTCACCTCTCTTTGTTGATCAAGTATGTGCATTTGCAGGTTCGATAAGAAGGCGGCGTTCAAGGGATACTCTTATTCTGTCAGCAGTAATTGCTGCTTGTACGTTGTTTCTCATCATTTATTGGCTTTCAAAGTGACCAAAATATTTTGTAACACATTATGAATTATGGTACTTCTATCCATTGAATTTTTCCGCTTCTGTCTGGCTTTTTTATCTTGTTTTTTAGGGGAGGGGGAGAGTAGGATTTTTTTTTTTTTTTTCAATCCACTGTCTAGGGGCCTCATATTTTTTTTTCAGTTTTTTACATTAAAAAAATTTATTTGATTTTTTATATAAATCAGTATCAAATAGTAAATTCCACATTATTTCGGTCTTATGTCAAGTATAGATTATAGTTTTCTGAATACTTTTCTTTTAGGAAACCCGCGGGTACCAAGTAGCTTAAGATACAGAGTGGCCAGCAGTACTTATAAATTTAGCTCCTGATAACAAACTGAAGTTCATAGCTAGGAATCGGGAAAGCTGCTTTTCATTAGGCTGATTTACCTTCTTCAACAAACAATACGCATTCAACTTATTTTCTTAGCGTTGCAATCTTCAGTTTTCGTGTTTGATAACCCATTTATAACATGTTAAAAGTATATAATATGTGAAAATTTTAGATGTTCATGTTGATTTCAATACATCATACTAAGCTCAAAATTACTAGTTGGTAATTTTTTATATATCTCATTAGTACTTGAGTTTGAGATATCAGGATAACCTTAGTTTTTCTCGTATGATAGCATGGGGCTCGGCCATTGGGTTATATTTACCAAATTGTGATGGAAAAAAAATCATTTGTCCACAGCAGATGAAACGAGTAAGCTTGGAACAAGTTAGGAAGGCTGACTTAAGCAATGAGTGAATGAAAGTTGACATAACTGTAGAGTGGGTCTGGGAACTGCACCCCTAAAAAATTTCTTCACAATTTGTAGTAGCAAGCGTTTTTCTTTTGGATTTTACACAGCACATGATTTGATTGAACACGTGAAATCACTACTACTACTTGCTTCTTGTCTCTATTTGTCCATAAGACCAGCTTGCCGTGCATGCACTTGCTGGCAATTTTTCTTTCCCTGCTGGTGCGTGGTCCCTTCATGTCTTGATGCTGTTGTGGTCCTTGTTCAACATTCCTATCAGCTTAACAATGTAATGTGTCTTCTAATAGCTTTTAGATCTCCCCCAGCATGTGCTATCTCATCTTGTCTCCTAAAAAAAATCTGAAACATATATTTAATCAGTACGCTATTATCATGTCGGCCTCCTGGATTATGAGGACTTTAATGTTCGATTGAAGACGTATCACTTGAATTACATATCACTGCTCAGAGCATTCATTGAAGTCATAATGTGGCTCAAATATTTAATTTAAAGTGTTTTGCACACATGCTGTTATTTGTGTACAATACTCAACTAATTATTTATGACAAAAGAGGTAGAGGAGGGTCAATAGGAAGTACATAATAGCATAAATGTATATTATTTTTAAAAACCAAAATGAAATTATGTACAGGTGTACATAATGTCCTACGTGTAGTTAATTGACACAAATTTGTTATAACTTAATACTGTCTATTAAATATTGAAAACAAAGTGTTGTTACGGTCGGTAATCTTATTTTATTGGATTAAGACTATATTTTATAAAATTAACCAAAAAAGTAAATAGATATGAAGTATTAGTTGGTAATGTTGGAAGTCATAATAGGAAATGTGTAGTCAGCAAGAGTGGCTCTATTGGGACTGAGCTTTGATGACTTGCAGTGTTTCTGGAAAATATAGTAACTAAAATCCACATGAGGAAGCTGACTTGATGCTATTTATGGAGAATCAGGACACGTGGTCCTGCAGTATTTTGAAGCAGGAAAGAAGAGAAGGACACTAGGTTTCATTTCATGTCGAGTAAGACATGCCTAAGCAGCAAGGGAAGCCACAAAGCTTGAGGAAGAAGGTTAGGTACCTCTCTCTCTCTCTCTAATCTATGGCTGTAGTATTGTAGGTTAGAGCAGTAGGGGTTCTTAGGTAGTTTTGTATGGTAATGGTAGCTGAGGACCAACTACGCATGTACGTTGTTGTTTTACAGTAGGGCTGTACAAAGCTCCAGGCGAACATAAATGTCAAAACAGTGATTGCTCCATAAATGTTATCTTTATTGGATTTCTACCCACACATACATAGGTGTGAGAGCAAGAAAGAAAGGAGAGTCTCCCTATGTGTGTGCATGTATTAGACGAGAGACGTGTTAGGATATATTTTTCTTTTCTTCAGTGTTTTCCAAACATTAACTAAATTTAACAATTTAATTTCTGAAGGTTCACTCTATTATTATATTAGCCATTTGAAAATAATATAAACAAAACCTAAATAAATTTTTGATTTTTTTTGAGATTTCATTTTAGTATATAAATTTATTATTATTATGTTTAATGAAAAGTGAATTAATTTTACGAATTTAAATATATTTTTTTAAATCTAGAGCTTATTTTTGTATTTAAAAAAAATAAGAACTAATCGATACAATTTTAGGAATTGAATTAATTATTATTTTATTTACATTTAACTTAAAGATAAAATATAGACCGACATTAGAGGGTGAAAATGATTTTTTGTGATCTTTTTAGTTTATTGTTCTTAATTTGTATCTGTTTTGCCACCCATAAGTTTTTTTATTTTATTTTAGTTTTAATATTACTTTCTATTAAATTATAAAAAATTTAAGACAGGTCTCTCATATTTTTTTTATTTTATTCCCTGTACTTTTATGAAATATTAGATGTGTTTTTCTATTAATGTTAGCAGTATATAACCACTTGACAAAGACATGAATTAAAATATTTTTTTATATAAAAATACCAAATAAAAGAAAATATTAAAAGGACAAAAACCATATAAGATAACTATTAATAATAATATAAGCCTTACAATATATATATATATATATATATATATATATATATATATAGTAAATCATATAATTTTTTTATTGTTTAATATAAGAAATAAAACTACCAAAGTTCATATAAGAACACTAAGGATAGAGAAACTCACTTAAATTCAAACTCTTAATATTTATAATTATTCATTTATTGTGTTCACATATTTATTTTTGTTTACTTAGTGATTTGAGTATTAAAACATTATTTGAAAGTGAAATTACATTTAATTTTGTTCATTACTATTACAATAGAATTAATTTCTTATTGTTATCTACAAGTCGAGCTATAAAGATGGAAATTTTAATCTTATTAGCAACTTAACCAATGATATTTTATTTCTTTTAAAGAATATTTAACACCACAATGTGGAGACCTAATAATTTTTTTGCAAGCCACACAGCTCATTATTTTGATGAAAAGTTAAAATATATCACATTCATCTAGCAAAAAAGAAGGAAAGATGATCTATTGTAAACATCCTCAAAAGTTTCATATGGAAGAGATCTAGAGAAAGTATGACAACACATATATGAATGATAATTGTAATGAGACTTCACAATTTTGTGGAAGTAACAAGCATGCTTAGAAAAAGGTTTAGTAAAGCATATTACTTTTTAGCTATAGACACTAGATTAACTCGATTACAAATGTTCTATCCTAATTTCACATGGTAAAATATAACTAATCTAATTAAGTTTCAAAATATCATATAAAATGGTATGAAACTCTAAATGTAGTGAATCATAACCAACACAAAAAGAATAAAAAAAATAACACATATAGCAAAAGTTGTCGTGGAAAGACTAGACAAATGTTATATTAGCTTAAAATAAGAAATTAAACTATTTATGCAAAGGAAACCTAATCTATTATCAAAGAAAATAAAAGGTAAAAATCTACAAAATAATGTTATCAACAACTACATGTCAGACCATTTAGTTGTGTTTACTTAGAGAAGTGTATGTATTAGCTAAAAATACGAAATTAAAATATTTATGCAAAGAAAACCTAATCTATTACCAAAGAAAATAAAAGGTAAAAATCTATAAAATAATGTCATCAACAACTACATGTTAGATCATTTAAATCATTTAATCGTGTTTACTTAGATAAGTGTGTATAAATGAGTTTATGCACGCAACAAGGGAAACAACATCTTATACAAGAAATGAATTTAAAAAAAATTCAACAATTCTCCTCTTTTTGTCATAAATAGCAAAGGGTTTGTTGAAATCAATGGATAAATATAAAAAGTTGGGAAAGGAAGTTGAATAAAGTAAGAAAAATACATTGGAAATATTTTTCACATGTTTATTAAATGTTGATCGGAGATTATTTAATAATTTTAAAATATGTTCACAAATATTTTCATAAATGTTTGATAAAATCAGTAAGAGTTTGTATACGAGTAATATAAAATAATAGTGGAGACTTTACTTTATATTTAATTCACCCCAACTTTGACTATGTCCAATTTTCTTTTGTCAGTTACAAAGGATTTTAATAATAAATATGATTAAAATCATTATTTACTATTGTTTCTAACTTATAAGTAAGTACATAAAATCACTTTTGACGATCTTTTTTGTCTCCTCTTGAGATAAAGGAGGAGTACACTATGTCACTCTTGATTGAGTCAACAAAGTCACTCTTAATTATATAACAAAAGTTTTTTAGGTGTTTAAAAGGAAAGATCTCAAAAAGAGGATATATGAATTAAACACTCTTTACATAAGATTAACGAATATGCATATGATTACAATTCTTTCATTCTTTTAAGTTTATAAGCTCTTAGTAAAGTCATTTGCTAGATGTATTAGAAAGAGAAAATTATCTTTATTAATTATATTTTAGAATAAGGAGTGTTCATATTTAATATCTACTTGTTTGAGTGTGAACCTTTTAAACAACAATATTTCATTGTATATCCTAGAGAGACTTCGACACTTTACCTGAAAGGCCTTCTAAATTCGTGCTTAAACTTTAGGACAATTTAGTAAATAATCATGATTCAGTTTGTGTACTCATTACAAGTCAAAAGTGAGTAAGAATACTTGTAAACACTTGATTATTTAGTAGAATCCATTGCATTTGACATTAGAAAACTGAACATACCCATGTTAGGAGTGACAAGTATAAAAACAAAGTGTTCATTATCTCTTTGTTACATAATATAACTAACTTTGTTAGACCCACCAAAATATGATAGTATTTATTATCATCAAAACCATAAGTATCTTTGCAAAACTCTTATATTTAAACTTATACCTAATCATATGAATTCTTGTCTATGCCTCGATAATCTCTCTCTTTTTTTTAATTATAATAAATAATATTATTTTTGTGTAAAGGAAAAAATAACAAACTTCTAACAATTGTTAAGCAATTCCATGTAATACATGTTATCCTTGCTCTATAATCTTCTTACCATATGGAACATGTTTAGGTCAATTGTTTAAGAGATATTGAAAGGAATACCTTCCAATAGGTGGAACACTAAAAAGCGGTGCATGCTCATCATCAAATCCTTGGACCTTAGATTATGTAAAATGTTAATTTTGCAAACTTATTGCTATATCTTGGCCTTCATAACGAGGTTGAAATACTTCAAAAGCTTTGATGCAAAGTAATCTCTACATAGGTTTCTTGAAGCATGATCCCATAGGATTTTCCCAATATTTGGAGTACTAGTTTCCTTCTTTAGGCATCTCGTCACCTTTCCGCGATGGTGACATTCATGGTGTTTGCTTTGCCAAAACATTTTTTGACCTACGTTGGCACTTCTAAGGACATCTCTACGATTGTTCAGAGAGTCCTTGTTAGCTTTAGGTAGATGTGTTCATAGTCATTTATGGACAATTTGTCATTAGATTCATTATCATCATCATCATCTTTGTTATCATGTTGTATGAGAGGAGGTCAGACTTGTAAAAGAGGAGGTGAGCTTGATGAAGATGTCTAACACAATGTGAGATTGAGGATAAACTATGTCATTTGTTCTCAAATCAAACATAACTATTGAGGTAATAAACACCTTGTTTAAGTGTTTATTTTCTTCGTATAATATTGACATATGATTCTTCATTTGGTTATTCGCTAGATGCAATGACATTTACATTGCGTTTGGTTAAATGGGTCAACTGTAGGCGAGGATAGATTTGTACTAATTGTGGTCGTTTGGGAGCGGTGATTTGTGTGGATTAGTAGGTCATGATTTGCAGGAGATGGTTTCTCATTTTGCAAATATCAACAAAGATTGAAGTGAATTTACAAATGTCCAAAATCAAATGATGAAGTTTCCCATCCCTTTTTTTTTCACTATGCAATGTTTTTTTTTTTCAGAATGAAGGTGTGACTGGTGAGAGTGAAATTGTAGGCGATGTGTGGATCATTATTGGCAATGGTTGGTTTGTTGGTTCTTCACCTACAAGTAAGGTTTCATGTAAGAATGATGCTTAAAAATAACAAGCACACACGAATAACATGGATGGTGCATAATTGATTATCTACGTCAAATATCCAAGATAATTGATTAACCTAATTGATTATGGGTTGTTGTGGTGGACGATAATTAATTATAATAATCAATTATGGTAAGGATAATTGATATCGCAATCGATTATGGGAGTGTGGGTTCGAAAGAAGAAGGTAGAAGAACCTTAAACTCCACCTTGTTCGTTGATCACATGCTCTTTTATAGAACATTATTATGTATTTGTTAAGGAGGAAGAAGAACCTCAACCACAAGCATCATTGATGGTTAAGGTCTAACCCAAATTGATAGTATAATTTAGATTTTAATTTGGTATATGTGTTTGGTATTTTTGGTATTCTAATTTTTTTTGTTTGGATTTAATTTTTTAGGAGATAATAGAAGATTCATGTATGACCCATATGGAAGGTGAAATACATGGTCATTCTAAGAAATACAAAACATTTGACTTGCCAAGATGAAGGTGGGGTCCACTTCAATAAATAAAGGGAACCAAGATAAAGGTGGGGTCCACTTTAATAAATAAATTGAGAAGAGAGCTATGTTGGGCTGTACCCACCCTCGAGATGAAGATGTCATTTGGCTATCCAATATGAAGGTAGGGTCCACTTTCAACATACAAAGTGAGAAAACAGCTATGTTGGGCTGCATAATACACCAATGACACAAAAAGGAACGTGGGGACCACTCCAATCAACAAGCTCTCTTGGAAATAACCAAGCATGCAACCTATGCATTAACTAGACTTCAAGCAACGTGAGCACTCTTCCTTGAAACAAGCAACAAAAATAAGTTTCCAATACATCAATAAATATGCACCAACCATACAACATATTTCTAATGGGTAACTCAAGGAGTCTATACCTAGAGTCCCTCCGCTAGGGTTATGTAGGTAGCTTACTTCATACGCTACTTAGGGGAGAACTTTTAGTGCAAGTTTCTCATTCTCTATAAATAGATGTGTAGGATCCTTATATTTCAAGCTTAAATTACCTAATGGAATGCTGCCAATTTTTCAGCACATTATTAAGTTTCCAATTGAGTTTCTTCTCCAAGAAGCTTGAGACTCTCTCTTGAAGGTTGGACCAACCTCCTTCAAGTTCCCTTTCATCGCCTAGTTCACCATCATTGAAGCTTCAACTGTAAGCTTTTACTATACTCTTGCTCTCCACGGTTCATTCTTCCATGTCCATTGCTTCTGCTTTCTTTGAGGAGTTTTTCCATTGATTTGTTCGATGCAAAAGCTTCCTCCATACTTTACAACATCACGTGTGGATTCAAGAAGCCAAAAGCACCAAGGAGCTCCTCTATCAATCATCATTCCCTCCAACACACCCTCTAACACATGAGATGCATCATATGATAGTTGCAATTGCATTAAATTATAGCATCACCAACCTCGTTGTAGACTCACTATGTGGATTTTTTTTAAATATCTGCTCGTGTTATTAGGTCATTCACATGTTCTACATAAGTTAAATATGTTGCTCATGTTAATTGACCAACAAACTCTTGGTTGCAAGCTACATAGTAAGGACATTAACCTCCAATTGAATCTTTAAGCTTTGAAAACATTAACTATGACATTGATAATGACGAGGCAATAGATAAGACTGAAAAGATCAATCATTATTATTTTTAAGTTATTTGTTTATATTTTCTGTAAATTATTGTCATCATTTAAATCAAATATTTAAAATTAATTGCTTTGGTTGTATGTCTTTCAATTTTTTTAGTAATATTGTCAAAATATTATTAAAAAATTTAAATATATGTTACATATTCAAACCAATAATAGCCTAACATCATATTCTAAAATTAAATATTACAAAATTTTTAATATCATTTTAACTAATATTTTGTATAAACTTGTATTAATTTATCTCTTTAAATGAAGCGAACACCTATAAAATAGATAACATATTATTCTTTCATAATTTAAAAAATTACATTCTTTAATTTAATAATACCAAGTAACATTCTAATTTCAATAATTTTTATGTAACTTTCATATAAATTAAAATTAGCTAAGATAAACTCATATCCAAAATTAACACATTAAAATCAAATTATACATGGTAACCAACATATTCATTTACACTAAAAAATTTCATTTTTAAGTGTCTTATTCCTCTCTTTTAGCAAAATTTCTTAAGCGAAATCGTGAATACCTTAACATTTGTTAAAAGTCACTTTAAGTCACTTCTTCAAAAACAAACTTAATCTCTCACATGTATTCACTAAAGAAAAAAATAACAAACATCTTTTTTATTCGAGTGATATTGCCTCAAGAGAGAATATGCAATTATTTAAGCGACATTGCTTAAGTAGAATAATGTCGTTTAAGCTTTGTCACTTAAAGTGATCATGATCTCACTTTAACCTAATTTACTTTATTTTTTTTTATAAGATTTTATTTTTTCGCTCACTTTGAGCAAACTTTTTGTTTCACTTAAGCACAAAATTAATTTATGATGGATTTTGTGACGATATATTTGTGGCAGTTGTGGCTGCCATTACAAAAGTATCAATAATCCTATGAAAAATAAGAAAATCATAATAAGAGATGGTTGAATTGTGATTTAATTATTAAACCTTTTTGAAATATTATTTTATTGATGATATTCAAATGAAGATTTATTTTTTGAAGCAATCTAACTATAACTATTTCATTTGATATATCTTGTCAAGCACAACTATTTTATTCTAATAAATCGTTTGTCTTGTGTTTGAAATATCACAATTGATGTACACTTAATCTAAGTTTATTGGTTGAAATAAACAAACTCTGAACGAGATATTTGCATAAATAATTTTTGTTATGAGTGACATCAATTGTCCAGTGGTGGAGGCCATATGGGTCAAGTCACAATAAAATTGTGACACTTGGGCTGCTACACTCTTAAGTAGAAAGAGTTGTGCTTTGACTAATGATTATAACTTTTGGCCTAGTGATAAGTACTCGATCCAACAAATGGTATGAAAGCCAAGGTCACGAGTTTGATTTCCAATGGGACAATTATTCAGGGATAGACTATTGCAGGTTGTACAATGGTTCTGTGGTCAGGTGGTTCAAGTCACAATCGAAGGCCAGTGGGACAATTGTTGAGGGGGAGATTGTTGTGGGTGACATCAATTGTTCCATGGCGGAGGCCAGGTGGGCCAAGTCACAATCGAATCGTGGCACTTCGGCTACTACGCTCTTAAGTAAAAAATGTTATACTCTTAACTTTTGGCTTAGTGGTAAGCACTCGATCAAAAAATTTTCAATAAGTTTCATCTAATGAAATATTATGATTAGTTGAGCATATCCAAACACTCATTGTATCCTCAACTCTTTCAGTCTAAATGGTCACATCAAATGTAGATTTTGTAACTCAATTGAATCAATTTACCGATATGTTTTCACGTTTACTTTAACATGTGATTAGATCACAATTTTTGTGTCTAACCAACCTCCTCATATGTAAACGTAAAAAATCCTATCTAAAAATCCTTTGACAAAAGATATGTTTTAAAAAAAAATTCTCACAATAACTCTTCTTCTTAGGTTAGTGCAAATGATAATAACATGTAATATGAAGAAGATAAGGAGGAAAGACTATGGATGCAATAATTTATAGTAGTTCATCCATCGCAAGAACTACATCCAGTTGACAGACTAAGGAAGTGAAATACATTAGAGTATTATTTTGGCTCATAACCATTGAACAACTTTAACTTTTATGCATGTTCTCTTTGCATAAGGAGCTTTAATGTGATTGTTCATTTAATGCAATTTTTATTTAGGCTTTTTTTTCTTCCAATGCCCTTGATAACTAACAACATTTATCTCCTTAAGTAGCATATTCTTTTGCACCAATTCATGACTAATGTGTATATTATATATAACATAACAGATAATTGGGTCAGAGTTGAAAGACTCTTTATGTTAGTAGGTTGGTGAAGAAAACAACTTTAGATTGTGTAATGAAAGATCTTCAATATTTATTTTATATTTAATCTTGAATGGATCTATTTGGTAAATAGACATTTCTTGCAATCATAGAATAAAGATATGACTATTTATTTAAGTACGAGATTTGTTTAGTTTATATATCATCTAATCGTCTAATTCACGTTTCTTCTTTTTTTATATGTGTCTTCTCAAACTTAAAAAAAAAAAAAAAATTCTTAGTGTTGTACGATTTATCAAACAAAACATTTATATTTTATATAATTTGTTATTTCTATAAAACTATCGTCTTAGAATTAAAGTGTAATTATATTTCATATTTTATTATTTTAAACATTAATTAAATGAACTTTTGACTTAACAAATATCTTTTCAAAAGTTTTATACCGAATTTGTGAAAAACATGACATAATTAATTTCATCATAAAATTCAATCACTAACAAACTCTAAATTCACACTATAAATTTATTTGTTAACAAATTTTGTTACTAAGCACTTAACCATAAATTACTTTAACCACAAAATTCGCAAAAATAGTTATTATCTCCAAACCTCATAACATAATTAACTATTCCATCTTACAATTCGTCAGTACTTATAATATCATCATAAATCATCGTCGCATATTTCTTTTAAAGTAATATTTTTCTTAATCAATTTTTTTCATCTTTCTGAACTTTAAATTTAAAATTTTATTTAAAAAGACTGAATTCTATTTTATTCGAATTAATTACGTATTTACTTTTAACATTATAAGATGAATGGGTAATAAAAAATTGGGTTAAAAGATTAAGCACGCGACTGTTTGAACACAATTATCGCATTTATATAGAAATTATAAAGAACAAATAGAAAATGTATTAAACCTGTAAATAACAATCACTAATCTCACATGTTACTAATAACTTTCACGAATTTAAAATAAAAGTTGAAATATTAGCTATATTTTCTATAAAAATATTATTAATTATATTTTAAAAACAATTAAATTTGAAATAATTGCTTTACTACGATTACAACTTTAAAATTAAATCAACAAATTTTCAATATCTATTTTTTTTCCTTAAGATTTTCATAGCATGCGGGTCAATCTTGATATTTGTATACGAAAGATATGTTGAATTCTAACAATTATAAGAAGAGTAAATACTATATGTAACAGCCCAAAAATTCTATAACTTTTGTCTGTTACCAAGTATTAACATCCATTTAAGGTTCAAGGTACTATAAAAAGTGTTCAGATACATCAGAGTTATGTATAACTATTCTCATGACA
>Ga0099825_1002625_pt1 | contig 23933 bp, 13 predicted proteins | sample SiratroredBW_FD_76838 | JGI IMG/M metagenome (GOLD analysis project Ga0099825, IMG submission 76838) | Root nodule microbial communities of legume samples collected from California, USA - Siratro red BW | ecosystem: Host-associated > Plants > Roots > Nodule | place: USA: California | collected... | reverse complement strand
AAATATATATATATATTATAAAAATATATATATATATATATATATATATATATATATATATATATATATAAGTTCAGATTTGTAATTTTCAAATCATTATATATATATATAAATTTATCTGAACAAACTTTTTGATAGACATTTTAAGAAAAAAAAATGAAAATAAACGTATACACGAATTAAAGTTAATTTTCAACCATTTAATATAGTCTTTACAAATAAATATATTTAATATATTAAGAGATATTTTAACACTTACGCTGTGCTTAAAATGGCAGGATGAACATTATATTCTTTGGCAAAAACAAAAGGAACAATTCCTTGAGGTAGAGCTGCCTGCCACATGCAAGATCATAATCATGCAAACTATTTACTTTTAAACAACCTGAAAAGTAGAAAAAAATAAAAATAAAAGGAAAAATCACCTGAACAATTGCCACTTTAAACAGTGTGCATCTTAATCCTATCAGAAGAGAAGCCACTGTCATCAAACCAGGTCCAACCACAACTTTCAGTCCTATTGCCACCATTGTCATCCTTGGCCCACATGCTATGATGCTGGACTGTGATGCCATGAACAGACCTGATACCAATCTCATCAACAAATATAAAAAATTATACCCTTTAATTTAAATGCAATTTTAGAATTGCACTTTGGATTGTGTCAGTTATTTTCTAAACCCTCATTAAGAAACAAGTGCATTGGGTGCTCAAATTAGTACTTCATAACAAGAAACCATGGACTTTTGCTTTTACTTACCTAAGCTGAACATGGCCATGCCAAGACCTCCATTGGACAATATTTCTATTGACTGATTAACAACTTCAGGCATGTGCAATCCCCACCTGCATGCACAAATTGTCACCTTAATTATATATAATGAGGAAATTAAATACAATGATCTTGATCTGAGTTGAATGCTATGAACAGACATGTTATAATTACCTGAAATGTATGCTTGACCAAATAAAACCTATTAAAGTTGCATATGTATTAGGATTTTTCATTAGCTTCTTTCCCACTTTGGCAAGAATGGGCAAGACCTTCAGCTTCCTTTTTCTTCTAGGGTCTGCATCTTCTTCTCCTTTTGATTGTACCTCACGATCAGTGTCTGTTTCTCCTTAAGGACATTTAAACAAAATACAAAAATTACACCATTTTCATTTCTGGTTCAGTTTTATGCAAATATTTGTACTTCGATTTCACATCACATGGCATATGCTATTTTGAAGCGCAATCAACATGATATGACATATGTGTTAGTTTGATTTATAAGTTGCTCTAGTGGGACATAATTTCCTAACACAATTATTGTATTTAAATATTCAAATGGCACAAGAAAAGAGAGAGAAATATATTCACGATAGAATATTAAAATAAATAATAAGCATTAATGAAATATTTGAAAATAATATAGCATTCAAATATTGTTACTCTTATTAACTAAGCAATATATTATCTATCTAGCTATGTATATATAGTGTTATTATAAAGAGAAAGTAATGAAGAATGAATCTAGATCAAAATGAGGGATGCTATTGAATTTATGTTTTGCTGATTAAGGTAATCACTATTTGTTTCACGTATATTAATCACTGTAAATCTCATTACTTACAATGAAAATTATCCTAATATAAACACCTACCAGCCGAGCCTTGTGATGGTGGTGCAGCTGCAGCGGGCCTGGTGTTGACAGCATCAAGTTCATAAAGAAACAACAAGAAATTGTACCAGATCATGCTCTGCAAGAAAATAATCTGTGCCAGGAGAACAACTGCTTCATCCTTATACATAGCTTTCATCAGAGGGATTCCAAGAATCAAAGTGTTGGGGAGTGTTGTTAATGACAAACCCGTTACGATCCACTTTAAACCTCCTCGGCCACTGATCTTAGTGATTGCTATTAGGACTAGAAATGCAAGCACTTTCTGAACAAAATCGGCATATACGAGTTTGAGACTCATTTTATAGATGTTGTTAGAGGAAATGGTTTGAAATGACAAAAGGGGGATGGAGAACTTGGCCACAAATTTGTTTATGCCTGAACATTGATCTGGTGTGAAGATCTTCCACCATTTCACAGAAACGTAGGCCAGTATCATGGTCACATATAGTGGAACTGTGGTTGCCACCACATGATAGGCATCTGCTAGGGAAATCATGATGGATAGTGTAGGAAGATTTAGGATCCTACACCTTATTAAGCTGCCTTACGTGCTTTTTAGGCTATTTTGTCCATGAATATTGGCTTAAGAAACTTCTTCGGAGGCTTTCTTCTACACAAAAAGAGACTTAAGGTTATAAGATTATATTTTCATTTCAACAATAATTTAAACATTTATATGATAATATCAGTGATTGAAAAATAATATCAACATTCAAATCTGACAAGGAATTACATCTATGTTTCTTTATCTAAAATGAAAAGCTTGTACCTGAAATGGGATTGGATTGCTAATTTTAGCAGCTTCTTTTTTCTTCCCCTTTTCCCGAAAATGAACCTTAGCGTAATAGTAAGGTTGCTGCTTTATGAACTCTAAGTCACAACAGTTAAGTATTGAAAACACCATGTTTACTTTGAGTAAGACAGCATATAATTATGATCTTAGGTGTGTCTGTTGGATCATTCTTTCTTGTTTTTTCTTCTTTTGCTAAGCTGGGTTATCATCTATTTGGAGTTCCCAACTTCGTTTTTTCTTCTTTTAAACTGTTACACTGCATGTCTGTGGTGCCTCATATCATGAATCTGATGGTTTTTTTTGGGTGTAGATATCATGATTTCACAAATTATGGTCAGAAAAAAGAGCTAAATGATCAATAAAGTGAGGGTATTTGAGTCCACTTGAAATATATAAAAATTAGATTCCAATTTTCTTCTTGGCATAGTCTTTCGGTTCATAGGTTCTTTAACAAAGCAGACCTAGACAGTGTATGCTGACAAATGTGCAAATCACTATCAGAAGACAAAATCATGATATAGTTCAATTATTTTTTAATGTAAAAGAACATAAATTCCAATGCCCTATTTTTCGTTTCAGTTTGTGTTCAGCCTTTGTCTGTTATCCCTATGAACAATCTTCATTCTGAAACATGCAAAAATTAATCTTGGGTTTACACTACTGTCGTTATGTAACCCAAAAATTAGCTTAAAATTTCCTATATATTGATCTTGAGACTTCTTTTTTCTATAAAATATTTTTTTAAAACTTTTCAAAGCTAGGAAGGAAGAATAAAGAAGTTAATTGGAAGTTAAGTAACTAGGGACTGTTAAGAACTGTGTGAAGAAGAATACTTTCTAATTTTGGTCAAAAGTATTGCAGCAGGGAATTTACTTTCCAAAACGTGATTTTTTTGCCATAAAAAACCCATCATCTCTTTCTTCATGTTGTCTTTGTGAGAGAATATAAAACTCAATCCACCAAGGTCATTAAATTGTCTTTTCATGGAGGGACGATGCTAAACAGATATAGATTTGAAAGATTTCATACTAAATTCTAATGGATGGGTAGAAACATAAATATTTTTTTTACTAAAAGAAACATAAATCATTTGTTTCTTTATTGTCTATTAAAAGTGTATTTAAAATATTTAGTTCATTAAGAGTGTTTCATAACATGTATCCAATTCATATATTAGCTATTTTTTAATGAATGAATATTCACTCTATTTATTAAATTATATTATTGTTTTTACAAAATAATGCTCAACATTTATACATAAATACTTGATGCAATGAATGTTGGATGATTAATTATTCATGAATTTGTTTTATTATTTTTATAATTGGAAGAACTTTTTAGATTTTTGCATGGATCAATGAATTATGGTTAGCTATGGTTAATCAAAGTAACTGTGGCGAATTAACCTTCTCAAAATCCACTAAAATAGAAGTTGTGATTAAAAAAACTGTCTTCGTGGAGAGGATTTAAGCAGAAAAACATCTTTATTCCCCTGCGTTTAAAGAAGAGTAATATAAGTTAAAGTTTATATAATAAGAGAGAGGGGAATTTAAATTTTCTGATATTGATTATGTTGATATATCACTTTCATATTAGTAATTTCAGTCCTGAATAAGTCATTGTCAAATATACCTCTTATTTTGATGTGATTCCCACTAACAAGACCAAAGAGATATTTGTAAGAGACCAGAAAACTTATGTCCATACAAAGTTTCCGACAAAAAATGTTCCTTAGCATAATAGCTACACAATCCCCAAGTTGCAGGTCTGTTAATGCTGTCAAAGAAATTTGACATAATTAATATACCAAATAAATCTCAATACCCAATAAAGTAACAAAAAATTATTAAAACGATTTAATTAAAATAATATAACTTATAATACTAAAAGTATATTTTAAATTACTGGAGGTGAAAAGGCACAGACAACAATTTCTGCCTTCACACAATTAACTTTTAATGTAAAGTAGCAACCGAGTTTTACGGTATCCTGCATTTCACTTTCAATCTAGTAGATCTTACAACGGGCGGCTATTCCTGTTATACCCAACCATCAAATACCTTTTCTTATTTTATTTATAACATAAATATAAAATTTGTGTCATATTTTTATCTTTAGGTATTGGAAAAAGATAATAAAATGGACTAATCCACGTAATACTTGGTATACCAAAATGGAGGAGATGGACTCACCAATTTTCTTTTTCTTTTAAACTTTTTTATTCTAAAAATATGTTTAATTATGTAAATATTTTTCAAATATTTAATTAATTAACGTTTCACACTAAATAAATTAAAAAAATTATTTATAATAAATTATTCTATTATAATTATTAATAATTAAAATTTATTTTATAAGTGTCAATGATTTAATTTATAATATTTGTATCTTTAAAAATAATAATAATAAATTAATCTTTTAAATTGTCTATTTTATTTATTTTTTAATTTAAAACTGACAGACTAGATAGTCGGGTGAACTTCCTTTCACACTCTAATAACGGTATACTTGTACTTATTTATTAAATATATTTTTACAAAAATAAAAATTATAATAAAGAAAACATTATTTTGAATTTAATACCAAAATTAATAAAGTATCAAATAAATTAAAAATATTTAATAATTTAAAAATAAATAACATTAAAAAGTAGGAGATTCCCATGGTGATACCCTTTACATTGATAAATTTATTTGTCATTATCTTATAATCTATCTCTTTTCTTTCTTACATAAGATTTAAATAAATAAATAAATATATATATATAAAGAGTACTTCATCTACTCCAATCCATTTATACCTATTTAAATATTACAAATTGAAATGTGTAGGAGTATATATATTTGAGACGCATTGAATCATCATTAAAGTACTCATGAAGGATATTCCTAGAAAGGTTAAAGCTACGCTTTTTTTACAATATTTACAAAAATGAGTGTATTTCTATTGTACCATCACTACAATTAGACCTACATTTTCTTTATAATGTCCCATACATGCTTAAAATCATACAAATTTACTTAGTCACATGTGTGTGCAACGGGCTGAGTTGCATTTGCCTCTATGGTGCATTTGCCTCTACTCTTCTTCCTCCTTTCTCTCCAAAAGTGAAGTGTTAATATATGACCAACTTGTATTGTCTTCTCAGATATTTGTGTTACTGCATTGCGAGAGATCCTAGACAGAATGAAATACTCTGCCTCTTTTCATTAGATATAGAAGATACAGACCCAAAATTACTTTACAGAATTCATGAGAAACCTACACCTTCACCATGAGCACTTGGATGCAAAAACAACATAGAGCATAGTAGGTGCACAACACATTATGGTGGCACAACACATAAAATGATAACCGCACATATAAAGTGACTTATTATTACACCTGCACTGCTAACAAATTATGGGGTCCAGAAGATATAGATCAAAAATATACCCCCTGCACCTGGAGGGCCCTATTTCTGATCAGGTTCATGAAATACAGATTGGCAGAGGAATTATCTCTATTAGTTTCATACAAATGTTTAAGTTTGTTTGATTCTATGAGTAAAACCATTCTTATATTTAGGCATTTTGATCCATTACTTGACACATTTTTGGCTCAAGTTCATTCTGTATTTTGGTGTCCACAGATCCTGAATCTTCCACAAAGTTATATGATTACTTTTATAAGCTTGTAATGCTTATTTTTGGACAAAGAAACCGGTCATAGTAAGAAAAGATTGTTTTTTGAATTTTGTTTCTAATCCTTATACAATAAACATGACTTATCTATCATTATATAAAGTTTTAAATTTCTGCTTATTTTAATTATTTCATGATGAAATTTATTAAGAAAAACACATACTTTCATCTCACATTTGATACTGCTAAACTCGAATATGACATTATATTGTTTAAGTGTGGTATGATAGCGGTCCGATAACGAATGATTCAACAACTATATCAAGAAGTAGAATTTAAACCTAACTCAACTTTACAAAATCGACCTATAAAAAAGATTTGTATTTATTTATAAACTTTTAAAGTATCTTATTTTAAGTAAATGCGAGATTTTCAACAAAATTAAATAAAAATGATTAAAAAGCCGCGCGTATTGCTATATGCACGAAGGAAGAAGCATGGAGTAGAATGATTGGCACGCATATAAATATCGTCACTCTAAAGCCTCTCTGTGTTCTGATGTTTGAAGGAAGGAATGTTTATTTTATATAAATGTAAATTCCTTGTAGGTGTTAATAAACTTCAGCTCTTCTTTCTGCTAAAGTAAAAGTTAGCTAGTTTTAACTTAATAATAAACATTCGTTGGTGCAGCAGTGGAAGCTTTTGACCAACCCTACCACTTACATTGTTAATGTTAAAATTAGTTTTTTTTTTCGGAACTATGTATTAACTATATACATATAGCCATTGTCCATTCTTTAAATAAAGCCCTTTTTCTCGGTGATGCTGTCCTATAAAGATCTGCATTCACTTGGGATTTCTCAACAATGGCCATATTCATAATTAGGTTTCCTTTTATGATCAGAATATGTTAAATTTCATTGTAATTAATTTCATACCGTGTGGAAAAGATACGGCTTACTAATTTTATTGTGAATTTTATCTTCTTAATATCATGTATTTTTTTTTTATTTTAGAAAAAAGCTAAGTTAAAAATCAATAAAATAGGTAGTACATTTTATTCTTTATTCTTTATTGATATTCTTATTTTTTATTCTAAAATAATTAAAAAATATGACTACTGAATCAGCAATCAACAATCAAGAAAATGGTTGCAAAGGCAAATCGCTTTCTTTAAAAATAGAAAATTAACCACTAACTTATCTAGCAAATGTGTTATGTATATTACTATGGATTTTGTTACAGTTTAGTAACTGAATTAACCACTGTAGTTATAGCGACTAAATACAGCACGTGTTAGAGTTTCTATTTTTCTTATTCACACGTATGGGCAAAAATAATTTTAGACCTATTTTAAGAAATATGTTAGATCTAGATTTTTGAAAATGTATTTACTTAAAATGGTAAGAGATTTAGATCGTTCAAGTTTAATTATATGATCTATTTAAATAAATATAAATAGTAATTTTTATTAGTATTATTAAACAATTTTTTACAATGTTTTAAATTCTATATTTTTTTTGTCTTTTAACATAAAATTTACAAGAACATTAATAGACAATGGTGTATATTAATTAAGAATTTCGTTTTTAAAATTCTTAAATATTTTTACTACTAACTTTGTTTTTAAAGTAACTTTTTCTTTTTTTAAAAAAAAGTAGGCCAATCCTACATTTCCTACCAATGTTTTAACTTGAAGATGTATTGAGAGGAAATTGAAAAGAGTGGATTTGAAGTAAAATTATTATTGATATTATTCTTTTTAAACCATATTATATAATTAATTATATTTATTTTATTATAATATTAGTATAAAATAATAATAAATTAATAGTAGAAAAAAAGTATGAAAAAGATTAGTTTCTTTCCAAATCAAGGGTTCAATGCGAAGAAAGAGCACAACAAAACTTTTTCCTTGTTTTTCGTTTTTTATTCATCCAATGGAGTTTTCCTGACATTTCCTTGCATTGCATCTTTCTTTGCAAATCCATTAACAGACAATTAGCCGAATATGACGCTGATAAATAGTAACGGTTAAGACCAATGTAAGGTTAATTATACAGAACCAATTTCACCCATGCTTATTCAACTGGACAAGATAGAAGCAAGGAAACAAGAATGAGAAGGTGTAGGCTAAGTGAACGGATTAACAGTCATCTCCTTTTCAAGAATGAAATTGAAAATAGCACCACAGATAGAAGGGGTTCCCACTTTTTATGCTCCTAATTTTAGAACTGAACCTTTCAATCTTCAAGGAATGGCATCATTATTTAAGCCTGCACATTTTGCTTCTCTCAATAGCTCAATTGAGCACAATGCTGTGCACCTAAATTGTTTGCTTCTAATTGGTATTGGCAAGGCTCAAATATACCCATTGGTCCTTGCCTTGTAAACCAAGAACAAAAAAAAAAAATAATTAGATTCTCAAGAAAAACAAAAAAACAAAAAACTCCAAACAGAAAAGAAAAGAAAATCGAAAGGCATTGGGAAACATAATGGCAGGAAGTTCAAGCAAGGTTACCTTTATCTTGGTGGCTTTTGCCATTACTATTCCATGCCTTGAGGCTGGCATTGCTGAGTTCGACGACTATCTCAGAGCAAAAGCTCTTGGGGCCCGTGAAGTTGCCGTCCAATCCTACGTGCCTGACCCTGTAAACGTTACTCACGATCTTAATTTACATGTTCACGCGTAAGTACACTTTCATTATCATTTATTATAATTATTATGAAACAAATTCATTATAATTCATATATACATATATCTTACATATTTATAAGATATATGTGTTGATTTGCATGAACATTTTGATGCAGGGCTTTGGGGGAGGCGTTAAAGGAGGAATCAAACAACACAAGGAGGGAACTGAAGCAGAAATATGGTGGACCATGCTTGGCCCTGAACCCTATCGATCGTTGTTGGAGGTGCAAGAAAAACTGGGCCAAGAACCGTTTCAAGTTAGCAAATTGCGCCAAGGGTTTTGGAAGAAGGGCCGTGGGAGGACTCGGAGGCAAAATCTACGTCGTCACTGATCCCTCTGACGATGAGCCCATTGACCCTAAACCCGGAACCCTACGGTTCGGTGTTACCCAAAGGGATCCTCTGTGGATCACATTTGCAAGAAGCATGATCATCAAGTTGAACTACGAGCTGTTGATTTCGTCTGACAAAACCATCGACGGTCGCGGGGCGAATGTGGTGATCCAGGGTGGTTCAGGCCTCACCATGCAGTTCGTGAACAACGTTATTATCCATGGGCTTAAGATACAGAAGATCAAGTCCGTGCCAGGTGGCATGATTAGGGATTCTTGGAACCATGTCGGAATGAGAACCGTGGCTGATGGGGATGCCATCTCCATTTTTGGCTCTTCAAACATTTGGGTCGATCATATCTCACTCTCTGATTGCGAGGATGGTCTTGTCGACATTATCCAGGGTTCCACTGGCATCACCGTCTCAAATTGCCACATGACCAAACACAACGATGTAATTGCTTTCTCTCTTTCATTCTCTACCTTTTTTCATTATTGTTTCCTTTTTTCATTCTCCAAATCAACATTTAATCTTAGTAATCTTCTTAATATATAATATACTTTCAAAGATTCCTTTGTGTGTGTGAACATAGATTAATACGGTGCAATGTGTTGCAGGTGATGTTATTTGGAGCGAGCGACACTTTCCCCGGGGATAAGATAATGCAGGTGACAGTGGCGTTCAACCATTTCGGGCAGGGTCTGATTCAGAGAATGCCCAGATGCAGATGGGGCTTCTTCCACGTGTTGAACAACGATTACACTCACTGGCTGATGTATGCAATTGGTGGCAGTTCACAGCCAACGATTCTGAGCCAAGGAAACCGCTTCATTGCACCAAACAACGACGCTGCGAAGGAAGTGACGCACAGGGACTATGCAGAACCTTCTGTGTGGTCCAAGTGGCAATGGAGATCAGAGAACGATGTGTTCATGAATGGGGCTACCTTTACTCAGTCAGGGGAACCTCTTGGGAAGCTTCCCTTCAACAAAGGGTTCCTCATGAAACCTAGACATGGCTCACAGGCTAACAGGCTAACACGCTTTGCTGGTTCCCTCAATTGCAGGGAGGGAAGCCCTTGCTAGATTAGTGGATTAAAATCCATGGCTTTTTTCTTTTCCTTCTTCATTTGCCATGCTTAATTAAGATTAAGCAAACAACAACAAAGCAATAATAAATAGGAAATCCTCTAGGGTCTACTGTGAGCAGTAGCACTTCTGCTTTAGACAGACAGCAGTTTTTTTGTTTTAGAGCAGTTTATTAGAGGATGTCTTTGACAATGTTTTTTTTTATCACCAAATTTCATTTATATAAATATGAATATTTACAAAAATTCATGAAGTTTGATTTACATTTACATATTAAACCTCCTAATTGAACAAAGGGAATGCTTTGCAGTCTTTGACAACGTTATTGTAATGCATTTTTTTTTTTTTTTTGTTACTTTTGGGGAGAGAGTGAGGAAAGGGAGGTTGCTGCATGCATGGTTTAGGGTGAGGAAAAGGTTGGCAAAGATCCCAATCATTTGGAAAACATTTTTCTTTCTGTTAACTCATTGATTGGTTCACTCGATATACTTTACCTTCAATTCCTTAAATCACTCTCTTTATTTGCTAACTTATGTTAGAATAATATGGAATATTGACCACTGAATTAATTATTGGATTATTCTACATAAACAAAGTATATATAAAGTCAACGCCATCATTTTCTTAATTCTAAAACCTTGACGCATGCTAATTAATTACCCTTATACAGAAATCTTCAAAGTTTTTCTATTTATTACCTAACCAAGCCTTTCAACTTTAGTTTAAAAAAACACCTGCCTTCACATTATGCAAGCTGTACTAAAACCTGTCCTGATTCATGCTAATCCTAATTTGTTTATTTGTTATGCACCGATTTTTAAAACTTGTCGTAATCCAAAGTATTAATCTAACCTAAATACTCCCTTACAAGGCATGTTTCAGACAAGGACTATGGATAAATAGACCTATAAGTCTAAATAGATATTTAAAATTAATAATCAATAATTATATTTTATTGTTATTATTATTTATGTGTAAATTTTATTCATATATAATATAATGTAAGATATGTATGCAAACAGGCTATTCCATTGGACTTAGTATAGTCTTTTTAAAGCTTAAAATGTGAACTTTTGACATAAATAAGCTTTTTAGAAAGAATATATATAATTACATCCAAAATTTTTAAATAAATAGGCCAAGTCTTATGTTGACCTAACTCTTTGGTTCATTTTCACCGATAGTTAGAAACATTAACCATAATATCGTTGTTCCTTCAAGTACCTTTAGAGACTTTCTGAATATATAATTATTTTAGTTTCTAAAAGTGTAAATATTGCTACATTAGTTTATGAAACTTGGAGAATTCCTATTTTCTTTTGAAAGTGCAATCTATCTATCATATTAGTATAAAATAAATAAAAAAATTGACTTAAGAGATAAAATATTAACAAATCTTTTGAACTTTTCTTTAGTTTTTAAGACTCATTCCACTTTTACTGAAACTTCACTTGATTATAGGTTCAATATTTATTTACCAAACATAATCCGTGTATCCCCATAAAGTATTCTGATTGTGTCATTCTATTGCAAGCAAACATAGAATTTCAGGTTTCAGCAATCTTATAAACTTGGAAAACCATTATTTTCAGTCACATTTCTTAAAATATCTCAACTAGCTTGTACGTGAGGAAGATAACATCATTGCTAATCAATTTCATCAAACGACATGTTAAATCTTAAAGTAATCATGCGAAAGCCAATTGAACATTAAAACCACAAAAATAGAGATTTTCCACGAAACCCTTTTAATTTTAGGATGACAATGACATATTGTCACATCCAGGATATGGCTTAAACAATTATTCTCCATTCATAAACTAAAAACCACGTCTTGAAGTATGCGTTGAAAGGCAAATTTGCTTTTCTTACATAAGAAGTTAAACTAGTCTGTATCAGTAACCCAAATGCAATTAAAATACATATATAAAGATGCCAAGTTTTCAGCTCTTAACAACTACCATCTAAATATATATTGTCAGCATGTCTGTATATTAATAGTATAGTGATATTATTAATAAACTTAACAGTTAACAAATGATCGAACTTATTAAATTATAAATTACACATTATCAATAATAATACAAGAAATTTCGCACCAACCATACAAGTATTAAAATAATATACACAAAAAATATAATAATAACAATAAATAAATGACAGCCGAATATTTTATGAGCTTTCAGTCATTGGTAGCACCGTAAATTTTAGATAACGTGGTGTAAGCAAATTCTTTGCTGCCTCAAGAAAGATTCCAATTCGACAGTGATGAATCCAAGGGAAATACTAATGCACCAAAGCATAAACCTTTGTATATTCATATACTTTTCATGCTGTCTTTTTATTGTTAAATAGCAGTCCACCTTATATTAAGCTGTTTTGCTCACAACATATATAATTGAAGAAAAACATTCCTGATCTATGCTGTCAGCGACAAGTCAAACTTGTATTGTTTAATTATCTAATTGTTTGGCTTCCGTATACCTTCTACGTCTTTCCAGGACAAATTTTTCTTTTCCAGAAACATATCTGTGACATGTTTGAAAATCTCGAAAAAAGTATAAGATTACGTTTGAGACATAAAAGTTAGGACTCATAATCCAACATAATTAGTACACTGCAAAGTCACCCATTAATTACAAGCACTGACATTTCCTGGAATGTAATACATCATTAATAAATAATAATAAAAATATTTAAAAAGTATAAATAGTTAGACGTTTGTGTTTCCCTAATCTAATACCTACGATTTGAACAAAATTATATAAAACGGAAATGAGATATGCAAAGATGATGTGTAAAAGGTTGTAATAAGAGGAAAAATACCTTGAAGAGTAGAGTAAATTTTGACTGAGTCAAATAGTCGAGAAAAATATAAAATGGATTGGATAGCAAAAGAAGGCTTATTAGACCAAAGAAAACATTTAGTTGAGATGAGTATGCATACAAGGATAGGTAAACCACCTTTCAATCAAAAACCTTAAAACATTGAGTTTGTGGGTTTTTTTTCTATATATTATTTAACTTTCTCATTCTTACTTAATGTGGAACTTAAATTCACACTTGGACACCTAACACCATTTTCATCCATTCCCAATTTAAAAAGATTAGGCTTTGTCTGTATCAATACTTGTATTCGGTCAATGCGATAATTCCTCATCAAAATTAGGAATTAGAACAATACTCATGTCTATGTGTTTATTTGTTATCTCTTACTGATATCACAATTATTGAACAAAACAAAAATCTTTCACCATCACAACACGGGTATGGTTTCTTTGTTAGAAACACTTATCACTAGGCTAAAAGCTATAACTGATAGTCAGAGTACAACTCTCTACTTGAAACCATAGCAGCCCAAACACTACATTTTGATTGTGACTTAGTCCAACTTGACCTAGATCACGTGACAATTGATACCATTTGCAATAATATCTCAAAAGTTGTTTTGTCAGGAACCAAACTATTCGATTGTGACTAGGTCTATTTGGCCTATTGATATAGACAATTATCCAACTTGTAACCATCTCTCTCTATACAATTGCTTATTAAAAATAAAACTTGTGACCTTGACTCGAATACTAATTATTGGATCGGGTATTTACCACTAGACCAAAAATTACAGTTGATAATCAGAGATATTCTTGCTGTGAGAGCTCAAATGTCACGATTCGATTGTTGACAAATGCAACAAATTTGTAAACCTAACCCTACTATTTGGTAAATCTGGTCAAACTAATGAAAAATATTAAGCAATTTAGGTTTGCGAAAGCTGAAAATATTAGTGAATGATTAACCAACAAGAGGGTTAATAATAAACTATATACAAATTTCACACTTAGTAACTTTTGGTAAGCGAGTCACACCATCAATGAAAATGTGGGCGTAAATATGAAATGACTTTGGAAGAGGAGTGTTTATTTATTATATAAAGGGGGTAGGGGTGGTTAGAATTCTCATGAAGCAAGTTCAAGACTCATGGACTTTGAGCTGGCAATAGGACAACACAAGCCCGACCTCTACTTTCCCCGTTATTATCGTCCTCCTTGTAATTTCAACTTTGTAGCTAACGATAAATACAAAAGCATAATAAGACCAAACTAAGCATGAAAATTATAAGAACAACGCCTAACTCTCACACACCTCATAAAGTTAAGCACAGTCGAGAAGGAAAAGGGTCTACCAAACAATTAGAACATCACAATATAAGAAATGGAAATGACGAAAGATAACATTATAGAGGTGAGCCTTGGGAAGAGCCAAATGTCAATGGCAGAAGGTGAGCTCCAAGCAACACGGTGTGTCAAGAGACGAAGAAGAGAGGTTGCTGCAGCAGTTAGCAGTGTTGATGATACCAACCACCAGCAGTTATCAAAACAACATGTTGGTGAAAATTCCACAAACAACACAACAAAGAGAAGCTCAAAATTTCGTGGTGTTAGCAGGTGATATAAGAAAGAACTTCCTTGTTCTATAGTTTCAAGCTAACAACTATGATCTTTGTGTCTAATTTGCTAATCCAAATTAACTGTAAACAGACATAGGTGGACTGGTCGGTATGAAGCTCACTTGTGGGACAAACTCTCTTGGAACATAACACAGAAGAAAAAAGGGAAGCAAGGTAACTGCTGCTCTATATATTTCTTACTTGTCCTCATTCACTTGCTTTTCCTTGCTAACATGCTAACATGTTTTTGATATCCATCCTTTTCATCTGAAACTTCAATGGAATTGGGATTGATTAACAGTTTACCTTGGTGAGTCATTTAATGATATTTTGGTTTAGTTATTATGTCAATCTAAGTATAAGTTGACAAGAATTTATCTTTCAAATATCATAGGGGCTTATGATGAGGAAGAATCAGCTGCCAGAGCATATGATTTAGCCGCACTTAAGTACTGGGGAACTTCAACTTTCACCAATTTTCCAGTAAGATGATAGTAATTACCTTTAACAGATTATATTTCATTTAGGCGCGAATGATTCATCTAATGCTTTTATGCTTTCAACAGATATCTGATTACGGGAAAGATATGGAAATAATGCAGACTATGACCAAAGAGGAGTATTTGGCCTCTTTAAGGAGGTAAATACTTGTAATTTTGTAGCATTTAAGTTGCAGCAGATAAAGTTATATAGAATTTAATATTTCTTGACTGTGGTTATTTTGAAATTGATTTTACAGAAAGAGCAGTGGCTTTTCAAGAGGTGTGTCAAAGTATAGGGGTGTTGCAAGGTGGCTATTTCTGATCAATACGCACAAATGACTTTTGAATTGTTGCATGTGAAGATGATGAATCACTAATGAGTGGTGAATGTTTTGCAGGCACCACCACAATGGTAGATGGGAAGCAAGAATAGGAAGGGTTTTTGGAAACAAATATCTTTATCTTGGCACCTACGGTAAGTTGAATCTCCACATGCCATCATGGTCGAGTTCACAAACACACACAAACAAAAGACACAGTTAGGCTTCTTTCATTAGACTCTGAATAGCATATTTTGTTGACCAACATAGGCACCCAAGAGGAAGCTGCACGAGCTTATGACTTAGCAGCCATTGAGTACAGAGGGATTAATGCTGTGACAAACTTTGATTTGAGCACTTACATAAAATGGTTAAAGCCTGGAGGAGGAAGCACCCCAGAAGCAAAGCTTGAAGAACATGCAGTGCTTGAGAGTCAAAAGGTGGCATCCCCATCTAATTATGCTCTAACAGAAGGGTCAAAATCTTCAGCCATTCACAACAGTTTTTTCAGTCTAGATTCTCTGGTTTCCCCACTAGGGCAGGAAAATTTTGGAAATAAAAGCTATCCATTCTCAAACAGTAAGTCATCTTCTCCCACTGCACTTGGCCTTCTTCTCCGCTCCTCGTTGTTTAGAGAACTAGTGGAAAAAAATTCAAATGTATCTGGAGATGAAGCTGATGGGGAAGTTGGAAAGGGTGAACAGCCACAAATGGCTAGTGATGATGATCTGGGTGGAATCTTCTTTGATAGCATTGGTGATATCCCATTTGTCTGCGATCCCAATAGATACAACTTGGAATTGCAAGAAAGAGACCTGCACTCAATATTTTGAACATAGATGGTCTAGATTTTGGTCTCAATTTGTCTTGATCTCAGTTACTTCCAATTTTGGACATGAGAATAATGATAACTTGTAAAAGAACAGGTTTGATAGAGGGAATATGTACATGGAAGCCATAGTTAACAAGATCCATAGCAAGAAGAAGTCCTCCCATGATGTGTTTCAAAAAGGTCTATGATTATGGTTTTGATTGTTAATATTATTGCATAAGGGCCAATTGTGTTGCTGCTGTACATTATGAAGGTCTATTGTAAATAATTATATTGCATTAGTACATGATTTTCATCATTTGTGTAAATACTCAAGCCACTTGTAACACTAAAAGGGAGTGAGAGTCTTATTCATGCTTAGTATCCAAGGATAAAGCTGAGAGAAAGCGTTATTCTGCATATTCGTGCTTTTTACATTGATTTGTATGTCTACTTAGTTAAACTCTTGCTATTACCTGTTGTTTTAAGCTGTGAATTATCGATGTATTTTGATGGTGATTTATAGCAAACATAGAGACGAAAATATTTTAATATCTTTAGTCTGTATATAGTTACATATTTTTGTTTAGGATGCCTAAAAATTTCACATACTTAGAAATTAAGAGTAAAAATAATTTATAAACACTTTCACCTCTTATCTTATTAATATAATAATTTTTTATTAAAATATCAAATTTTAAAACAGATAATATTTTAAATATAATAATAATTAATTTTCACCATATTTTTGTCTCAAAATAATTAGTATTATTCTGAATTTTTTTATAACTAGAAAATTTAATATTTTAATCAAAACAGTTTAGTTTAGTAGATTTTTACGAGAAAGAAACTAATTCGACCCAATAAAGAACTTAGAGTTAATAGACACTAAGTCACCTTTATAATCTTATAAAGCATTTGTCTTGAGAAAGGAAACGGAAAAAAAAAAAAAAAAGAGTATATGTGCCGAGAAAATAAACAAGTTAAAAAATTTTCATAAAAAATAACTTTAAAAATAAAAAACAAATTTTTTAAAAAATAAAAAAAAAATAAATTTGAAAAAAGAAAAAAAAAAAAAAAAAAAAAAAAGAGTATATGAGCAGAGAAAATAAAGAAGGGCAAAAACTTCCTGCACCCATCTCTTCTGACTTGCACCCCATCTTTTTTTAAAATTTCAAAAATACCTTTCAGATAAAATTAAGTTCTAAAAAATACTTTCGGAAAATATATTTTAATTTTTTTTCTAAAATACAAATTTTATATTTTAAAAAATACCTTTTTAAAAATGTTTCAAAAAATATTTTTCAGAATATAAATTTTATATTCTAAAAAAAATTTCCAAAATGTATTTTCGAAGAATATTTTCCGAAATATAAATTTATATTCCAAAAAATATTTTCTCAAGCGATTCAAACATAAGGAATATAAAACTCTCATATACTAAAGGAATAGAATTACCTGTATAAAAACTATAAATTTATCTAGATCAAAATTTTGATTGTATCTTAATGATGTGACGATATGATGGTAGAAAATATAAACTATCAATCTAGACTGTTAAAAAGAATGTAAACAGAGTTTAAGGTTTTGAGAAGTGGAATTTAATCTAAATGTGAATAAACGATATCTTCTAAAACTCAATCTGGATATTATAGTATTAATTAAAACTTGCACCCACTGGGACCTTATCTTAAAATTTACATTCACTTATAAATTATCAAAAAAATCTTATCTCTAATTAATATGAAATTTTTAACAATTAATTAAAAATTTTAATTGAACAAAAAGTTATAAAAAAATATTGTAACATCTTTTGAAATTCTAGTCTAAAAGACCTCTAAAAGTGGAATACTTTAAGAGGGTAAATTAAAAATTGGATAACGTTAAGTGTCACTTTAGAAACAGGAACAATAGTTAACGACAATTAAGTAACAATGGACTGGGACAAAAAAACAAAAAGGGAAAAAGTTTATGTCCAAAATATCCAATCAATTGCAAAACATTACCTGTGTTATGGGGATTATATCAACAAGGAAAATTCTCATAAGCTACGATTTAATTTACTATCAACTCAGGATTGTGTTTAGGTGTTCTAGTTAAGTCATGAAGTAGCTTTTATGTTTGTAAACTATTGTAATATAAACAATACAGTCAATGAAGCAATCAGCAACTCTTGCTAATCTGCATAAAACTATAAGCACACTCTTGCTAGCTACCTATATGCAATTATAACAATAACTGACAAGAAAAGTACAAAAATGAAAGGCACAACAAACACAATGGAAAGAGTGCCCATCATCACAAATTTAGTTTCCCACTCAACAAATCCTTTTAAGCCAAGCAAATATCTCATGATTGAAAGAGCTTCCCAGTGCTAATCCCACAAGAAGTCCTCCTCCATACCCAATCAGAACCACTTTCCAGTCAAACTCAATAAAAATTCCCGAGTCTTGATCGTCATCAGACGTGGAAGGTGGAACAAATGGCAGCTCTCCATCTTCCTCACATTTATTGACTGATGGATTAACACACAATTCTTGGTTACCGTCAAATGAACTATCTTGGAATGTAGCAAACTGCATATTTTGAGGTATACGACCCGAAAGATTGTTAAAGGACACATTAAAGTGCGAAAGAAAGGTCAGTTCTTGCAACTGTAGGGGAATCTTCCCTGATAAAATGTTGAGAGAAAGGTCCAAAGTTTCAAGGTTTGAAAGCTTCCCTAAGGAAGAAGGAATGTTGCCACTAAGCATGTTGTTTGAAAGGTTCAGCACAACAAGACCAGTTAAGTCTCCTATAACATTTGGAATCTCCCCAGAGAATTTATTACCTGAAAGATCAATGACTATCAAGTTGTAAAACTGTTGGAGATTTTCATAAACCAAGGTCCTCCCTTTGTTACACAGTGCAAATGAATACCTGTAAGAGCCATCCTTCAACACGCTAAACCTTGCCAACATGTGATAATCATACGCCGAATAATATTGATACTGTAATTGACTCTCGTTTGAAGCTTCCATTGATTTCCAATTTTGGATTGTTTTGGAAGGCAAACTTCCAGACAACTGATTGTGAGAAAGATCAATGATATGCAGTTTGGGAAATGTGCATGCTGTAGGGCACCCTATGGATCCGGACAAATGATTATGATGTAAAGCAACAACTTTTAGCTCCGGAAGAGTTCCCAACCAACAGGGAAATGAATCATTGATTTGGTTATGGCTGACATCAATATACTCTAGCATTCTAATGTTTAGCAGCGCTCTTGGCAATTGACCCTGTAGATTGTTATTGCTTAAATCTATCATTCTTAGATCACTTGTCTTCATATATATCTCAGGAAAGGGGCCAGTCAATTTGTTTCCTTTTAGCACCAAAATTTGCAGTTGACTGGAACTTCCCAAACACGAGGGAACTCCACTTAAGTTGTTAAATGACAAGTCAAGAAGCATAAGAGATTTCAAATTGCATATTTGTGGATCTATGTTTCCTGTTAATGAGTTGTGGGAAACAATTAAGCTCCGAAGACTTGTTTTTCTCCACATCCAGCTGGGGAATGAGCTGACATTATTGTATGGCATGTAAATATATGATAGCTCAGCCAAGTCCTGTAGAAAATGTGGGAACTCATTCAAATTGCTTAATCCCAAACCTAACCCTTGAATTTGTGAGAGGCTTGCATTGGATGGATTTTTTCCACTAATTAAAGACAATTTGTTGAAACATAATTCAACAAACACGAGCCTTTTTAGCTTTAGAAATTTATCGAGCTCTAATTCTCCCTCCAACAGATTACTGATCACAGAAAAAGTTTCTAGGTTCTCAAGTTTGAAGAGAGAGTTTGGAATTTCACCCCGAAGATTATTTCCTCCAAGATCCATGGAAGCTAAATTGGTTAGGTTCATTATCCAAGATGGAATTTGTCCACTTAAATTGCTGTGATATAGGGATAATGTAGATAATTGGGTGAGATTTGTAAAACAAAATGGAATCTCGTGGCCAATATCTACAAATTCCAGGCGCAAATCATTTATTCCCAACAACTTACATATCCATGGGATGGTTTCAATAGTAAATTCATTAAAACCAACTCTCAGGGTACGTGATTCGGTAAGATTTAGCAAGAACGAAGAAAAATCACCTTTGAATCTGTTGCCTTCAATATCGAGAAACGTAAGCTGAGTGAGGTTTCTAAATGAAGAAGGAATAGACCCAGAAAAATTGGAATATGATATTGATAACCAATTCAAAGAATTGAGATTTCCAATCGATGCAGGAAGTGTACCGTAGAAACTTGTGGAATCAAGTTCTAATGTTGTAATTTGTGCACTTGTATGAAAATCAGGAAATTTGCCAGTGAGGTTTTGATTATTTCCCAAATTTAAATATCTCAAGTTTGGAAGATGGAATATTCCAGGTGGAAATTCCCCATATAGTTCGCAATGATAAAGAGAGACTTGTTGCAAAGATGTAAGATTTGTGAATGTATGGGGTACAGACGAGGAAATGGTTACATAATTAACACGAAAAACTTGAAGATTAGTTGAGTTTTGAATTAAGCTTCTCAGAGTAGATATTTTCAAACTCAAAAGATTGACTGGAACTAGAGAATCAAATGCGCCACATAGATCAAGAGAAAATAACTTAGACAAATGTGAAACTTCTTGTGGGATTTCACCAGAAAAATATGTTTGAGAAAGGTTCACATACCTTAACTGTGAAAGTTCACCAATTCGAGATGGAATTTGAGAGTAATTGAAATGATTATCGGCAAGATCAAGGCTTTGAAGATGTTTAAGGTGAAAGAGGGTACTGTTTGCATTCATTGTACCATAGATGTGGCTGCTACTAAGATCAATGTTAATCACATGATTTGTCTGTTCATCACATTCAATTCCATCCCATGAGCAGCAATCAGTGGTTGCATTCCAAGATGCCATTTTAGGATAACTGAAAGGATTATAAGAAAACTTCCTGATAACAAACCTTTCCTTAAATTGCAACAAGGCACTTCTTTCATGTTCATGGCATTTGGTAGGAGGAACGAAAAGAAGACCATTAGTAGCTGCGAACGAAAACAGTGAATAAAGGAAGAGAAAGTATTTTGCGAGAGCAAAAGACCTATACATTGTATCTTTTACTAATTTATAAGCTGAGATGAAGTAGATGCTTTATATACTCAATTAATCTACTGTGTACGAAAATATATCTAATCACGTGCATTGACCTGTATTAAAAACTGAAAATGTTCAATGAGAGACAACGCCGTGCATTGACCTGTATTAAAAACTGAATTTTCAATGAGACATAGCCGTGCATTGTGGTTAAGAAAAAAAAAAAAAAACTTTGGGTGACGCCAGGAGCTGATGCACAGTGGGCTACGTGGCAATTGTGTCCACAAGAGAATTTATTTTGCAGGAACATTTTGATGCCACGGCATTTTTTCCACAAGAGAATTTTATTATCGGACATGACTTTACTTCATCAATCTTATTAGACCCCGCTACCGCTACTAATTTATATTTGTGATTATATTTTGAAGTCATGATCAGAATTGATAAAATTAGAAAGAAGTTCGAGAATCCTGGAATAAAAAAAGTCTACAAATCCAAGTTATATTTAAGTCAGTTCTGCATTAAGGGTTACAGCTTAATCCTACATTCACACTAGAATAAATTGCAATTAATTAAGCACCTTTTAAATATTGGTCTTAACCATATATAATAATAAACACACAAGTTTTACAGTAAAAGCTGAAAAGTTGCCTAGAAAGTCCACAAAGTATTTTTCATCTCGCAGAATTAAGTTCACAAGTTTCAAAGTAAAAATAAATAGATTCACAATATAATAAAAAATAGAGTGAAAAAATACAAAAAAAAAAGAAAAATAAAAAAGTGTATTCTTAAGCCAAATTCAAGTAGAAACAAAAGAAAGAGATTAAGACAGAGACACATACATCCAGCTAGCAGGTTTATTGCATAGGAATATTTACTGTAAAATTCACAACATACAAATTGAATCTTAAGATCTTTAAAACTGAACATATTTCAATCAAATTCGACTATAAAAATCTTCCTTCCATATTCCAGAAGATCTTATCAGCATAAAATTAATTATTTTTATCTCAATCTTCTGAACAGTGGCTGTCTAGTCTCTACTACAAATGACAACTCAGATGGGCAATGCAGAAAGTCAACCAATTATCCCAACGAACATACAAACTATATCGAGCAATCCGACTAAAATATGAAGACAACACTGTCATGAACTCTGGACTTCTGATTCTGAGCAACACATTCCGAAATCCACATTAAATTCCTGATCTCCTGTTCCCTTAACCTCATATATGCGAAGAACACAGCATAATGAAACTGCAGTATTGACAAAATAGGGCAGCTTACTAACCAAAAAAAAAAACAATTTAGCTATCATTAAAATATTAAACTAATCCAATACAAAACTGTCTGGTTCAAAAGGAAGAGAGAGGGGAGGGGAGGGATTTTAATAGAGAAGAAAGGGGAAGGAATGGTGGATTTTGATTTGCTTGGTTGAGAAAAGAGGAGGCAGGGGGATTTTTGTAGAGAAGGGAGGTAGCTTTTTTCTTGTTTGGTTCACAAGGATAGAGAATGAATTTTAAAAATCAATTTACTTTGAGCATGTTTGGACAAACTTCTTCATAAGAACTTCTAGAAGAAAAAAAAATGAACTTTAAAAACTAATATAAACTTATGCACAAGATATGTGAGAGAGTTCCTACAAATTATAGCTTACGCAGAACTTAATTTTAAATTACGGAGAATCTAATTTTCATTTTTTCTTCTTATTTTTCTCTCCTAAAATTCCTTACGCAATAAGTTTGTGCAAACAAACCCATTTGTATCTTATAATTTTGAATTTCAAAATATAAGTAGAGATATTTTAGCAATTATACTTGAAATGTTTCAAATATCCTCCCGTCCACTCTAAAGCCTTATGTTGGTGGAGAGAAAAAAATGAGGGATTTTGTTCCCTCCCCCTCTTAAAATTAAATCAAAGAACAAAAGTTTATATAAACCCTACCCTCCACATTTACCCCCAACCAACACCATGTGCATGAGCCAAAACATTATGATACTCAGAATTGAAAATAAACCTGTTGTTCAAACGCCAAGCAAAGCCTTTTCACCTCCTCCTCATAGAATGCCTTGTCAAGCATCTGACTTTCACCATATGATAGCTTGGCAAAAATAGATTGATAGGGAGGATATTTTTCCATGACAGCACGAACCTACATGAGCAACCGGATACAAATTTAGGGCCCAAAAAGCACTATTAAAAGAAATGGGTCAGAAATTTGCAGACAGAACTAATGCTTTGATGGTTGACCATTTCAGGATAGATTCCAATAGAGAGGGTCATACGCTAGACCCTCCAGGAATTGTTAGCCAAAACCAAGGAGGCAATTGCAAATTACAAACGGAATAAGAAACAAGCATATCATTTACGCCTGAATAATAGAAGGTGCCCAAAAAAGGAAAGCTTCAAAATGACATCTTAGAAAAACATCTGCAAGAATCAATCAAAGACTCATGGAACAATTTCCCAACGTGCTTATGTTGCTTAATCCATACAACAATGTTTAAACCAAAGACAACAAATATCATTAAAAATATCAAATACCAACATCTTTTT
>Ga0099825_1002619_pt1 | contig 23945 bp, 13 predicted proteins | sample SiratroredBW_FD_76838 | JGI IMG/M metagenome (GOLD analysis project Ga0099825, IMG submission 76838) | Root nodule microbial communities of legume samples collected from California, USA - Siratro red BW | ecosystem: Host-associated > Plants > Roots > Nodule | place: USA: California | collected... | reverse complement strand
TATATATATATATATATATATATATATATATATATATATATATATATATATATATGTATATATGTGTATGTATATAAAGTGTGTGTAATATTTTTTATTATTTAAATAATTTTGTTTAACGATTATTAGTTGTTACTTGTTTACAATTTTGGTTTAATTTGAAATAAATGATATTTAGTTTCTTAAGCTTTTTTATCTAATTAAAATTTTATTTTTTTTAAATTAAATAAATTTGGTCGTTTTCTGATTTTCTTCTGCATGAAACTTTAATTCTCATTTTTTATTGAAATAACTTGGAGTTTAAAAATGATTTTGTAAATATTTATGAAGTTACAAATTTAGTGCAATGTTAATAAAATTGTAAAGATTTTTCTTTTTTGCAAAATAAGAAAAGAAACGAATTTCTTTTTTAATATATGTATTGTGCTTCGTCAGACGTCATCATATTCCACTAATTTTTGTTATATATATATATATATATATTTAAATTCCATCATCTTACTTTTTTATGTTTTTTTCATTCATACTTTTGTTTTCACCACTAATTATTAATTTTTTTGAAAATTAAATTTAAGATTTATTTAAAATAGGACGTGTATCTAAAAGTTGTTAAAACTTTTGTAATTTGTTGAAATATTTTGATTATCTCAAATTAAAACAAAATTATTCATGCACAATATATCTTTCTCTTCTATTTCTCTCATCTGGATAATTCTCTTCCATTATGTGGTTCACAAATTGAATTGTATATATATGAAAACTAAGAATTCAGAATTTAAAAATATTTAAATTATTTTATCCACCAGAGCATTTAAAAAAGATGATTTTAGCTCTATCCAACCAGAATTTAAAAAGAAAAATATTCAAATAATTCATATTCCATGTATTTAAATTTTTTGAAATCATAATTTTTTTCATCCAAATACAATCTTGAAATCACGTTTGCATGTCTTTCATTGTTAACTACTATAGATGGTGATTGTCTATTATGATCCGACTTTTAACTATTGATTATGAAAGTCTGTAATTTTTTACTTTATTTTATTTTTAACGACTTTTGTATTCATATTATAAATTATAAATAATTTATCATGTACCTATGATATTTTAGAATAGCTGCTATTCTGCTATATCAGTTCTTTTGGTTGTTCAGGCTGAGCCGTTATATAGGATTAGTAAATATATTTGAAATTATTAATACGTAATATAGTGGTAATGTATTTTCATTTTGATGAAATTTTGCTTTTGAAGAAATATCTTTATATTAGTTGGTCATTTTGTAGATACATACTTTCTCGCCATGGAAAACTGCTTGGACTTGATTCCAAAAGTATTGGTCCCAACGATGCTGCTAATCAAAATGCAGAGGCCCTGGCTAAAGCTTGGAGTGTGTATAATAACCCCAGGTTAGTTAAGGAAAAAAAAACCCTTAACTTTCTCTTGAATATTTTATGCCGCTTTTTATTCATTATGTTTTCTTTGTATCCATGCAGGGCTGTGATTATGATTATTGTTCAAGCTGAAGAACGAAACATGTACGATCAGCATTTTGTTAGTGCAGTTCTCAGAGAAAAATATCCTTTTCTTAATAGTGATAAATAATGTCAAAAGAAAAATGTTCATTTTATTATATGGTTTTAAAGCTCTTGTATTTTCATAATTTGTGAAATTAAATGTGATATCAAGGGATATAAAGGGATGCTATTGTATGTAAAGAAAGCTACTGTAGTTTTTATACTACTAAATACATATATTTTTGTTGTGTTACTGTCCTTAGCTTTATAACACGCACAATATTACAAGTATACGGAAAACATTGGCAGAAGTTGATGAAGAAGGGGAAATTTTACCGGATGGAACGCTTTGTGTGTATGTAACTATAACCTTCATCCACTAAAATAAAAACTGAATTTTCAGCTATTGTTTGTGGTTTAATTACATTATATATATTTCTAAGTGTGGAGAAATATACATAATTTTTGCAGAGATGGACAGGAAATTTCAGTCATTTATTTCCGCGCTGGCTATACACCAGCTGACTATCCTTCAGAATCTGTAAGTGACATGAGTTCAGTTTTTTTTTTTGCTGCTCATATGAACCCTTCTTTTTCACTCTACAAACATCTCTTTGTTTTCTATTTTCTTAAACTTCATTTCTAAGGCATTAGGAAGATTAGCCCCTACAAATATTAAATTCATTACGCAGATGATAAATAATATTAACTTGGTGTAGAAACTTGTGTCCAAAAAAATACTTTTTGCCCTATAAAAATAGTTGGCTTACGTTGATGATTGTTCTGTCTAAGCCCCACCATCATTCTGGGACTGTATGAATAATTGACTTCATAAACTAAAATTAATTTATATCCAAGTTAATTATTTGAACATTTATGATTTTTATTTTTTTAATTTATACATAAATTAGTTTTAACTAATAAAAAAATTATTTTATTTTTTTCTTTTGTAAATTCTTATTTAAAATTCTTTATCTTCTCTCTTTCCCCCTCCCCAGTCGAAGCACCCTCCACATGTGATAATACTAGTTTTTGTTATATGAAGTTACTCAGTGGTTTGAAATTTTCCGGAGAGTTTGTTTGAACCATTTTTTCTTTAGAAAAAACACCTCTTTTAACACAAAAAAACACCTATAATACATTTTTAAAGGTTTATTAAAACTATTTAAAATAGCAAAAATAAAAAAAGCTGAAAACAACTTATTTTGAATAGATTATTAAAATAAGTTAGTGGGAAAGCTCTTTTAAAAAACATGAAAGAACACTTTTAATAAATAAAATGATTTTTTTATAATTATAACCAAACATAAGTAATTTCTGTTTTTGTTAAAGTCATTTATTTTTCATCACTTTTTTTTTTCAAATGAGTTTATTCAAACAAATTGGCCTTCATCAAAATATACAACCATATCTACTTTTATTTACATAATATTAGTTTCTTTCTATTCTATGAATTCTTTTCTATCATAGTATGGTTTAGGATTTAGGGATTTAAGATTTATGGTTAATATCAGTGAGTTTTCAAACTTCACTTTAACATCTTATATTTTTTGGTATATGTTTCAAATGTAGGAATGGAAAGCTAGACTACTGATGGAACAATCTTCTGCTGTCAAGTGCCCTTCTATATCCTATCATCTGGTTGGCACAAAAAAGATTCAACAGGAACTTGCAAAGCCCGGTGTTCTTGAGAGGTACCTTTTCCTATCAAGTGTATGATGAACAATTTTGAGTTATCATGTAAGACGAGATTATACTTGAGGATCTGTTTTCCCATCCATACGTTGCTCAGTTTTTGGTTAAGATATGATTGTACCCTCTAGGAATGATATGTTTTTGTTTTAATTGCCCTAACACTTCCTTACTAAATGTTGTGTCAACCATTGTTGGCCAATGATGACAAGAATGCTTGGGATCTTTGATGCTAAGTTTGACTGTATTGAGGTTTGTCGAGGGAAAAGTTGAAGGTTTGCATTTGAGGTATTGAAATGGATGGAGGGAGTTCGCTACGAAAAGCTCATATTGTCCATAGAAGAGTTAGACTACTTTAGTTGGTAAAACTTGTCATGGACTCAGGCTACTAATGATAGGGATGAAAATTCAAAAAAATTTCCAGAGTGGCTGCTGGAAAGACTTGATGTTGAACAGAAGAAATCTGTAAATTAGGATGGGGAAGCTTTGATTTGATGCGTTTTCCTCATTTGTCATTTTTCTTTATTTGCTTTCATGTTTCCGTTTTTATGGAGGATATCTCAGAGCTACCCTCATACTTCCTATTTTGGTTTGTTGTATGTACTGAAAAACGTTCTATGACTAAATCCTTGAATTAAAACTGTAAACAGGTTCCTTGAAAACAAAAATGACATTGCTAAACTGCGTAAATGCTTTGCTGGGTTGTGGAGTTTGGATGACTCAAGTATTGTTACAAAAGCAATTGAAAAGCCAGAGTTATTTGTGATGAAGCCCCAAAGAGAAGGAGGAGGTCTTACACTGCCTAAACTTTGATTCAACCTGCTGCCTTACTTTACTGAAAAAAATTAAACATTGGGGAAGATACTTATATTACGATCTATTTTTCAGGAAACAATATTTATGGTGATGATGTGAGGGAGACCCTCCAAAAGTTGCAGAAATCAGGTTCTCAAGAAGATGCAGCTTATATCCTTATGCAGAGGATATTTCCAACTATTTCTGCAGCAGTTTTGATGCGTAATGGTTGTTGGAGTAAGGATCGTGCCATTTCAGAACTAGGGATATTTGGTACTTATTTAAGGTACATTTGTTTCACCACCTAACTATAAGAGTTCTGAGTTTAAATTTGCCTTAACTTGATATTCATGCACTGAAATATGCAGGAATAAGGATAAGGTTATCATTAATAAACCAAGTGGCTATTTGATGCGTACAAAAATATCATCATCTGATGAAGGCGGTGTTGCAGCCGGTTTTGCAGTGCTAGATAGTCTATACTTGACTTGAGGGAACCACCAATACATATACCTTAGGTTATCAGGGTAATTCAACACATTATGTAATTGATGACAAGCTTCTAATAGGAAATTTAACTTTATCAAATGCATTTGTCACGAAGAAATGCTAGCAAATAGGTTTTTAAACATACTTTTTTCTGTTTTTGGGGGAAATCTGACGTTGATTTTATTTAATAACCCGGGTCCAATCATTATTAGCGGGACCAGTATGAAATTCATTCATCAATAAAAAATGCAATATCGCTTATATCATATTCGTATATCTTTAAAGTGGCCAGTGAAGCATCCACCCACCACCATAATACTTGAACTGAATGAAATGTACCGGTTTTTCACTAGTTGTGGATCTGAGACTGTCATTTGCTAAACAAGGATTGTGCTAGTGTCTTTATTTTGAAAAGCTTTGGCATATGGCATTGTTGGTATTGAACTGTGCTAAGGTCTTTAGTGGTCAATTTATGAAAAAAGTGAGGTAAACAAGGATCAAGTTGCTATATATGAAGTGGTAAAACACTAAACTTGTTTCAATGGAATAGCTGACCTTTCTGAAATCATCACAAGAGACCAGTGTATTGGCTATGAAAGCTATGTTACTATTATCATTAGCTGATGATGTTAACTCCTTGAGTTTCTTCTGTCAATCCACCCATATTCACGAGCTCGATTTTCCCACAGAGCTGTGAGCCGGCGTTCTTCAATGAGCTCTGCCTCTGCCCTCTCCCTTGCTTCTTCACAAGTTTCCATTCCAATGTTGCACTTTTCTGCTTCCTTCTGGTATTGTGAAAAGGTTTTCCTGGCATCCATTACTAACCTTTTGGTGTGTTCCAAGCTCTCGTTGGCCACTACTTTCTGCAAATTTAGCTCCTCGGATAGCATTGTCAGTAGACCCTTGTTCATTTCCTCATTCAAAACAGGATCATGTTTACCACAATCTGCACTTGCAATTTCGTGGTATACACGAGTCAAGTTTGATATTAAAAATTAAACCCTCGATGCATCAAAGTAAATAAGCGTGGAGTAAAGCAAATTGTTTTGTGAAAAGTTTCAACAAGAAATGCAAGAGACAAAGTTACCAGAAATTGAGCCATTAACAAGTCCTGCAAAAGTGAACAATGTGGTTGAGAAATAAACCAATGTATTAAAGAATGTGACAACCATATATGCAAAACTAATAAACAAAACTATCAAGGGAGTAAATGCAAAGGTTTTGATAGAAAAACTTTCCTCATTTTTTTGTCAAAGACAACTAAAACTGGAAACTAATACTCGGAAGTGTAATCTTCGAACTACCACCATGTCAACTAACTATATGGCAACACAAAGTATAGTTATGGCACTAGGCTTAATATTAGGTCAACCCAATGCCCCAATTTTCTTTGCTTCTTCCCTTTTAACACGAAGGTAGATCCAAGATTTCAAGTTTACCAATTGAACTTCTTAACACTAAGATGTGTGGATGGAATAGCCGAAATAAGAAAAGTTTAGCTCTCTACATTATTAAAGATATAGTAGTTCAAATTTTTTATACGAAGTCAGTGCATTTTCTGATGATTTTCTTTTCAAAAAAGTTTCCAAAGTGCAGAAGTCAGTTCCTCTGCAAATTGCTGCAGATGTGGCAACTCCAGATTGAGAATAGCTCAGCACTGGCAACAATAAATGCTAACTAATTGCGAGACCTAGTCTCTATGCACATACCATTTTCCATATTCAAACACACAAGGGTTACTTTTGTCTTTTCTTGTCATTGCATCAAATCAAACTGGTTTCTTTCTTTCACTTCAAGACCAAAATTGCTACATTACACAGTAACTAAAAAAGGAAACTCACCCAAAGGATCGAGGAGATACTCCGCTGAAGAACAGTAACAATCACATGAAGGACAAGAGAATCGAGGAGATGAACTCTTCTTCACCAGCGACCGAGACGGTGGACCAACCGTGAACACAAAAAAACACACACTCATCCAAACCAAAACCCACCTCAAAACACCTTGAGGACAAAGCTTTTGCTCTGGTAGGTGAACCCTCCACACCCTCATTACAAACTAAAAACAGCTTCTTTCTTGATAGATGGCTCGTGCAACGATGCAACACTCACACTGCCATTTGAAGATCTGGGTCAGTGAGAACAGCAAGTAAGGAACACTTTCTTGGATACTGAGATAAATAAACGGTGTGACTTATGACTTGTGAAGTTATGAGAGAACACCACCTTTAACAAGCGGAAAATTTTACAGAATGAGATCATAGACGCTGAATTTGACTGCAAAACACAATGATTGAGGAAGAACACTTCAGTTTCATAAACTATCACACATAATCTCTCTCTTTTCAAAGTGAGTGGAAGACAATGTCCGCTTTGTCTTTCGGGAAAATTAAAGGAGACCCAGATCCCGGAAAAGTGTAAAGATGATGTCTTTATGGGGTTCGCAAATGGGAATCTGTTGCTGAAGAGCGGGGAAAAAATTGCATAATGAAGAAGAAAAAGGGTGGTAGTGTTGCGGCTTTAGGATCATCAAGAAGGTTGCTTTAATGATTGGGTTGGTTTGTTTGTTTAAATGGGAACGGTAACCTTGACCTTCCCAAACACAGTGTTAACCAATAAGGAGTTAGGACTTGGTAGGTTATGTTATGTTATGCCTCGTTTGGTTACTCTCAAAGCTCATATATGACTTTAAATTGGGTTATAATCTATTCTTCAGCCATTAAACAACCTATGTGCCCTGTAATTTAGGAACGGTTCAACTGATAGATTCTTTGTTGCTACTCAGATAGATACCTTCCACTTGGTCTGTGGTGCACGTGCAGTGCTGCAAAATTTTCGGTGTGTTAGGATAAAGACAAAGGCAAATGGAACGTTGGAGTTTTTCACAGTACCATGATAGTTTAAGGATTGGTGACTTAAAAGATTAACATAAGAATGGAATTTTAACATGGAGAGAAAACAAATATATTGATGTATCTCATGCATTTGACAGAAATATAAAAATTGTGTAGGTATAATTAACTTTAAATGTGTTGTATTTAAATTAAAAAAACGTTAAGAATAACAAATAATAAAAGTATTTGTGACTTGATTTATTTCCATTTCTCATTAACACAAATAAATAGTCATAGTAGTTGAACATAAAAATCAAATATGAAATTTTAATTTAATATAAAATATGAATAAAATCAAATCAACATTGCAGTAAAAAAAATAATAAATCAATATTTGGTTGTTTGATTTTTGTGATTTTCGTTAAAGTTGTTAGCATTTAAAAAAATAAACATATTTCTTCAAATAATTGTTAAATATAATTTTACAAAAAAAATTGTTAAAGATATTTAAAAAAAATAGTTTTTAGGATAAAGGTTGTTAAATTTTTCTAAGAAAATTATTAAATATTTTATAATAAAAATTGTTAAGAGAGGAAGACAAGTTATATTATACTTTTTTATAACTTTTACTTCATTCACAATTTCAATTTTTTGTCGTTCAAAAATAAATTATAAATCTTATATTTAAAAATTATAATTCAAATCTCTATTATATGCTTTGATAAATATAAATATAAATATATGTGATCGTATTAAAAATCAATATTTAAGAATATGTTTAATAGTAAATTTAAATATAAAATATTATATTAAAATATAATAAATTGTTTGGTTTGGTTTTTTAATTTTAATTTAAATAAATTGAAAAAGAAATAAAAAAAACTAGTGAAAATTCAGTATTTTTTTTATTTGTTTTCAGTTTTAACCCAACCATTAAATATTCTTTATAATTGTAGGAGCATCAAATAAGTGACACTTTACCTTAAGATGTGAACAACTAACTTGAACTTAAATATAGCGAAAGAGTTGGTAGAAGAATCGGATGGGAAGAAGCACGTCTTTACACCGCCCCTTATCATTTTTAAACCCTAAACAAAACCACGTCATTTTTACTTTAACTACTAACTACTTCCAATCTCACTCACTTAAGTCCACCGCCCAACTTTTCTGCCTTTGGTATCAATACTTTTAAAGTAAATTCGTTTTATTTTTTATTTTTTTCATGTCAAATTATTCTCAGAGTCCACTTTTTTATTTTTCCCACAACCCTGCTCTACACGATTTCTATAAAAAATGTATATATCAGTACAAATCCAGAAAACTTTTTCACATCATGAGAGATCCAGAATGAAATCCAATATTGACAGACAACAACAATGAAAAAGTGAGTACAAAGTCGAGAAACTCTGTAGATTAGGCTCTTCTAAATTCTGTGGTGTTGTTATAATACAGGATGCATGCATTATGCATTCACAAAGCAACCATTCCTTACAAAGCTTATGATGATGAATAAACGATTAGAGCAGCTAACTAACAACGAATAACCGTTAATCACCTTGTCCTTTTCCTTCTTAACTACCCTCTGTTTTGGAAATCAAATTTTCTTTCTTCAAAAAAAGAAAGGAACAAAAAAATAAAGACCAACCTACTCTCCAACAAATGTTGACTACGAATCCCCAACCCAGAAGCTAACTAGGCACACTATGAATGCTGCACAATCAAAGAATTTGTCTCGTCAAGTTTATCCACATTGTCATCATCAGAGTCAGGAAGATGATCAAAAAAAGAATCAAGGTACCAAGAACATCGATCGTTCCATTCACCCTTGCTGGCACAGGCTCGCCATTTCTGATCAGCTACCATATCAGGAGACAAACCCCATTCGAGCAGTTCTTCGTCCGCGTGATGAACTGCCAAGCTGTACTCTCCACCACTCCCCAACTGTATCACGCGGAACTCACCGTTTTCAAAATTTCTCAGAAGCTCAAACTGTTCAACTGTCCACTTGAACCACTTCATCATGAAAACACGTGATGCCAGTCCATGTGACACAATTATCAAATTCAGGTCATCAGAAGGATCGTGGTTAAGCCTGTTCATGTCAACATCCCTCCACAGAGATTCAAGGAAACCTGCAAAACAAGACAATATCTCTCATATTAACACCACAGGGATAAACCAAAAACTATCATAAATTATGTTAAAATCTGCAAACATAATTGTTAAATAAGCTAAAGCCTTAGCATAGCGACTCATCGTGTAACTTTCACAAGATACAATCTTCTCCGAGTCAGAAATATTACAGCATAATGAACCTAAATCTTCTTGTGCATCTTTTAATTCATTATGCTGAACCAGAAAAAAATTAGTCACAGTCTGAACAAACACCCCATTGCTAGTTTCAAACTTCATCTATCATCAATCCACACAACACTCTATTCAAATATGCATTTCACAGGTAAAATTTCCATTTCCAGCGTGAGTGAGACACCACAAAACCAGACCAACTCTTCTTTACATCGTTTCGATTGATAAATGAAGATGAATCATAATAGAGAATAACGAAACATATTCTATAATATTACATTGTTTGGATTGATAAATGAGTGTCAACAGTTTTATTCCATTCCATATGAACACGAGCTCTTCGCATTCCACGTACCGACACCACCATCCAATAAATAAATTGTCACATAAAGTAAGTTCACAGAACACACCTACCACGATTTCATTTCGAATTAATTAACAGTGTAATTAAACCCGTATTCTATTCCAATTAATTTCATCTAAACTCATTTAATCTCTTTTTGCTCCATCCAAGCATTTGATCGATAATTCTTATTCCGTCTCCATATATATACATCGAGCCCTAACTATTGCGACAATTGAAGTTAATTCAGGAAAGGAAGGGAAGCATTTAATTCTGATTTAACGACAGAAGAGAGAATGAGAGAGAGAGAGAGAGAGAGAGAGAGTACTGGAAACGCGATCGAAGACGTCGGCGGCGGATTCTCCTTCTGGAAAGCGGTAGAAGAATCTGCCGAAGCGCTGGCGAGTCTCCTTGATGACGTTCATGCGATCCTGGACCTGGAAGTTGCCGAAGTCCTGTTCGCGAATGCGGCACTCTTCCCTGACGCCGATGACGCGCTTCTTGGAGAAGGAGCGGCCAATCTCGCGGAGCGTGGATCTGGTGCGGGCGTAGGGGGAGACGTAGAAGTAGACGCGCCAATTGGAGGAGCCTCCGCCAGCGATGACGTGGCGCATGCGGGCCCCAGCTAGCCTGGCCTGAGCAATGCCTTGCGGTGTCAACTGGATCTTAGGGTCGGGCGTGGTGTCGTATGCGGCGGGGTCGTTGTTCCCTTGCGACTCCCCGTGACGCACCAGAATTATTCTCTTCGGTAACACTCCTCCTTTGTGACCACGCATTGCCCCACACTCACTCTCCTTTCTTCCTATGCATTGCAAAAATTACTTCCATTTTACAACTTAATATGTTATTATTTATTATTTTAATTATATATTTTTTTATATTTATTAACATTTTAAATATTTGAAATTTAAAAACAGAAACTCTTTCATACTACTGATTAAATGATTTTAGAGACTAATAAAATGAAAAAAAAAATTATTATGGAGATGCGGGGAATCGAACCCCGTGCCTCTCGCATGCGAAGCGAGCGCTCTACCATATGAGCTACATCCCCTTGTTATTTTTCATTTAGACAAAACTTATAAGAACATTACAATGTTAAAACCATTTTGAATAACCAACTTAATTCAGAAACTTTGGTTGAAATTAATACATTAAAATGTATTATTAATTAAGTATTATATTCCTAAGCTATGTATATTTTTCAAGACACCATACAACCAATTATTTTTATAAAAAAAAAATGTTTGCCATGTTGAAAAAAATGGTTCAGTCAGTCTCATACAATTCTGATTATTTTGAAGCGTGCTTTTAATATACATAGGTTTGTTTTTGGGGTTCTTAAGAAAATAAAATTAGCTATTTTTAAAAACCTTTTCGCATTTTCATTTGTTGACCTTCTTCGTTCCTTTGAGTGAGGTTATTAGAGTTTTAAGTTGTATTTTTCTCACTATCTCTGAACATTATTATGTCTCATTGTTTTTGTTTGAAGTTTGGAGGCAGGACACGAGTAATGGATGGTTTAAATAAAATAATTTATAGCATAATTCTATCCGTTCCTATTTTTTATTTAATGTGATTTGATTGATTGTTAATTTTGTATATCCAAATATTTATTGTTGAATTTGTGAAAAAAGAAAAAAGTGTGTTTGAGTATTTTTTTTTATTATTATTCACTAATAACAAGTTTAAGTTATTCAATAACTACACTATGTTTTTAGTGTCTTGACATTGTGAACCAATTCTGTGTGTTTTTCCTACACCTGATTCCTCTCATATGTTTTTCATTTCAGAATCAATAACTGTTGTACAGAATTAGGTAGTTCTTTTGCCAATCCAACAATGTCTTGAATAATAAGACTCAAACCAGTCTCAGATTTAGTTGGATTGCTCAAAGTTTGTTGAATTTAGCTATGTTCCATCTCACTAATTTCTGATATACCAATACACTAATAGGTTTATTTCTTAAATTAAACAACTTGATCAAGGTGAACTTGTCAAAGTTGTGGTTTTAATTCATTTCAAAGTTAAATTCCAATTATTTTCACAAGTGGTTCTCTTTTTTTAGTGGCCACAAGTAAATACTTGTTCAAAAAGCTTACAAAATTAACATTACATTCCAGATTATCTGCAAAAGGTATAATTTCCAATTCTGGCTCTTTAGTAAATTGGAAGTTGAACTAACCAAGTTGGTGAAAGTTGCAAATTTAAATTTTCTTAACCATAATTGTGTTTCAAAAGCTAGCAGGTTGGTGTTTGATAACTTTTCATTTATTAATGGAGTGAAGCATAGAAACAGTTAGGTAGCTAGTAATAAATCTTGGATTGAGCACACTACAACGGTTTAAAAGTCACAAAAACATTATATTATTAGAAGATTTTTATTACATACTAATCCAACTATACTATGGTTTGAGAATGCATTTCAAGGCAATAACAGAACAGCTAAAGGTAGATTGAAAGACCCAAAGTCATTTTGGCTTAGATCATAATACCCTATTTAGACTTAAACTACAATAAACAAAAATAAATACTTCACTTAAGATTTAAACAATATATTTAGTTTAGTAGATAGTCAATTTAAAGTGAAATTTATTTAGTATTCAAAGTAAAAGTCGACCATATATAAATTATATAATGACTTAAACTTATTTTTAAGTGTTTTATAATTTTAGCTTTCATCCATTTCAGGTTCTTATAATTTTACAAGTGTACAACTTTAGTCTTTATAGATTTTAATGGTAGATTGGATCCTCTAGTTTTTAAAATAAAAAAATTGTAGTCCCTCGTTAATACATTATTAATTTGTTAAAAAAATATTAATATATGTGTTAGAATAATATATATTAAAATTATTTGTAAAACATATTATTAATATTTTAAGTAAATAAATAATAAACATTATTCTCCTTTACAGATATACTATTTTTAAGTAATTAAATAGCATTATAGCATAAACAAAAAAAAATCTTAATTCTAAGAAACTGGAGTACTAAATTTGCAACTAAAAATTTATAAAAAAATAACCGAAATTACATAATTGTAAAAAATATGAGCAATAAGAGTAGATTTAAGTCTATAATTTATTATTTAGTCTGAGATATCCAAAAATATAATCATTATAATTAATAATAATATATTTTTCTAGTGTTTGGATATATATAATGTAAGAGTTAATTATTACAAAAGTATTATATCTTATATATTATATACATTATAAATACTAAATAATTAATTATATCTTTTGACTATCTCAACCTTTATTTAAGGAGTTTCAAAAGCTTATAAATATACAAATTTTATATAAAGCATTAATTCATTACTCATATATTTAATATTTTTAACAGTTCTGGCTAATTTTAGAGTAAGAGAATATCTCGTCCATTTTCATTAAAAGCTAAAATGACCTACCTCGACTTCCCATGTATCTCACTTTTCTTACCTCTCAGAAAAAAAATTATCATCTATGATAAAAACATAAACAACTACACATTTTATACTATTTTACTTGCTAAAAACATTATTACTAAAAATAAAAAACTACAACAATTTGTTTAAAAAGTAATCATATAAATATTGAGTAAGAGTAAGATTATAAAATAATATATAAAAAAAGTAAAAAATATTACAGCAATAATATCTTACCTTTCTCATCTCGAAAAATCAATTCTACTCTGATAAAAACATAAACAAAATGCACAATTACACGTGTTTATATTATTTTACTTGCTAAAAAAATAATTATTAAAATAAAAACTACAACAACTTTTTTTATAAGAAATAGTTATATAAATATTGAGTAAGAGTAAAATTGTAAAATAATATATAGATATGCACCTATCTCCCTCTTGGGTGAGTAGTAAGGCATCCTGTAATAAACATTTTCAATATAACTAACAATTCACTCTCAAATGTCTGGGGGTGATTATTGTAATTTTACACTGTGTCCATGTGCTGTCTTTGCCTGTGCCTATAGCTGTTAGGGAGGCTCGAAGAAGCGGAGTACCGAAATTATCCTTCTATGAAATTACCGAAATTAACCTTCTAATAAATTACCGAAATTAACCTTCTCTGTTACCAAATGCACCGAAATTACCCAATTCAGGAGGGAAAGGAAAACTTGAGCAGGCTCAGCAACGAATGAAATAAATCGTAAGCGTAGAACACGCTTCGTCGAGACTCAAATCTCAAACCTCCATTTCCATTCCTCGTCAAATCCATTCACATTCCATTCTTCTCAATCCGCATAACGCTTCTGTTTCCGTTTTGCTCCGTATCAACACCGTGCGGCGTCGTTTTCCGTTTCGAATATCGCCGTTCACGTCGCCATGAGAACCAACAAGCTTACCACATCAACTTCCAGGGTTTCACACGTGAATTGCGTTCAATCTATCTATAATGTAGCCACTGACAAGAGTTTTCAATCGTAAACAGTGGTGATGGCGAGGTTTATCCCTGGATTCGCATTGCCTATGCTCCTTCTGTTAGGTTTGCTTCACCGTTCCACTCTCTTCTCGCATCATTTTATTGAGTCTACCGTTCATCTATAAGCGTTTTTTACTTGATGCAAGCTACTTCATGTTGCACTTCTATAGATTGTATATTAAATTATAGTAACCAACTTCGTATGAATTTGACCTTCAAATGTGAAAAATTCACAATATTGTGTTGCGATGTAAACAAAATTTACAGTTCGATCAATCAGAATTATCATTGACATTAAGGTAGTTATGTTATAATTAACAAACTTATAATGTATGACTGTTAGTGATTCAATGATAGTATAAAATTCCTGTACACTGTCAGTACATACATACTCTATTCATTTGGAGTAATCACAATGTTTTTTGAACTGGTTATTAAATATGATCAGCTTGGGCTTTTCAAATAAAAAAAATAAAGTAACAGAGTATTATGGTTTTGCATACAATAAGGACACGCAACCCTTATAGTTACAACTGTCCATGGCTGTAATTGTAAATGGATTCTGTCTTTAAGTTTGAGAGGGATCGGTTGAACTCACATGAAGTCTATTGTATGAACATAGTTGTTTTCGTAGTAAAAATTGCAACTGACCACTTTTATCGTTTCATGCAGCATCTTTGCTTAACTGGAGTTTGATATCTTTGCTTGATTTGATGGCATTCCTTTTCATTCAGTACACTGCTTCTAGAAAGGGTGAGAAGCTTGCTCTAATCCTTGTATGGATGTAAATACATGATTTTTCATGCCTTTTTCTTACATCAAAAGATTTGGTGTCCAATAGGGAATTTGGTTAGGCATACTCTAAATTTATGATTCTGTTTCCATCATTTCTTCACATGACATCGCTTTTCTAGTATTTTTTTATGCTAATATATAATTATATATTTTCTTCATGTAGTGAACCTTTTTCTTTTTATGCAAACAGGATTCCGTGTTCATCAACAATATTTGATATCATGGTCTGTTCTAATGTTATCGTCTCTGATCCTACTCTCTCATGCCGTATTTCATATTGTTTTAGCCATTGAGGGGGATCAGTGGAGTACTGCTGATGCTCAGTGGGCTGAGCTAATTGGATTTATAAGGTACTTGAACTTTCTCTGTCTTGGTTTTGCCTTTTTTATATTATAGAAGTTTTATCCTCAGTGTATTGCCCTTCAAAATACACTACAAATACTGAATGAAATGGTTTTGCAGAGTGCAGTCTTGGAGGACTTTGCTGAGAGAGCACTTTTTGGTCACACAACTATTAGCAACTTTTCTTTCTATAATTGAAATCTATGGAAATTGGTTTGGTCAAGATCCATGGAGAGATTTTTGTTCTGGGCATCTATGTTATTTTGTTCTGCTAATAGGTCTGCCATAAGAAAACTTCTCTCTTTGCCCTAACTTTTGCTTCGGGACATGATTGTGGTTATGACTTTTCTCCTGTGCGCTGATCATCTTTGTTTAAGAAGAGTTACTAACTTAGCATTGCTGATATTTAGAGGGACTTTTGCATTTTTGAACCTTGATTATTTTGAGTTTGTTCATGTCTTCTTTTTCTGTGTTAATTTTTCATGGATGGTTTAACTTACCCTTTTTTGTAATTGACTTTTTATCTCAAATAAAGTTTATTTTTCTGTATTGCCATAAAACAAGTGGTACATACAATCATACAATAATAAAGGTTTTTCTTAGGCTCTTAGGATTGCTCTTTGCGTGACAAGGTAGTAGGCCATGAAAAGTATATATGGCTGTTTGTGCGGTAATTGTGTCTTAAGATAGTTCTTTGGGAGGTTTTGACTCTAAGACTAAATTATTATTTGTGTATTATGTCCATATTTGTGCTGTTGTTTGGCTGTTGGAGAGTCTAAAATGACTAGTGATATATCAAATTAGAGTATGTAAATAGAGGGTAACCTTCACTTTTAAGTTGATTTTGTGAGGTTAAGCTAAATCCAAACCCAAATTGTAAGATAGTTCGAGAGCCTATCCTAATAATTATTATTGGGTATCAAACCACTCATAGAAGGCAATCCAACAGACTTCATGCTTAAGATGTTGAGTCTTTGACATGGGGTCTGGGGTTGGAGATCTTATATCAATTAAAAATATGACCTAATTAAAGTATAAGAGTGGAGAAGAGACGACTTTCACTTTACAAGTCAGTTTATATGATTGAGTTAGACTCAAATCCAAATTATAAGGTGATATTAGAGTTTATTCCAACTATTGTTATTGTTTCTACTGTGTCATCTATTATTGAGTTATTGGATCTACAGATGTCCAATTCTTCGAGAGAGGAGGGGTGTTGGGACACATTATTTGGTGATATGATTAAAATAGAGTACATATGTGAGATGCAAATAAAATTGTTACATTAATTATTTGTCACATTATGTTGTTAGCAAATGAAATTTTGAATGACTGAATAACAATAACAAACTGATATCCTTGTCTCTAATAATTATAAACGGATGTCCATTTTTCGATTGTAGGATCTTATCTCAAGGGCGCATGCTACTTATTGTTACCTGCTGTACAATTAATTGCTGGAATTAGTCATGTATCTTGGATTTCTTTCCCTTTTTTCATCTGTAGCAGCATAGGACTTGTTGTTTGGTCATGGACAAGCAATTATTTAGGTATTTTTCGGTAAGCTCCCCCTTCCTCAAGCAAGAGTTATGATAATGCCGTTTTATTGTTACTTACATTATAATTTAGAATCTGAATTTGATTAGTTTACTTAAATTTTGGTTCATACGAACTTGTAGGTGGTGGAAATATCTTCTCTTTTATGGTGGCTTCAATATCATTCTTCTGTACATATATCAACTTCCCATTGAATTCCCCGAGACTCTTAGGTGGATCTTTTACCACTTTGGATTGTTCAAAATTTCTACAAGTTCAGGGCGGTCAGAAGTTTGTTCTGGTCTTTCACTTCTACTTTTCTACATTATGGTAAGAATATTAAATGCGCCCCTAACACTGCTATATTATTGAAAAAGGAGTCCATATGTAACATAAAATAAGATAAATATTTATCATTATGTGTCTGTGGAATGATGGTGGGAATCAACTAAATAAATGAGCATGTTGACTTGTGTGCTTTTGAGTATTAAAGTATTATACTTAGACTAAATGGTTGCAAGATTTGCCTTATTCACATGGGATTTTATACTTGCCCAACTAAAATTGTACAATGACATTTTATCATTTATGAGATAATTTCCTAGTTCAAAGTAGTGATTTTAAGCCACTAAGTTCAAGTGTCTTTGTTCATACTGAGGTGTATTTCATAAGCATTAGTTAATTCTTCTATTATCTTTTGGATCTTAACTAATATTATTTAATTTTTAAAGTTTGTATTTTTTTCAACCAATTTCAAGTACCACAAGTAGATGTCTCTTTATTTTTGCTTAAGATTTTGGGTAATTTTATTGAATCTCTTTGTTAATGGTTAGTAGGTCTATAACCGACTCTTTAGATAAGTAACATTCCCTTTTAATAGAAGGTTAGGCTAACTAACGTAGACGGCCCTATGGGCAATTGACACATTCTGAATATCCAGTGACCTAAATTCGGTCATGGGTCCTTGACCGAGTTATGGTGGTACACTGCCTCGAGCCAAGTAGGTGAAGATGTTTATCTAGTGAAAAACTTAAGTCGTTTCATATGCAACCTAACATTTTGAAACAATCTTCAACAATTTTAAACAATTTTATTTAGGTTTTACCATGCTGATTATAGGTGAGGCTAATAATATTATCATAGTCAACTTTATTTTAATAATCCGGCCGAATTGATGGCGAGGTTGATCATAGTCAGTTTTTAATAATTTGGCCAAGCCAGTGACGAGGCTAATCATAGTCAACTTTTAATAATTTGACTGAGCCGTTTGACGAAATTTTTATCAATCTTGCGAGTCGATGGACGAAATTTTTATCAATCCAGCCGTTGAATGAAATTTTTATCAAGTCGTTGAAGCTGGTGGACGAAACTGATCATAGTCAGCTCTTCAACAAGCCTGAAAAGATTACTAACAAAGAAATTTATTGAATTGGTACAAGTGCAAAGAGTGCAAGACGTACCTTTGGCATAGGTGGACCAGTACTGAATCTTTTGACGGTAAGAAGAAAGACATTTAACAAAGCATTTTTTACTCTTAATTGTAGTAGATAACCTTCATTTTGAATCTTACATTTTATAATTTTTTAATTGCAATCATGGTAGCTTAACGACACCAAGCCTCAGCTTCTACAAACCACTAACTGATTGACAACAACAATGAATTTGCAGTGCAGCTCAATTCACCAATTCAATGGGTCCCACCAATTTCATTCATCAATTTTCATTCACCATTTTAAATTGAAATTGTGGCCCCAAAAATTGAATCAAAATCACTAGTTGGACCCACTCCATGCATATTTTCAAATACAAGCAGCTTTAACTTGGTAGTGTGCCAAAACAAACTTAGCAGTCCATTGGTGAAGGGATTGGAGCATGCTGTGTAGTGTTGTTGGGATTGGGATTGCAAATGTGGTCGTAAAGACAAAACCTGTGTTGAGCTAGTGAAAGCAAAGGGATGGATTAGGGTTTTGTTGGTGGTGTTGATTGAAGGAATCGTACCAGCGAGCTTTGGCTTGGTGGTGTTGAATACCCTAAACGTGTCGTTTCTGATCGACTGGTGTGTCTTCCCTTAATCTCTTCACATCACGTTGTTTCACAACCCTTCTAGGTTTCACGATTCGTTCGGGGAATGCATTGCTATGTTTGGAAGAGGATTGAAAAGGGAGAGAGATATCTAGATAGAACCAGGTCAGGGTTTTCACAATAGGCTTTTCTCATTTTGTTTGTGTTGTCTTGTGGTGGTAGGAAAAAATTTTACTCAGCCCCATGGTGGGTGCCAATTTTTTTTTGCTCTATGTAGTGGCTTGATCAAGTGTCTTTGTTTATAGTGAGAGGTATATTTTATAAGTATTAATTAGTTGTTTTGTTATCTTCTGGATCTTAACTAATATTATTTAATTTGTAAAGTTTGTATTTTTTTCAACCAATTTCATGTACCACAAGCCGATATCTCTTTCTTTTTGTCTAAAATTCTAGGTAATTTTATTGAATCTCTCTGGTAATGATTAGTAGGCCCTATAACCAACTCTTTAGATAAGTTACATTCATTTTAATAGGAGGTTAGAATAACTAACGGTACACAGTCAACATTTGAAGAAACGTAGAAACATTTGGAAGAAAACAAGATGCACCATAATGACCAATAGAGGGACCAATAAGTGGAAGAGGATTATACATTTTGGAACACAATATTAAGGGAATTGCCTTTTTGAAGTCAACTGATGTAAAGACAGCGAACAAAATTTTCAAGATGATGAATAATGTTGTTGAGGAGAATAGCGAAGAGAATATGATCCAAATTGTTACAGATATTGTAGAAAAATACAAGATAGTTGGGTACTTGTTGACCTAGAAGAGAAAAACAAGTTATACTAGACACCTTGCACAACTTGTTGCATTGACTTAATTTTGGAGGATTTTGAGAAGTGTGGTGTTGTAAGATACTAGAGATCTTCTTGTAATCATTATTTTAGATTGACTTCTCTTATAGAGGTACTCATGTATTGTTTCAATTATTCAATTCAATAAGATATTTTTTTGTAATAAAACTTGGTCCTTTTCAAGTGTTTTCATTGAAAATTAAAGATATATATACAATCTCTAGGAGACAATATAGGAGGTATTCTAGGAAAGTAAATATCTAAAAGGGTAAGAAAATTAAGTAACAAAAGAAACTTATAAAATTGAGTATAAAATATCCTAGAGATTTGGGCACATTCTGGCTTGGATTAGATTAAATCCTTGTCAACCCTTTCCAACATTGTGCCTTTCTTAGCTATAAATTGTTTTTCCTAATTTTTTTCATTCTTACAAAAGTACTGGTGAAGATCCCACATCAATTAGAGGTATGACTAAATTATAATATATAAGTGGGAGCAAACCTTACATTGCAAGCAGATTTTGTAGGGTTGAGTTAGACCTAATCAAATTTTCTAGTTCCTTTTGTCTCCCAACACCCTCCATAACTTTAAGATGAAAGCTCCTTTTCTATTTTGGCTCTAATTTCTACCACTTAATCATTTAAATTCTATTTGAGCTGGTTCCTCCTTGCTCTCTTCCTAACTGTTACATTCAATACAAATACTTTGTATCGGTGTACTCAAGCTCTCTCCAAGTATCTCTTTTTGGAATTCATGCAATGCTTTCTATCCAATTTTCTTGTAGAAATAATTCAATTCAATTGGAGAACATAGTTGATAAAATGCTTCTCCTCTTTCTAAACCAGTTGGCTATTCTAAAATTATTAGCTAATGGAAATTTTAGAACATGTTTGTACTTTGCATTTGCTTCTCCCAGGCCTAAAGCTCCGTATTCTTCTCCATGGGATTATAGAAGAAAAGAGTGGCTTGTTAGATGACAAAGAAATCCTAGCTCATTCTTTTGAATGAAGATAGTTTAAGCCATAAAAACATAAAACAGAAGCATAAGATGAAAAGAGAAGAGTAGTGTAGAGAAATGGAGGAATTTTCGTATTTGCTGCTGAACCATATTGTTTTTCATACTTTGAATTATATTTAAGGCCAAGAACATGAGAAATGACAGCCCATCATCACACTCATACATGCTGTCAGCAAAAGGTCATGCACCCACTGCATTTATAGTACAAACATGTTCAAAATCAGAGTAAATTCATGACTAGACGCTACCACTGTCAAACAAATTAACTGAAATAAGTAATTAATTACAGCAGTAAAAAAAAAGCGTTTTGCAGCCCATTAATTTAGCGCATTCACCCAATGCAATTCTGTTGCATTTTAATTTGGATAAACTTAAAACTTGGTTATGGATTGCTTTCTTGAGTTTTGGCACTTGTATTAACTAGAGAGGAAAGCGTTGGCTACTTGCTATAAAATCCATTTACCAATAGCGGCATTATATGACACTTTATTCAGATGATACACTTATACAAGTAGTTGGCCAGATTTTTGCTGTCTGTTTTAAGATTTCCTTTAGTTTGGGTCATTATTCTTCAGCCTTGTTCCAGCTATCTTGGATTAGAAGCGAGCTAGCCGAAATGGAAATAATCACATCTGCTAGAGAAAGTGACTTGACTGAGCAGCTTCTTCCTATGAAGCATTCTCATTTTCTTCAAGAGACCAGGTACCTACGCAGCTTCCTCATTTAATTCTTCATTCTTGCTTGCTTTTGTTTTATTCCTTTGCCTTCTAAATAATGAAGTTCTAAAATACTGCAAATTAGTAATGACGACGATGGTCTGGTTTAATGCCACAATACATTTGTTCTTTTCGCTTCGCATTGTAATACTTCACTTGAGTTTGACTGTGAACTCAAGTGAGGTATTACCGTATCACAATATTAATGAGATAATTATGTGTAGATGTGAATGTTTTCAGTCTAATCTGAAAATTTTGTTTTAAGTAATTTGTTGGCCTCTTCTCTCTCTCTATTCTTTTTTGCATGTATGAAGTAGAATAGTTTAAATATATTTTGGATGAAATGATTAAATTACTCCTCTTGCTTGCTAAGAAGTTTCGCATGTTCGAAAAGATGCATGAATCAGGCACCTTTGCCAAAATAATCGTATATTATGTCTTCTTTTTTTTCTTTTTCTTTCGCTTTTCCATCTTGGTTTCAAACTCACGATTCCAACTTTTAACTAGTTTTATGTTTGATTTGCTGATCTTTTATAAATATAATATCCATTAAACATATGCATGAGGTCCCCTCATCTAATCAGCTGTACGAGGAACTAACAATATTTCTTTCTTTCATCTCTTGGTTTTGTAATTTTCTGACAGGTCTGGTGTGAGGCATACTAATTTCTTATTGCGAGGAGTTGTTTCTCGGTCATTTAGTATTAACTTTCTAACATACGGCTTTCCGGTACCCCTGCCATATCTATTTCTATTAATTTTCTAGTCAGTACATTGTTTAATGCTAAAATCATGTGCAAAATTTGCGTCTAATGTCTGGAGGGACATGTGTTGGCCGTTTAAAAGATTATAAAATCAAGGGACTATGTTAATCGGTTAATCCATAGATTTCTGAAGTGATTAGTTGTATATTTGTAATTTGTAATTAACAAATTAATCAACCATATAACATTATAACAAATTCATGCTTGGTTATTTTGGGTATTAAGAAAACTCTGACCATTTGGTTAATTACCAAATTAATCATGTGAGATTATCCATCAAATGTATATTGGTCAAACCAACATCTTTTGATTTCTTAGGGAGCGTTTTTTTCACGGTATCATCTTACATTCCCTGAAGTCATTCTTAGAATATTATATCCACGAATCATAAAGCATATAAAAAAAGAGTAGAATGTAATGGAAATAGGTAGTTATAATAGACAATAATTTTCATTTCCATCATAATATCTTATACCACCCCCTTACGGGGAATAGAAACAATTAAAACTCGAAGGGGTTATTTTCCTGGGGATAGAGATACGGGAGAATATATTTTCATAGCTACCTTACCTAACAAACATGGGAATACTTATTCCCATTTTCACTGCCCAGGAACGAAGAAAGATAACATGAAACAAACCCCCTCTGATCAACATGAGCCTATTATCTAGCATTCTCTTGTGATCACTCTTTCCCTTGTTTTTATTCATGACACATAACGGAACTTTTATCAGTTGATTAATTGCATTAGTTGGTATACCTTGCAGATTTCCTTGCTGGCCCTATCATTATGGAGTTTTCAGTTCGCAAGTCTGGGCTCATTTGGATTGCTTGCTTATGTGGGATACATTTTGTATGCCTTCCCTTCCATGTTTCGGTTGCACCATTTAAATGGCATGCTTCTTGTTTTCATTCTGTTTTGGGCAGCTAGCACATATATCTTCAATGTAGTACTCTCTTTCTCTAGTAACAAATCATGGAAGGTACACTTTGCTAGAGGCTTTGAGATATCTTACAATCATATTAAAAAATCTTTTGTTGACATCCTTTATTGCTCAATTACAGGATATGGAAATATGGGAAACTATAGGCTTGTGGCATTACCCTATTCCAGGATACTACTTGCTTGCTCAATTTTGTCTTGGTTTTCTTTTTGCTATGTGTAATCTTGTGAACAGTTCAGTGTTATTGTGCATTACTGGTCAAGGACAATTAACAGCTGATGAATCTGTTGTGGAAGGTGACAGAACTAGACAGTCTGAGTAGACAAAGCTTACTACTGTGTGAAATTATGCTTTTCCAGTGCTTAACTATATAATCCTTTTTAGTGAGTTTTGACGAAATGATGAATGAGTTCCATAGTAAAATTCCCCTATTTTCTACATGATTATGAGATATGCGCTAATGAAGGTGCATAACATTTAGCTATTTTTTTTTTTTTTTTTTTTTTTTTTTTTTTTTTTTAATTTTTTTTTTTTTTTTTTTTTTTTTTTTTAT
>Ga0099825_1002617_pt1 | contig 23946 bp, 14 predicted proteins | sample SiratroredBW_FD_76838 | JGI IMG/M metagenome (GOLD analysis project Ga0099825, IMG submission 76838) | Root nodule microbial communities of legume samples collected from California, USA - Siratro red BW | ecosystem: Host-associated > Plants > Roots > Nodule | place: USA: California | collected... | reverse complement strand
AATATGAACAAGAATATAGGGGTAGTAGATGCATGCATATGTTCCATATTTGATTTTATGCCTTAATCTGTCTTGCTGCTTCTGTTACCATCTCAAGAGAATTTTCCAAAGACGACTTGAATAATTGCTTGTCGATGAAGTCTTTCTCTACTCCAAATGCAATTCTTATCTTTCCCATGTAACTCACGATCGTCATGGTCAGACTCTGCAGCAATCAAATAGTAAACAAATATGAAAGAATAGCACGAGTAAAAAAATGTTAAAAAATTTCATTTGATGATTTTTTTTATGGTATCAATAATAAATGACAATTTTATTTATTTATTCTTTTTTTAATCCGTTTAATAAAAATTAAAAAAAAATTAACGAAGCAACTTTTAAAAAAAACTGTTCGGTTTTAATAAAATCATTTTTATAAATGATTTAGTTTGGTTAATTAATCGGAGCATGGAAGGACTTTAACGCAAGGAGAAAGCAGTAAGGTAGAGGCCATAAATATATAAATGTAATATTAGATTAAAAGTAAGAATGTACTATTACTGAGAAATGATTAAATATTAGATTCAAAGTAACAGTATACTATTAACGAAAAATCATTAATATTATACTAAACATTAATGATAACTAAAAAGAGACAGAAAGATTATTTCAGTGAGTCAATGAATTTGTTATATGTTTTAATCAATATGTGGTGGCTAGGGCTATGTTATTGGCTAACATAACCTAATTAACACAAGCCACAAAAATCTGTCCACACAGCGTTCATAATTGCAAAAACTTTTAATGACGGTAGTTAATATAGAAAGCGAAGGGTGCCTGGCAACACCACGTGCATGTTTTTGGTGAAAAAGTAGGGTTTATGTGGAAAAACTGCCACAGAATATCACGATGCAATGCAAGAACACAGACATACCGCAGGTGAACCAGCCACCATGAAGTAAAATCCTTTGACTGGAATATTAGCCAAAGCCATTTGCTCCACTGGTCCAATCATGTTTGAGATTGTTGTGCTTGAGTTTCTTAAGGTAGAGTACAAGTATTTAGCTGCAGCCTGAAAATACATGTTAAGAAAACAAAATTATGATTGAAACTAGAGATTGATTAAGCTAAACTACTATCCAAAGATTTAAATACATTTTTAATTACTAGAAACATTTAATTAACACTAACAAATAGATATAGTTTAGGTATTTGAGAAAGTTTTTTAGGTAGAATTGAAATTTTAATTAAATAACATTTTGTAAAAACAGTGTATATTCTCTAATATGTTTTTTTTTCCCTAACGTGCTGTCTATTAATCATTTTATTATTTTTAGAGTCAAATTCTAAAATATTTGTATTTGTTTTTAAATTTCAAGATAATATTAATTATGTATTGTTGATTCTATCCTTATTTTTCACTTAATTATAATTAAAATTTACACATTTATCACAAAAAGTGTAATTCATAATTATTTTATCCAAGGAATAGAAATGAGAAAATGTCCAAGGATATTCATAATTAATTTATCAAATGAGAAAATACATTGCAATTCTCAGTTACCATATTAGCACCTTAGAAGAAACTTAAAGGAGATAGAGGTATTATTGTTAAAAGATTTAAAAAACTACAAATTTCGCAACTGAAATTTGTTAATGTTTATTAAATAAAAAATAAAAGCTAAAATGGTATGATTTTTAGTAAATGTCAGTAATCAAGAGAGTATTTTAAAAGGGTGTGTCAAAAAAATTGTAACTAATATTTTTTTTCTTTATACAATAAAGATTTTTATTAAATACTGATACAGGTTACTGAAATAAGTAATGTTTTAATGTGATTCTGAATGAACAATGAGACCAAAACACCTAAAATGTATATGAAAAGCAAAAGTGTCGTATTTAGTACTATGACAAGAGTATGATCTCCTAGGCTTTGCATTTAATCAAACATAGTTACCTACCTCAGACCCTCTGAGTTTTCTGACCATATTCAGAAGCATGCCAGTGAGAGGAGTGGCCAAAGAATTTTTCTTTTTGGTCATCTCTTTATGGGCTTCCCGAATAAACTCAAGAGGGTTTGCATATTTGGAATCACTGAGCTCTGGAATCGGAACATGCAAAAAGGCAAATTGATTTCCCCATGCAGAACTGCTATTGGTCTTCTCCACCATCTCCTTGATAGACTTGTACCCTTCAACGTTTCTGGTGTTCAACAACACCAGTGCTGTGGACTGTGCCTGGCTTGATTGCAGGCTCATTTCTTGCATGTATAGCCGAATGCCAAAGAAAATTACCCCAGCAAGGACATCATTTATGCTCTGTGCTCAAGTGGTACAACACCAAAACCCAAGAAAAATAACTAACAATTAAGATAGTGTGATGGGATGCACTCTAAATTCAAAGGGTATAAAATTAAGTGGTGAAAGTTTATCTTGGATGAGACTAAACTTTTTATTTATTTAATATTTTATTAGTTTTGTATTTTCTTTTAATTTCTAAGGTGAGATGATGATAGTTAAAGAATGTTGATTTTATTAAGTTTGTCGTTTAAAAGGTAGTTAAGAAAAATAGGGAACGAAGTGAAGTTTATCCTAAAAACTATGTGTAATTATCAACCTGATATATCAAAGTTTAGAGAGATTATAATTTGAGAAAAATTTCACCTACCACTCCAAGTTTAGATTTGGCTTCCTTGACGAGATCCAAGGAGAAAGAAACATCGGAGATGTTAATATGCCTTGTCTTGGTGTCTTCAGCAGATCTAATTGGCGTTTGATCATCTTCAACAAACTTACTCTTCATCAAACTCCATCCAAATTCCGAAATAGTGCGAAACAAAATGGAGGGCAATCTCTTGAAAACCACTTTCGTGTTGGAAATTGGCAATTTGGGTCTTAGGCTTGATGGGAGTGTGAAGGGAAGAGAGGCTTTGTCAGCTCTTTCCATGCATGAAAGAAGGGCTCCCATGAGAGAGAAACCATCCCCTAGGGCATGGTGGAGTTTGAACACCAAGGTTCCCATGGCTTTGCTTGTAGGGTACTTTACAATGTGAAGTTCCCATAAGGGTCTATGTTCTGGCAGGTGTTCCCCAGCTATTGTGGACAGGTACTCATCGATATACTCATCATATAAGAAGTTGGAAGAGTTATTGTCACTTTGAAATGTAGGAACTTTGATATGATCCGCAAGCTTCACTTCAACTTTCTTCCACTTTTTATCTCCATTTTCGTCCGTAATCTATTGTTCAAATCCATAGTCAGCTTTTTATCAACGGAGGAAATAATAGCAAAAGGGTACATACAGGCATGCCTAATTAATGATGTATATTTTATACATAGGGCATGCATGTGTGTACCACAATGACAGTGCATGCATATGCATCTATACAGCTCAAACATTACATTTTCTTTTGATTTGATTAAAAGTATTGTTAAAATGAAATAATGGATGTAATATACGCACAGATTCATTGAAAAGTTTTATCCAAACAAATGCAATTAGTGGGTGAGGATGGAGACGGTTACTATGATGGAGGAGAAACGTGAGTTGATGGGAAGGAAGAGATTCTGAAGAAGTGGCACAGTTTGAGAGTCATCAATGGGAATCTCAGCTTCCAAGACAGCAAGAATGTATATACTCAGTGAAGAGCTTGTAAAGTATTGCCCTGTTGGACTCACTGGCTCCACAATCTCTCCCTGGTCAAATGCTTCCATTCCTTCACCTTTAAACAAGCAAGAAAAAGCTTTGTTTAGGAGTAGTAGTAGTAGGAACAAGTTTTGTTGATGAGATTCAGTTCATGAGTTGAGGTCAGATATATAAAAAGAGAAGAGAGAGCAAAGTGTGTTGAGGGAAATTAATTAAATATGAGTTTGTTTGGTTATCTTTAATGGTCACACAACTAGCACCCTCTACCCTTACGCGGTTCCATACTGAAATTATACAATTTGTGGTACCTTTAAGCATTCAATTCTTACTCTCATGGACCATTCATTTGGAGGAAACTGGAATTATACAATTTGTGGTACCTTTAAGCATTCAATTCTTACTCTCATATACCATTCATTTGAAGAAAGCTAAGAGGAATCAAAGCAAAGAGTATCTCATTTATGCACTTCCTTAGATTGGGATTGGATCGCATTTTAACTATTCTGTCCATTCTTATTTATATTTGCAATTATAATGTGTCCTTAACTAATTAAGTTTTATACTTAATGCTTTATAAGTAGAGAAATCATTGTTATTGATTTTAGGAATTCAAATGATATTGAAAAATAATTTTTTTAACAACTCAATCAATCAAATATTGCAACTGCTGGAAATAAAGTGTTGTCGTTGGATATTATTGTTCTAATTTTAATGCACAGAATAAATGATATCAATTTAAGTGATTGATTGATTATGATTTGATATTAGACAACTAAGATTAAAGAATTAACTGGGTTTAACTACCCAATACTTAATCATTGAAACTTCACTATTTGTATTTAACCATTCTTATATTCAACTTGTATTTATCTTGTTTTATTTGCAATCCAACGTGTAATTTCAACGTATTCATGCATGTTTTTACAAAAGAAACAAAAATTATTAAGAATCTTTCTAATTCTTGAGAATACGACAACCCTCTAACTATACTATAGGTGATTCGGTCCATTTACCTGGACCATGCTTCAAGTTTTTGGTTTTGTTGTTTGTGATTAGTTTAAGTAGTTAATAGTTTAATTGAATCTTTTGTCAAGATGTAAATAATTTAGCTATTAGAATAGTTTAACTATGTTTAAAAATTTCTAATCATTACATTCATGCACTACTCTTGATTTAGTTTTCTTCGATTTATGCTCCTTAGAGTTTCATGACAATTAATTATGAACAAGCTTCTACAATGAAAATTTCATGACAATTCAAAGAAACACATGACTTAGCACATGACATGTAAGGATTATAAATTGAAAAGTACTCAAATATAGTGACTCCACCAAATGAAATTGAATAAAACTCAAAAAAACAACAAATACAAAACACAACATCACATGCAGCGAAAAGTCCTATGTATTTTGTTGTTCTTCGACAATTTAAGGAAGAGCAATGGTTTTGAATTGATTAAAATCAACAAAAAATGATTAAAATAATTGAGAAGAATTCAAGACATAATTGAGAAGAATTCAAGACATGAAAACAAATGATCAACAACACAAAAATGGAAAAAATTGGAAGAAGCACTTATCTCTTGAAGAATTTAAGCTCTGATGCCAAATAATGTAATTTTGACTTCAATTCCATTCTTCAATGTGCTTCTTATCGCAGGATTTGATGTTTAAACATGAATTGGAGTTGATGCGGTGGAAGTATTGAAGATTGCAATAGCTTGAACTGTTGGAGATGAAAATTGGAAGCGAATTAGTCTGAGATTGAACCAACATATTTAGGAGGGAACAAAAGCAAGTCTAGAAAATATTTTGAGAGTCTTGTTTCCAAGCTGGGAATGGAAAATACCTATTCACTTTGAGAGAGTGTTAGAATCTGTTTTATTAGCTGTATTATTTATGTCAAGATTTATATTTTATTGTTTTCTTATTTAGCAAATTATAATTATAGTGAATCCCACTATCTGGATTTAGATGTCTACGTGTTATTATTATATTTACTAAAATAGCCTTATATATATGAATTGTAATCTCAACATGATAAGAAGTATGAAGAAGAAAGAAATTTTTTTCTACCATAAATTTTAACAGTAACAAATGCATCATTTGCAGGATGGGATGGATTTTGCTTTGTTTAATGTTTTTATAATTGATTGGGGTGCAGGTTGCTGCTGGAGGAACTCACTCAGTAGTACTTACACGTGAAGGCCATATTTGGACATGGGGTCAGCCATGGCCACCTGGTGACATGTAATTTTCAGTTTAGAATAAAAAAATAAATTTATTGAGATGAAGGGAACGGATTGCAAAGAAAAAGCACGATAAGGAATCCTTCTATTCAAAGAACAAAACAGAGAACAACCATGAAAAAAGTTATAATTGCCAGATTTCATGTTAAAACCAATTGACATTAAGTAGAGGTACTCAATAGATATATAATTTGAACTCAGAGTTGAGGTATGAAGATGAATTACAGGCTTTGATACCATACCATATTTCACCTTAAAACCAATTGATATTAAGTGAAGTTGTCCAACAAATAGATATAAGTTGCACTCCCAGAATTGAGACCAGCGATCGACAAAAATCAAAGTGATAAAGGTTCCTAATCTCTAAATATATCTGTTAGTATTTTTTTTATTAAAAATAGATTGCAAAAACACACCTAATCTTTCAAAATAAAGTGACATGCTAAAGAAGCTTCCTATAGTAGAATTCTGCTCCAAACAAATGCTTCAAATTGTAGCAAAGATGGCATTTTGCCACAACAAAAATTGGAATTTTTGCCTCTATCAAAAAGATTTTCTAGCTTGATCCAGTATTTTTCTTTTCGTTTTCTTTATAAGACTATGCTACTATTATCTTAATATGAACTTAATTTACTTATTCAGATGTTTTTATGCAGTTTCAGTAACCAAACAGTTTCTACTTTTTTGCTAACTTCTAATTGTTTTTTGCTTTATCTTACAGAAAACAGATTTCAGTTCCTGTTCGGGTTCAAGGTCTTGAAAGTGTGAGGCTCATTGCTGTTGGAGCATTTCATAATTTGGCTCTTCAAAAGGATGGAACTTTATGGGCATGGGGAAATAATGAATATGGACAACTTGGAACTGGAGATACTCAGCCAAGATCACAACCCATTCCTGTCCAAGGACTTTCTGATCTTACCCTGGTGTGTATATCATTCTCTAGAATCATCTTGTTATTTTCAGCTGTGTCAGCGGACAGAATAAATAATATATTTTGGTATGTGTACAAACTGATACATCTTTCAGTATAAACCAAGAATATGGCATCTTAATATGATTTTTGGAACGAACTCTTAAATTTTATAGCAAGTAGCAAGTGACACAATGGGTCTATGTGAACTTCATATTAATGAAGAAATTCCATGTCTTCTTTTTGACACATGAAAACAAGGATGTATGTATATAAAAATTAAGAATTCATGCAATATAGTTTATTGTGGAGAAGTATCAGTAATTATTGCCCATGGTGATGAAAATGAGTAACATAGAAATGTATAATAGAGAAAATGACAAATATGACCAATGCTGTCAAAATTGATAGTATAGTAGCAAACTCATATGATCTTGTACCTAAGGGAGATGACAGCGAGCTACGCCCATGGTGGATTTTTGCGGAATCACACGTTTGCTTGTGAAATCAGTGGATCATGCATCACGTGGATTCATTTTTGCACCCTGGGGTTTGAGTCACCCAACTCATGTAGTTGGGATATTTTAGGTGGCGTTGTGATGACCCAATTTAAAGAATTAAAAAGGATGGCTCTTTTCCCCTAGGGTTCCCAATAGAAAATAAGAACCAAAAAATTATGCTTGATGACACTCATCATTGACGACACTCCCATCATCATGGTTATCGTCGGCCATTGTAGTACTAATGTTATTGAGATCAACGCTTGCTTCACCATTGGGAAGGTTCACGTCGCCATCTCCGACTCGCTCATCAACACTGGACTGCCTTCATCATCATCCTCAGTTGTTGGCTTCATCTTCAACTATGTTCTGTTCTATAATTTTTCTTAGTAATATCTTGTTCTTTTCTTGCTGCCATTTATTAGTTATTAGGAGTAATTTTACGACATGGGAACCTGTTTTTAGTTGGCTATATTAATTTTAGATTACTCACATTTGACATTACTTACATGTCAAAAATATTAATTTTTTATTCCAAGTGTACAATGACACGGAGAGAGGCAAAGGGGAGGTGAAAAGCCTTTTGGAAGGAAGATTTATTCTTCGTGCGCACAAAACCTCTCGTCTTCTTCTCGTTTTTCACTCATCTTCCACATAGGCTATCTCTCATCTTTCACACAGAAAACTTTGTTGGAGCTCTCTCGTCTTCCTCAAACCTGAATCACGCACTGTCTGTGTAGTCTCTCTTGCACGCAGCTCCTCTCACTCTCTGCGACCTGTCGTCTTCGCTCACCCTCTACCTGTCGTTAGCTCGTCGTGGTGGTTGGTTTAGGGTTGAGGTTTAGTGCAACTGTTGAATGGGTAACTTGTCGGAAGTTAAAAACTTGATTTGGAATAATGGCCCTCATGAACACTTATAACTTCAGACGCCAAAACTTCAACTATGGGGTTTCGTCATTTAAAAAGGGTTAACATGTGATGTTTTGTATTCTCAAAACTAGTATTAATACAAACACATTTTTGTTCGCAACCTTGCATAATCATTGTTGTGGGTCTAGTCAAAGAAGTTTATATGGTTAATGGTCCTCATGAAGACATATGAGTTTAGTTTCCAAAACATTAAGTATGGTATCCTGACATGAAAGAAGGGATAATCGTTCATGAATTGACAGTTCGAAGTCAGCTTATTAAAATTGCTTTGTTTGTATAGGTGCTTGAAAATTTGAAGCTTAATGGCTGCAAAAGGAAAAGCAATTACTGTCAATGATGGAACACCTATGGTAAGTATGTTTGTAAGTTTTTTTTTTTTTTTTTTATTGAAATGTTTTAAATGAGAAGATAGTAATAAAAATATGATATATAATTTTGCAGCTCAGGCTTAGGCACCGGGTTGAGACAAACATCATTGTGGAAGTGAACAAGAAAATGACTGACCTTCTCTCTTTTAGATGTTTTGTGTTGTTCTGGGTTTGGGTATTATTGGAGAACAAGTTAATCTTGATAACTCTACACCCGGTTTGGTCAACGACTTATTTGGTCAGGAGGACATCACAGTTGAGAAGATTTTACTGAAATTGGATGAGGAAGACAATGTTGATGATTACGGTAAATTGTATATTTTGCTTTTGTTTGCTGTTTTTTATTTTCCACGCACTTCCAGAATAGTCAATTTATTTCCTTTTAATTTATTATATAATTTAGAGTGTTTGCATATGTGGAATTGGGGTGAGGCTGTTCATAGTTATTTGGTGAAAACTCTGGACCAAGACTCACATCTTTTTTGGCATCAGACGAACACTGTAGGCCTACACCTGTCTAGCTGTGTCCCTGTGCTGCAGGTTTGTGTGAAATTATGTATAATGTGGTGTCAATTTGGGAATGAAAGATGTGATGTGTTAATTGGTTTGACTTTGTTTTTGTGAAGCTGTGGGTTGTGCATCATCTTGGTTTGGGACGCAGTCTTTTATTCCCTCGAATTCGTGATTGGCCTGTGATTAAGAGTTTGAGATACTCCTCAAAAATTGAGCAGTTAATTATAAATAGTCACGTAATTATGAGTGTTGTTGAATTTTTTACATTATGATTGTAGAATTTGTTGTTATTTGGTAATAATTATTTCTCTCGTGTTGTGTAGATTGTTTGAGATTGGGACTTGACCGACGAGGAGGAGAATTGGGACATTGTGCGCAATGCACGTCAACATATACAGTCTTCAGTTGTAGTTGTTAATGAGGGCGAGGATGTTCAAGCCAAAGACTACAAGGAGTGGAAAAAGGCTTCAGAAAGAATACAAATGATTCACTCCAATGTGAAACAGATCTCTGCAGTTGCTGAAGAAATTAGACTATTGAGAAAGGAACTATGCATTGCCCCATTCTCCACCATTGGACAAAGGAATAGGTCAAGGACTCCAATAAGGAGTCGTCCAAGTCCCAGTCTCACAATCTCTCCCAAAAACAGCCCCACTATCACTCTAACAATCAGTCCCACAATGAGTCCTTGAAGGAGTCTCCGTAACAACTGTCGAACGAGTTCTGAAAATGCTTTAGAAAGCATCACTCCAAAGGTTCCTGAAAAGACTCCCCCAATCATCAGTGGAAACAGTCCCCAAAACACTTCCACATTCAATCCAACTACTGTCGAAAAGAGTCCCACAATCTCTCCCAGAAACAACCCCACTATCACTCTGAAAATCAGTCCCACAATGAGTCCTCGAAGGAGTCTCCGTAACAGCTGCCGAATGAGTTCCGAAAATGCTTTAGAAAGCAGTAGTACAAAGGTTGCAAAAAAGACTCCCCCAACTCTCACAATTACTCTGCCCATGAGTCCCGCAAAAAGTCCAGCAAAAAGTCCAGCAAGAAGTCCCCCAAACACAATAGAAAATACTCTAACAAACACTCCCACAATCACTCCTCCCAAGAGCCTCACAATTACTCCCTAGAGAGTGCAGACTGTCATAATGCGATGGCCAATATAACAGTCGATGTTGAGAAGCTTTATAAGAGCGTGACCGGTTATGAGAAAATGACGAGAGGTATATTATATTTTATAAATTTGTTCACTGTATGATTGATTTGGACTTAATCTGATATTATTATTTGTTGTTGTGTTGTTGAAATTGATCAGTGTATCCTTACCAAGGCTGAGCTCCACAGCCTTGGACCGGCGCAAAGAGTGGACAACTTCATAAGCATGAATTGATTACCTTCAATGTCCCATTTTATGTCCCATTTTGTTTCCAATTAACTTTCAAAATTTAATGTAGGTCATGATGTTTGCCACTTTTATGCTCATGAATGAAGATAAACAAAGGACAGGCAGTGTAAAGCGTATCTACCTCAATCCAATGTTTGTGGTATGTTTGGGATTACTATTTTTTTTATGGTTCATACTATATTTTCATGAATGTTATTTGTTGCAGACCGATGTTATTGAGGTAATGCAAAATCAAAGTGTTAAATCAAAGTGGACTGCATGGGGAGAAGCTGAATACACAACTTATTTCCCAGAGACCTTGTTAGAGTTCTACCAATTCATGACTACTGATATAGTAAGTGTTGTCAAATGGTCGGTCATGACTTTATTTGCCAAAATTTATACTTAGTTGTCCGCTCTTGAAAACATTGCTAACTAGTGATGTATGGTGAGGGGTGAGAAGTAGTATTTATGTTTTGTATAAAGTGAACATATTTTGGTACATCAAACACTGAAACATATATGTTACGATCTAACTGGGGAAGGTAAGAACTGAATATACCAAAATGGTCATGAACGCATATGAGTGTAGTAGCCAAATTTTATAACCATGTGTCCCGTTGTTAAATCATGGGTTTATACTTGTGCATTGTGAGGGTTCAGAAGCAGTGTTTATGCACAGATGTATATAAATCCTATTATTTACTAAATCCTATTTTATTTGGGTGTAGATTTTTGTCCCCACAGTTCATAAGGATCATTGGTGGTGTTATGCTCTAGTTTGGGGTAAAAGGCAGTTGTACATCCTGGATTTCCTCGGCCACAAACACAAACAACATGGATGCAAGGCCATTGATCTCGCTATGGTAATGTCTTATCTGTTTGGTGAAATCCAATGGTCTAGCATTATGTGTGGGTGAAAATTTGTTATTTTTTTATTTCAGGCATACCGACTACAATCTCTAGTAGATTTCTTTTCAGATGCAGGGCCCTCAAACAATCTCATGTTAAAGTCATATAGAATAACCTCCCAATCCAACCAAACTTGTTCGTGTGTTGTGAATTTGGTTATTGTTTTCTATATTAAAGTTTGTTCATTAGTAATGATTTGTGATGATTTGTAGGTTTGATTGTGGTTTGTTGGTTATCAAATATATGGAAATGTGGGACGGTTTATGTAGTTTTAAAGGAAAGAATATGCCTATTTACATCACGGTTTGTAAATATTTAGTTTTACTTGTATGGTTATGTGTATTTTTGATTGAGTTGATGAAATATGGATCATGGTTTACTTGTAGTCTGAGCTTCAAAGTTTGAGGGAGCAGCTGGTTTACAAATGGATCATGTATGAAGATAACTGTCGCCATGAAACTATTTTATCTGCTCTGGACTTAATTAGCTTAAGTTCTGAGCGTGCTATCATTCCTTAAGCATTTGTAGTACTCTATATAGACATGTATTTGTTAACCATTTTGTTGTTCGTACCAGTAAAACAAAGCACTATAAATATTTTTAACATAATTCTATTCAGGTAGTTATTCTAACACTATTCCTGTGGCATTCTGATTAGTAACAGACCAAAAATGAAACCAAAGTGCCCAGTCAGTGAAAGCATAGGTAGCCGATACGGTATTATGAGGTCCCAACAGTTGCTTAGGAACATGTCATTGAATTGAAGTATGTATAGGACATAGGTAAAGCCTTATTAAGGGATGCGTGTTTAATCATAAATATGGGTTAAGTTACTAATTTACGATAGGGTTCAAAACAAACCGATAAAAAAAAAACAAAAATTATTTTAAGTAGGCAATAATTGAAAAAAAAATACTTTTAAATTATTTTTTATTTTTATTTTCTCAGAAACTAAGTACGGATTCAAACAAAATTCAACCTTGAATATATTATTATTATTAATATAATATAATATAATAATAATAATAACTTTGGTCTATTTCACATATTTGATTTTGCCAAATTTCTTAATTCTTCTTTACCAGATATTTTTATATTTTATTTGAAGTTTTTATTGTTTAATTATTTTTATTTAGTTTTTTAAATTATATTAATTATTATATTTTATATATTTTTAGAACTTGGTTCAATTCCATCATGGAAGAGAATTATGATGTTAAATCTCATTATTTGTTGTACTGTGAAAATTAACTTTTTATTTGAAAAAAAAAATTCTTAACGAGTTATATTTCTTTCTTATAAAAAAAATGAAAGAAAATATCAGAATTAAACTTTAAAGTGGTATTTTATTTCCTACATGTTGCGACTATATGGATATTTATGATTAATATAATTTTTATGTTGAAGTTCTTTATGGTGACTTGGTCAAATTTATTAAGATGTATTTTTATATTTGTCAACATATTATATTTTTAGAATTTTTAAATTGATCTTCAATTTATTTTCATATTTATTAATGTTAACCTATAAGGATATACAATTTTAACTTTTTAATAATATTAAATATAATGATTTTATTAGTTTATTATTTAATATATTTTTGAGTAACATACTTTTGTTGATATATTTTAATTTTAGAGATGAAAAGAAAGAGCAGATCTGAATAAAAAGAAATTAAAATTAAGAATGAAAAGACCACAGACTAGAATACTGTCGAATGCTAATGTAATAAAGGGTTAAAGTGATTTTTCAAACTTTAGAGCAATTTTTTTTATAAACTTTAATGATTCAAATTCTCCAATTTCATTTTTTACAAACTTTTTCTTCTTAAATTTGAATTAATTACTTTCAATTATTATTTACGGAATGAACTTTAATTTTAATATATAAATTAATTTTCTTTAATTGTAATATTTTCATAATTTGAAATTATTTCTTTATCTTAACATTAATTCTAAATACAAATAAATAACACTTATTTTAGAAAAATTAAAGAAAATTTAGAGGCACTATATGTAGGAACAATTTAAAGTTCTAGGAAGGGGTTAAACGAAACTTGAACTCAATTCGCTAAAATCAAAACCATAAAGCAAGATCACCCAACAATAATAGATAAACACAGGTAAATCTATTTTATACTAGTTCACCCTAATCTCTTGGACTACATTTAGTTCTTGTTAGAAAATAAATAAATATATTCCTTGATGTGACTCATGGGAAATATAATTATGGATCTAAATGTGATTTAATAAAATAAAAGGACCTATTAGTAAATATGAGGTTATTTACTTTATAAATAGCTGATGGTAATCAACTTGATAGATGTTGGTCAGAGAAAGAAATTAGGGTTCTTTTTCTACAGTGCGAGGGTTCTCTACAATTTGCCATCAAGAAAGTATGTGAGGAAGAAAAGTGACTGAAAGAGATAGATAGGGAAAAAAGAGATTGAAGTTCTTTTGATTAGGTCTCTCATGGAACAAGGTAAGTCTCTTTCACTATCCTATATTATGCCAGAATCATATATTCTAAGATTCTATGAAATATTTATGATTGATTGTTTCTAAATTATTATTTAACTTACATGTGGTATTCTCCATTAACGATGATTTTCCCAATTTTGATGAACCTTAAAAAAACTATAAAAGGGTTAAGAATTACATCGTCACATGTGTGATCATCGATTTTGAATCCTTAAAACAAATTTTACTTATACGCATATGATAAAACCTTGTTTTGTGGTTGTGATGAGTCACATTCCTTTTGGCTGTAGAATTGTTTTGGCTATAGTAAATGTATAATGATGTGTCTAAATGGAAAGATTTTATTTGATATTTCCGCTGCATTAAAGAAAATTAATTTACTAATTGATGATTTTATTTGATTGGATTAATTGTATGGTAGATTTGTAATCATCGAAGTGATCAAATCTTTATGTTTTGGTTAATTTCAAATTAATGATGATTTTTATTTCAATTGGGATTAATTCTATGATAGATTTGTAATAACCAAAGTGATCAAATCTTTTATGTTTTGTTTAATTCCAAATTAATGATAATATTTATTTCAATTACCTGTAGAATGGATGTTAAACTATAAATAATTGATTTATGGGTTAATTGAAGTTCATTATTGCAAGACATTTATTAATCACCCAAAGGTTGATTAGTTGTTCTTATAATTAATGGACATGATAATTGGTAGTGAGTACACATTATTAGTTTTGTTTATACATCCAAAGATAATACGTTTGTCTAATTAGTGCATATGTCTTACCAAATACTGTTAATATTATTAGTATCATTATATTTTGTGTATTAATCTATCACCCAAAGGAGAACATTAGTATGTATACAATGTCAGTTTGTTGTCTGAATTTGTATTGTATGTTTAATGTATAACTCAAAGTATTAATGTTAGGTATGTGTTAATTGCAGTATATATTCCTTATCTTTACATTCACAAGCTATGTTTGTCCTAGTATTTAACGACTTAAATTTTTTTGATTGGAGCAAACAAGTCCAATTTCACTTAGGTGTATTGGATCTTGATATGATTTTTCATGTTAGAAAACCTATTCTATTACTTATGCTAGTAGCACTGAAGAGAAATCCCATTATAAAGCTTGGGAAAGGTCAAACAGACTTAGTTTGATGCTTATGCAAATAAACATAACAAGTAATACTAAGTCAGCTCTTTCCGAAATTGAGAGTGTAAGAAAATTTATGAAATTTGTGGAAAAGAGCTCCCAAACTACTGATAATTCTCTTGTTGGGACATTAATGAGTACCTTAACCACCATGAAATTTGATGGTTCTCATACTATGCATGAATATGTCATTGAGATGACAAATATTGTAGCAAGACTTAAGTCTCTTGAAATGATAGTAGATGAGAATTTTCTTGTACACTTCATTTTGAACTAATTACCATCCGAGTATGATCCTTTCCAAATGAACAATAATACCATGAAAGATAAATGGAATGTGCATGAATTACAAAGTATGTTAGTTTAGGAGAAGACCAAACTTAAGAATCATGGAAACCACTTCATTCATTATAAGAATAATCAAGGAGCTAGAAAGAAATTTTATAAGAAACATAGAAAGGGTAATGGAACATTAAATATTACAGGGTCGTCTACAAACATCTAGAAGAAAAATGACAAATGTGTTGGATACATCGCTTTGATTGGAGATTTGATGAAGCAATCCTATGAAGCTTTGGAAGATTTGATGAATATTTGCTTTAGAGCTTTGGTTGGGGTAGAGTAGAGTGTCTTAAGTTGTTGTTTGCATTTGTTTAATGTCATTCTATCATTTTCATGCAAGGAAATCCAATTTACTCAGGTGAAAAATCATTTTCAAACCTTGTTTTGTGAAAAAATTTATTGCAAAACAAAAACAACCGATTGTTTTTCAAAAACAACCAATTGATTTTACCTAACAGTGCAGGTTATGCTATAAAACCATGCAGGATGCCATTTTTCAAACACGAAATGCATTTTCTAAATTGGTGAAACATTCACTTGAGAGTTTTTTAGAGAGATACCTTCAAGAATTGAGAGGTTGATCAAGATTGGATCAAGATCATCCTTAAGTCTCATTCTTGAGTGGACTTTTGCTTGCACTTGATTGGAAGGAGCATCCAATAGCTTGTTTTTATCACATATAAGAGTTCTTGTTGTTTTGAATTTGTTTTTGGTGCTGTTTGGTTTCTTAATTGTTTGTAATTTGAATTTCATTGATTCTTGTGTTGCATTATACTTGAATAGGGTGTTTGAGTATAATTGGAGTTGTATTTCATTGTAATTTCATTTCGGTGTAAGTTTGCGTTGAACATTGCAGTAGGGTTCTACATTTTGCAGTAGAGTTTTTGCATCTCGTGTGGTAGGGTTAGATCAATCTTGTAGGGTTCAAGATTGAGTCTTTGTATTGTCCTTGATTGTAAACTTTGTGTTTTTAGTAAATTATTTGCAAGGTTTTGCAAAGGATTGGATGTAGCTCTTGAAGAAGAGTGAACCAATATAAAATTCCTTGTGTACTCTATGTTATCTTTGTGCCATTTGATTCGCGTGCCTATTTCATATCAAAATCATTTTTTTGGTATAAATAGCTATCTAAAATTGAAAACTAACCGATTGTTTTTCTAAACAACACTTAAAACTTGATTCTGGCATGTAAAACAGTTAACTGGAGTTGAATTTTAATCAACTATTTTTTGGAAGGCTTGTGGAATTGATCTTAACATGCTTCTTGATTGAAAAACCAATTTTATCAATTGAATTAGTTGGTAATCATCTAATAGCTATTGGATAACTCACTATTTTCCATAATCATTGTTCCAAAACTGTTAAATCCTTTTGCAGTAAAGTTTTAATCAATTGTTTTTCAGATTTAGCTTACTGTTTTTCTGGACAGAATACTTTTGAATCTCTTTTTCAATCTTTGTTGATTTAAAATTGATTTAAAAGAAGTTTACAAGTTTGATCATTTTTAAATCTTGAAAATTGTCTTAGTCAAAAATTTTAATTGATTAAAATCTGATTTTAGGTGATCGATTTTGTGCCAAAACAACTAACATTTTTTCTAAGTTTTTTGCGAATTTTAATCAATTGATTTGCAATTTTAACCTGTTATTTTTCTGTTTGCACACTGCCAAAAAATTTCAACCGGCTGTTTTGACATTTTAGCTAACTATTTTATTGGGCACATATAAAAATTCATATTTAGCTTGCTGTTTGGTGATTTCAATTGGCAGTTTTATGCATACTTTGATTGGTATAAATTGATCAATAAAAACTCCCATTCTATCCAACTTGTTTTTCAAAGAGGATTAATAGTTCAATTCACCCAGTCTTGAACTTCAGCCTGCATATTTTTCAATAAAATGCATTTATATAGGAAGTTTGGACATTTTCAGAAGGATTGCTTAAAACATAAAGATTGGTTTGGAAAGAAAGGTGAGCATAATGCTCATGTATTTTTTAATCAAATTAATTGAACTTCCCCGTAATACTTGGTAGTTCAATTCTAAATGTACGACTCATGTTTCTAATATGATCCATGGATTCCTTTCAACTTGAACCATAAACACAATTGAAAAGTTTGTCTTCATGGGGAACAGAGAGAAGGTTCCAGTGGAGTCGGGACTTATTATTTAATCCTTGACAGTGGATTTCATTTAGACTTGTTGGATACTTTTTATGTACCTAGTATTTCGAGGAATTTAGTTTCCTTGTCTAAACTTGATGTTGCTAGATACTCTTTTAAGTTTGGAAATGGTTTTTTCACTTTGTATAAGCATACTTGTATGATTGAATATTGTACACTTTCTGATGGTTTATATAAATTGAATCTTGATAATTTATATGCTTAAACTCTTATGACCTTACATCATAATGTTGACAGTAAAATTGGTTTAGTGAATGAGTGTTCTACTTACTTGTGGCATTAGCATTTGCGACATATTTCCAAAAAAAGGATGAAAAGATTAGTAAATAATGAAATTCTTCCGAATTTAGATTTTATTAATCTAAATGTATATGTGGATTGTATTAAAGGCAAACAAACAAAACACACTAAGAAAGGAGTCACAAGAAGTACTCAACTTTTTGAAATTATGCACACCAATATATGTGGACCTTTTGATGTAAATTATTCCAATAAAGAGAAGTACTTTATCACTTTTATTGATGACTTTTCACATTATGGGTATGTTTATTTATTGCACGAGAAATCTCAAGAAGTGAATGCCTTGAAAATTATATAAATGAAGTAAAAAGACAATTAGATAGGAAGGAGAAAGTTGTCAGATCAGATGAGGTGGTGAATATTATGGAAGATATGATGAAAATGGACAACACCCTAGTCCGTTTGCTAAGTTCCTTGAGAAACATGATATTTATGCTCAATACACAATGCTAGGTATACCACAACAAAATGGTGTGTTAGAAAGGCATAATCAAACCTTGATGGATATGGATAGGAGCATGTTAAATAATTCATCTTTACATGTGTCATTGAGGATGTAGACTTTAAAAACACTTAAGAATTATTTGAATTCAATTATAAACTTTAGGCATCGAGTTTAGAAACTCCTTGTCACGATAAGTCATTTATCTTGAGAATAAAGACTTTTGTGTGTCAGGAACAATGACAAAATCATCTGGCGTGTTTATTCTTCAAGTAGCTTGAGCACACGTAATAGGCTCGTCTTGATAGAAGAGCTCTAAATAATGGCTCAACCACAAGGGCGATGGCCGAAAGAATCCAGGGAGTGACACTCAGGTGAGTTCGACAGAGTAAAGCTCTTATCAACGTTGGTCACATCTTTGTTTGTAAATAGCAATGTAGTTTAATTTTTTCCTTTTGGGACATGTTTTTAACCTCAACATATTTCTTTTGAGTTTTGTATTTTGGACCATAGTAGGAGCAATAATAATGTACAGAGTCACATAGAGCTTTAAATCGGGCTTCATTTAAGCTCATTTGAAACCCTAGGCAACTTAGGGCATCAAGAGCAAGCATGGAACGTCCATCCTCACACTTTGTGCATGTTCTCAATGCTTTGTGTGATTTGACACATGACACAAGATCTACCATTGTCACCCCTTTCCATTGATCACTTGACAAGTGTCACATGGCCATTGGTTGCTCTATATCTAGGAGTTTTATATTTTGAATTTCCCACTCACTTTTGGCTCCAATTTAGTGAAGTGGTACACATTTTTCAGCCCTACTTGTTTGAGCCCCTCTCTAGGTTAGCCTATCTTGCTTAGCTTAGAATCCTTTGACGAATTAGCCTAACCTCTCTTTTTTTCCTCTCCATTTCTAAAGCACTTTCCTCCATTGAAAGACATTGTCTTCCATGCCTTGAACTACTCTTTTTTTCCGCTGCCAATTCTCCATCCATTCATGGGTTCAACATTCATGCCCAACCATGGCATTAGAGGTTCATCATTTGGTATCAAGAGCTTTGGTCTTCAAGAGCTAAGTTCTTTGATGTATTTTTCAATTTCCAAGTTGTTCCTAATTAAATTTTCATGTCTTGAATGTTTGTCACTATATATATGCTTTGTATCTCTATTTAATAAGTTCAATTGCATTCTATCTTCTTGAACCATCCAAATTCATGTTCATTTTTTATAGTTTGTGTTATGTGCTTTTAATTTTCTTGAGTTTTTTTGTTCATTTTAATTTGGTAAAATAGATTGGTTTAAGTTTTAATTTTTGTCAACATCCAATTTCATCCGGATAAAAGAAATGAAAAAAAATAATAATAATAATAAAATATTTTTAATAAATGTTCAAAAATTTAAGTTTGAATTCTATAACCTTTTATTTTATTTTTGTTTTCATTTTAGAGGTGAAAAAAAATACCAAAAAAATATATTATTTAGTTTCTTATTCTTTTTATAATATTTTATTTACTTCTTTAAAAATACAATAAATAATCATTTGATTTAAGTCTAAATGTTACTGTTTTCCAAAAGGGAAAGAAAGAATAAAACAAATTTTCATAATAATAAATAATAAAATAAAAAAAGAGTAATGAAAATGTGTTCTCATTTTTGGATAAATAGTGGAAAAATAAATAACTAGAACTTGGTTTTTATTTTAAATAATTCTAAGAAAATTTGGTCTATTTTAAATAGCCTGCAGGAAAATAATATTTGTTTTAAGGCCCAGTCCCTTAAAGTTTTAATAAAAAGGCTTCAGCAGTTGTCTAAGCTTTCTTTTATTTGGGCCAGTTGTGTTGCACACCCTAGTTTGCTAATTACAATTTGTTTTGAGTCAACCCCATCAACTCTCTTCTTATGACCTCTCATCTCTCACTAGACGATTGGGCTTGGGTCTCATACTACTTGCTTTATTTTAGAAGACACATACAAATGATTTGATTTAATGACCCGGGTACACAAATTAAATAAAATTGATAAATTTGTTTGATTGAAAACTGATTGAATTTGATTATGGAATTAATTTGAAATTTGAATAACATGAGATTTTAGTAGTGAAGTTGGTGATGGTGTAATTATTCTACTTAATTGCAAATAATTAAAGAGCATTAATTAAAATGCGGACAAAAGAAAATCAATATTTTGAAAAAGGAAATAATTTGTGTCATTAGGAGCAGGTTGCAGATTAACAATTACACTACGGATTTTATTTTTCAAACACATATATGTGCTCACAACAAAGAGGCTTAGACACGTTTGGTTCACACACGAAACTATAAAGACAGGAAAAATTTACACACATCACATTACAGAAAATACACATTTGGTTCGCCCATAAAATTCTACAAGCGGAAAAATTCTATACTCACAAGAGAAAAAAGACGTCAAAATCTCAAGGTCTTGAGCAGTTAAAAGAAAAAAAAAGTCTTCAACTGGTACACTTTCTATGTTTTAGTAGGGTTTGCATTATGTTTTGTATCCATACTTACTATGTGAATGCTTTGTAATTGTGTTTGTTTGATATGTAATAATAGCAATATTGAGTGTTAGTTACTTCGCACTATGTATTATTAAAATTGACCATGAATTATACTTGATGATGATGTATTGCTGCTTTGAGCATATCTTCATTTTAAGCTGTATTTGATAATGGTGGATTGGTGCTTTGAGTACATCCTCATTCCTAGCTATATCTAATTCTGGAAAGTGGTTGTCTTACTCACAATTCTTCATCCATCTCACGTTCAGTACCATATGTGTCTTCCCGTATCTAAATTTTATTTTAAATTTTAAAAATAAATAGATAATATTAATTATTTTATTCCATTTTTACTTTTATTTTTCATACCAAATTTCATCCCATTTTCCTAATCCTGTTCTAATTTTATTATATTAAAATTTTAAGTTTAAAAAAAAATAAGAATAATTAAATACAAATATAGTTTTCTTGTACTATTTAAATTTTGAAAATATAAAAATTTGCAATTTATAAAAATATAAAGTATAAAATATAAAATTTTCTAAAATAAAAAAAATATAAAGTTTTCAAAAATTAAAAAATATAAAACATTTCAAAAGTAATAAAAAACATAACATTTACAAAATTAAAAATATCAAACATCATTAAACAAATCTTCAAATTAGAATTCTGTGAACCATGATTTTCTATGTAAACAGAAATACGTTGGAGCAAGGTCAATCCTTGTCGAGCCCAAAAATAAAAAATATTTTCTGTTTTTTATTTGCATCTTTTATTTGTCTTTAATTGTTTTTATTGTTTTTTTATTTGCATATTTTATTTGTCTTTGATTGCATCTTTATTGTTTTTTTTTTTGCATCTTTTATTCGACTTTAATAGTATCTCTATTATTTCCTAGTTTATTTTTTTTATTTTTTATTTTTTTATTTATCTTTAATTGCATATTTATTGTTATTATTTTAGGAAAAAATAACATTTTGAAAAATCATACTCATTTTGCTTATGTGATAAACGTACCCTCTTAGGACGGGAGTGTTGTGAAGTGCTAATACCTTTCCCACACGTAATCGATTCTCGAACCCTAAATTATTGATTTTTCTATAGTTTTCCATAATAAACTATAGTGAAGACTCTATCTCTACTATTTAATATACTTTTTATAATTTCTAAATTTTGTATCGCCGTCTCCCGCTGCGATCCTGGTTGCGAAAATTTTATTTTTAAATTCTTATTCAAGTTGCCACAAGTCTTGAAATTCCATACATGTCATAAAATTCAAGTAGTACTTTGTTTCAATTTCATTTTCTTGATTTAAGAGTCATTGCCGTAAGATGTTTAGATTGTGTCATTGTATGAGCTGTTTGGTGCAATTTTAGTTTTAAATTTGAGTTCATATGCTTTTCATTAGATCATTGATGAGTTCTTGATGATTTCAATATGTCTAGTAGTTCATCATCTCTTGTTTGAATTCCTTTAGGTTTCTTTCAAATTGCAAATAAGTGTTCTTCAAAAAAGTTGAGTGGCTGGTTTGATTTATGAAAAATTGGATCATGTGAGTTTGAGGCTGAAATTTGTAATTTGAATCATTTGAGGAGTTAAATACAACATACTAAAAAGGTGCATCCATATTCTAAAAGGAAATGTTTACATAAATCTTTCACAAGTCGGATGCAAGAAAAATGCGACTGGAAAAATAGTCGACAATGTAGTTTGAGGGCTGATTTTGAAAAAATTACCACAACTACACCAAAATTCAAATTGACTACAAACAAGCGCCAAAATTTCATATACATCTTTAGGTTTATGTGGTAAAAATTTCGGAACAAAATGCAAAGTATACCAAGAGCAATAAATCAAACAAAAGGCTGCCAAATTTCACTCTAGAATTTTATTTTGTTTTTTCTACTCCATTCTAGTACCTTTCTTTAGGAATCCGTTTTATATGCTACTTTTTTTGTGTACCTTAATTCTTACTTGTCAATTGCTTTTTATTATTTGATGTCACATAATATTCCAATTTGAGTTTAGCATTTCAAATTTCACTTGTATTGCTTTTAATTCTTCGCCTCTTATGCGATCTACCATTGGAGAGGCTGACATCAAGTTGAAAACAAGGATTTAACTCTTCTTTAGTATATAAGGACAAGTTTTAAGATGTGCTCAGAAAGAGACAACTACCAAGTGCAACGGCTTTGCGAGTGAAACACTTGTGGAAAGGAGTGGCAAACACTTGAAGAGCCAAATTTCTTAGACATAGCTTTAAATTCTTATACCAAGAGTGATTGAAATTTTTTTAAGCATTTCAATTAGTGGACTAATATTTCAAAGTAAATGGTGAGTGTGTCTCAAAAGTCCAAAGATACTAATAAGTCTCACCTAAGAAACACCTAATTTACAATTCTTGCAATTTTACAACATTTTAACTTAGTGTGTGTTGCCTTCATTTGTGTTCAAGAGTTTTCAATAAGACAAAGTTTTTTCTTTGAGTATATTGGGATAAGGTTCTGGGTAAGAAAGACTTAGCTTGTTTTTTTTCATATGAAAACCTTTTATACAAAGCTCGATGTATCGACCTGCTTCTCATATTATTCATCCTCATTTTATTGAGAATACTAGTTAAAAGGATAACAAACACACATAAACATGTAAAAGAAAAAACAATGAAATACTTGAGATTTTATACTAATCCACTTCAATTGAGTTATATATCCATTTCTCCTTTAATAAAAAGATTAGCATTGGTTTCAACTTATTTAAAAGTCCAACTTCAAGTCACTGCTGAGTGTATAAATAGATGTTAGGTCCTCTTTGTTCTTTTTATTAAAAACTTATTCACATAAGGGATTTCAAGAATGACTCTTCCAATAATAATTTATCCGAGAGTAGACATTCTGTTATTGAAATAAGAGGTAAGAGTATGGATATTTATAAAAATTATAGCTAGAGAGAACCTTAGCTTTAATATATAAGACTTTATTGTTTGTGATTGGAGTATTATGCTTGGTTCTAATGTAATTGTGTTGTTTGCTTAAGATCTTAGGATCCTATTCATATAATTAATCAGAGTTTTTAGAATTTTAAAATCCTATTTAATTATATAAATTGTGTTCATTAGAATTT
>Ga0099825_1002612_pt1 | contig 23972 bp, 11 predicted proteins | sample SiratroredBW_FD_76838 | JGI IMG/M metagenome (GOLD analysis project Ga0099825, IMG submission 76838) | Root nodule microbial communities of legume samples collected from California, USA - Siratro red BW | ecosystem: Host-associated > Plants > Roots > Nodule | place: USA: California | collected... | reverse complement strand
TGGAGTTGGTGAGATAGGAGGAAATGGCAAAGTTATCATCAAAGATGTACTCTTAGTGAAAGGATTAAAGCACAGCTTGCTAAGTATCAGTCAATTATGTGATAAAGGGTACAAGATCACATTCGAACCTACTGTTATCCCAACCCATCCCACTTACCTCGAACGACGTTCCGCCACTGTTATTCCGTTGCGCCGCTGCCGTTTCACTCCTCCGCCGCCGCCGACGATGCAAACTTCCTACCCACTCTACCACCCACAATCTTGCGCCACCACCATCATCAAACCTCTGGTCTCCCACCTCCATTTACTGTTTTATCAATTTTGAAAATCAAAGATAACATAGTAATTTACTGAAGGGCAAAGTTGGAAACTTATTAAATTTTAGAGATGCTCGAAAAACACTTGGAGGTGTAGGAAGAAGCACTCCTCATTTTATTAAAAACTTTCGGATTGAAGATACACATTTCTATCCAAAAGTCATTATAAAAATTTATGATCCGAAAGCCATATCAACTTTTATTTAATTTACAGATTTTATAATCTAGAAAGTATATCCTTTATCGGATTCTATAATCCGTAAATCAAATAATTTTGTTATCACTTTCAAATTATACAATCCAGAAACCAAATCAAGGCCTGAGCCGAATGTCCTATTTCATTATATGAGCATTTCTGTCTTTTTAACAGGGTCAAACTTGGAATTTCAAAAAGTACAGAGGTGCATAATATGGAGTTACACGAAGAAGCACTCCACATATTAACATTCTCGATCAAATGTAGGGATTTCTTGTTGCACCCGCATACTTTACTTTGCACTCTCATAGGATTGTATAATCCATAAAATACTTTTGAATTCTGAATTATATAATTTCGAAATCATTTTAAAAAGAAAAAAAATCTGCATTTCACTCATTTTAATTATATAACACAAACCTTTGAATTACGCAAGTCATTTTTGACTTTTAATTAAATAATATAAAGTCATTATTTTATGGAAAAAGCTTTCAGCCATTTTTTCCTAAAAAACCGTTCAAACTGTGTAATAATTTTACAATTTGAAAATTATATTTTTATATAAAAAGACTTCTAAACTGTGAATTTTAAAGAAATACTTGGATTACAAACTCTTTATTAAAAATAAAAGAGTTTCAGCATAACATTTACCTCTTCTAAGTGGAGAAGCGTTTGGGATAGGCAACGTTGGCGGAAGGAGATTAGGAAGGACTAATGGCTACAGCACAGAAGAAGATGGTAGACACTAAAGATATTTTCATCTTTTACACACTTACGGAGGTGCAGGAAAAAAGTCATGGGGGTGCAGGAAGAAACACACTCAAACGGATCCAGCCCAATCCGATCCTTCACAACAGTTAAGTTGAAGGCTCGTGTTCCATTGGCAACGGTGCAGTAGAGTCACACTTCCAATGGCCGCAGAAATTTGTGGCGCTTCTCTATTCTTATCCGTTAAAACTCAACTGCAACAACCACATCACCACCAACGCGCCTTCTTCCATGCTCCACGAAGCAGAACAACAAGAACCACTACCAGATTCCACTCATCCAAACGCTGCTTTAGTTCCGCCTTTCCAAATGCTTCCACGTTTCGCCGCGGCGTCGTGTGCCAGGTCGCCAGCACCGACGTCGAATCTGCCGCCAAAGCCGGCGAGCATCGTCTCTCTAAGGTATCGCCGTTTGTTACTTTTTTTTTTTCTCGTATTTTCGCCAAATTGCCCGTTGTTCGTAGCAGTAAACATGTTTGAATTGGATTGGTTTCAGGTGCCGGTACGTAATATAAGAAACTTCAGCATCATTGCGCATATTGACCACGGGAAATCGACGTTGGCGGATAAGTTGCTTCAGGTTACTGGAACGGTGCACCAGCGAGAAATGAAGGATCAGTTTCTCGATAACATGGACTTGGAGAGAGAAAGAGGCATCACTATTAAGCTCCAGGTTCCACCATTTCCTAATCCCGTGTTATATTAGCTTAATCTTGTATGAGAGATTGGGAAATGTGACTTTCAAGTTGTTTTTCGATGTTAAGATATTTGAGAAGGCATTTGGCTGATTTTTATCATGGCAGGCAGCTCGAATGCGTTATGTGTTTGAAAATGAACCTTATTGCTTGAATCTAATCGATACACCAGGTCATGTCGACTTCTCGTATGAGGTATGTGATGTAGTTGGTTATACGTACATTCTAACGGCCTAACTGTTATATGCTTCTTTATATTGTATTATTTGGCACCAGTCTTGTCCCATTTCATTTCTTTTTGCTTCAAATTTAGGGACTACAATGACTCGTAACACCTATATGAACATTGAACAGAGAAACTTAAGCGCGACTTGTCTGTCTTGTTAACTCCGTCCATCAAGAAGTAGTTTCAAGAATTTTTGTAGGCATAAATGACGAGCTTTTGAAAATATGTTTCTTTTTCATACAAGAAACAGAAAACAGAGGTCGGCTATCAAATTTGGGTGGCATTCTATTTGATCCCCGCCCCACCTCTCTCTCTTTCTCATTAATCTATAACCTTTTAAGAAGCCACATCCTTTTTTTAGCTAACAATGAAAACAAAATCTGCATTATAATCTAAAATAAAACGCGATGTATAAATCACATTTTAGAATTTCCATTTGGTCTTTCTAAATGACACTTCCCACTCAATTGAGTTTAAGTCTTAGAAATGAACATTATCTTCTTTTCTTTCTTTTTTGGTGGCCGTTAAACCCTCCTCAGAATGAATACAATAATACATTGTGACTATTCAACTGTGGCCAGGTTTCCCGGTCACTTGCTGCATGTGAGGGTGCTCTTCTAGTAGTTGATGCTTCTCAGGTGAATCTCTATGCTTTTATGCCGTTCTTTCCCCCTCTGGTTTTATTGCCTTTATCATGTGAAAGTGATCTTCTTTCAATAATTCTTGTTTATGCTTTTTGCAAAAAATTGCTTTCAAATCACAGGGTGTTGAAGCACAAACCCTAGCTAATGTTTATTTGGCCTTGGAGAACAACCTAGAAATTATCCCTGTAAGTACATTATTTCTGTTATTCTACTTTTAACTTATATTTAATTTTTGTTTTTAGTTTACTCAGATACACATTATCCTTTATTGATGCTCTTTTTCAATTAATAAACCCAAATTTTTTTTTTCGGAAAAAAGACCACATATTTACACTTACTAAACAGTTGTGTAATTTTGTGGCATGGGATTTTCTCTTTTCAAATTAATGAATTGTTTTTTGTATTTTTTTTTCATCACTTTTCTGAAGTCATAAAAAATCATGAGATAAAATGTCCAAATGTGATGCATGTATGCGTATTTAGTAACACTAGATATTCTGTAACAGGTTTTGAACAAAATAGATCTCCCAGGTGCAGAACCAGATCGAGTTATCAAGGAGATTGAAGAGGTTTGTCTGCCTACAGAGACCCTTGATATCATCATATTCTTAGTTTAAATTTTTCAGTTTCACAGGGAGATAGTCTAGGATCCTTCTCATTAAGTTTGTACACTTTGACGCTATAATTTTCCTTTTTTATTTGATTAAGATAGAGGGCAACCATTAGCATAAGGGTAGAACACCACAAGAAGCTAGAAAAACTACTCAATCCCAAACGAACTCAATGGAAGATTGGGTTCCCCGGGATTCTTGCAATTTCTTTACAACCAAGTACACAAAATTGCATTTTGAGAATGCCACCAAACTTTTTGGCATTATAAAATTGATTTGTTCTTTGATTGGAGCATACCTTTACTGATCATTAGCTTATAGTTCTGTTAGAGTATAGCCTTGACAGCTGTTATGGTAGTGATCGAGGGGAGCAGATTTGGTGACTTTAACACAGGAACTGCACCATAAACTTGCACAATTTAATGGATTGAATGGCCAAATAAGCAATTATTCACTTGCAATAATCAATTATAAGTGCATCTACGACTTTTAACAAGTCTATGATAGACAAAATAATCAATTAATATGTTCTATAATCGACTCATGAAATTGTGAAACTTCTTGAGGCAGTTCCCACATTAAAGTCACTGAATCCACTCCTGTAATCCAGTTGTCATTCTGTTTAGTAATCCAACTATCATTCTGTTAGTCAGTTAACTATATTCTATTTGCTTGTTTGTTATTCAGTTAGATCTATAAGAGATCCAATAACTTTGTACATTTTTCTATTTATAGGGCTACTCTGTATTCTTTAACAATACAATAGTTTTCTTTTCTCAGATTCTTTTCTCTCTCTCTATACTATTCTTACACATTCTCAAGTCTCATAATTCCTAGTTTAATTACTACTATTAGAATGGTTACAGTTTACACTGCTGGAGGTATACATTTTTAGAATGGGTTAACTAGGACATTCTTGCATGAGCATTGCTTGTTGCTTATTTATTAATTCTTGAATTATTTTTATGATATTGATAAGAAAAATCGTGATTGGAATTGATTTCATGTATAGATTGTAGGTCTAGATTGTAGCAATGCGATTCTCTGCTCTGCAAAGGTTTGTTATTGTTCTTTCATTTCCTGTTGTTTTCTCTGGTTTATGATTTTACATTAATATGTACATGTTTCTACGTAATGAAGTTACTTTCTGCTGTAGGAAGGAATAGGTATAATTGATATTCTCAATGCGATTGTTGCGAGAATTCCCCCACCTGAAGATACATCTAAAAGACCATTGAGGGCTTTAATATTTGACAGGTACTGTTCATTCTTTTCAAATGTTATCAGATTAATGCATTTGATGATAAATGTCATATACTATAGATTCACATAGATTGTCATTTAAGATTTGGATGACATTGATACCGTGAAATAATTTTGGTAAGGTCCCTACAATCTAAAAATAATAATTTTGGCAAGTTCAAGGATCTAATTTACATGCTAGGTTTCATCACATACTTTATGTAATTCTTTTTGTATGTAGTTTTGTTGTTGTATGCTTAATGCAAGTTCATATTATGCATCTAGTTGTTATACAATTACTCACTACAAAGACATCCTTGGATGCAATAGCTTCTGTAAAGATGTGAAGTATTTACATGGATAAAATTCCTTTAGTATGTATGGCCGGTTAACCCCCCTTGCATCTTGTTTCAGCTAATAGTCTTTTACATGTGGCATGTATCCTTTAGGCACTCATATTTATTATTTCTTTAAATGCAGCTACTACGATCCATATAGAGGTGTTATTGTATACTTTCGAGTTGTAGATGGGTCTATAAAGAAAGGTGATAGAGTTTATTTCATGGCTAGTGGAAAGGTATAATACGTTTACTATTTTTTGATCCCTTATTCTTGCCTTCAAAGATATAGTTTGGTGGTGACAAACTGTTAGTATAGTTGCCTGTTCATAATTTTATTCAGCATTTATACTTGAAAATGGAAATGATTAAGTTGAATGAGGGTAGATTTTATGCAATTGATTGATTTGAAACATTACATTAGCCTCTATATATAGAGAATTTTAACTCTAAAGTATTGATTACAAAGAGATCTCTAGAATCTTCTAACATCACACTTAATATCTTACTAACAACACTTCCCTTCAAGCTGGTATTTAAGATAAATAAAAGAGATAATATATTTTAGAGGGCTTAATGTATCCTCTCTTATGTTCTCCTTTATATTGATAGGATTCTGATACTATAAGTAGAGGAAAGGGCAAAGATCAAAAGTCAGAACTAGAGTCCTAGGTACAACTCATAGCAGTTTTCCAATATAACACTGACAAAACCACAAGTTGGGTTCACTTCAGGCAATCCTGATAATGAAAGGAAACGCGTGCACGTCAGGCAACCCTAAAAAGAGAACCGTAGCTAAGATGGTAAAGAAGAGCCCCTAAGATCACAAGCTCAGATACCAACTTGAAAAAGGACTTATATGAATGAGAAAGGATTTTATTCAACTGATTGATTTGAACCATTACATCAACCTCTATATATAGAGAATTCTAACCCTGAAGTATTGATTACAAAGAGATCTCTGGAATCTTCTATCAACTTCTAACAGTACACTTAATATCCTGCTAACAACATTTATCAAATCTTTAATTATGACTGCAAACAAATTCAAACAAGTTTTAATCTATCATTGGTAAAAACTCGGTCATTGTGGTGACTACTAATGTTCTCTGAAGTCTGAACTTAGCTGATTATTAAATTACAGGATTACTTTGCTGATGAAATTGGAGTTTTGTCTCCCAATCAACTACAAGTTGAAGAACTCTATGCTGGTGAGGTAAAATAGTACTTCTGTATGGTTTAATTAGCCGGTTGATGTATTTCATATTGCTTATGGTATTTTTGGTTTCTCTCCTGTCCTTTCTTTTGTAACGTATCTTATGTACACTCTCTATGAGAAATGACATAAAAGACTTAAAAATGGCATAAAAAGATGACAAGATACAACGCATGGCAGTTGTGTATTGTTTCTGCTGAGTAACTATGCATCTGTATGTGCATATTTTTAGTTTGCATGACAATTCCGCTCTATGGTAAATTCATTATTGTTATTTTTGTTCTCTAAAGAAAGATAAAATAAACATTTTTTATTCATTATGACTGATGATATCTTGTTGTGCTTTAATAGGTGGGCTATCTATCTGCATCAATAAGAACAGTAGCTGATGCTAGAGTGGGTGACACTATTACTCACTATGGCAGAAAGGCTGATAATTCACTCCCTGGATATGAGGAAGCCACTCCTATGGTGTTCTGTGGCTTGTTTCCTGTTGATGCTGACCAGTATTTTTCTCTTCTTGACTCTCTTCTTTCTTTCTTGAGCAAAACAATTTTATTATTACTCTTGAATGTATCTGAAATGAATGATTAATGATTTCCTTATTATCATTTATTGTCAGATTCCCTGATCTGCGTGATGCACTTGAGAAGCTACAACTCAATGACGCTGCACTAAAGGTTATACTGATATATTAGAAAATAGTTTATCTTTTGTTTCTAGACTTTTGGCAAAGGATCATAATTTGCTTTTTGCTTATTCAATTATAGTTTTTCTTGATTTAGTAATAATTTATTTTTATCAATTTGATATTTCTTTAAACAGTGATGTTTATTAAATTATTCAGTTGTACTTTTGAATTAGTTTTCTTTGGTTAGAGAAGCATTAAGAGTCTGCCAGCCATAAAGTTTATTTAAACTACTCCATTGAGATCTTCATGCACAGCTGTTTCTTGACATTTGGTGGATTATAATATACAATTTTATCCAAAGTTTGGCACAAACAATTCTTTTTCTTAAATATCCAATTTTCTTAGAGTCAAGCTGACATTGGTAGGGTTAGTGATATATTCAAAGACTTCATTTTCTGTTCTGGTTTACAGTTTGAACCCGAGACCTCGAGTGCCATGGGATTTGGCTTTAGATGTGGGTTTCTGGGTCTTCTTCATATGGAAATTGTCCAGGTTTGCATTTGTTGAAGCATCTACTCTTTGGCTTTCAGAGGAAATGCTTGAATGTTCTTATATATGACATAATTCCCAGAAATATGATTTTCAGTCTGATTAACTATGGAAACCTGGTCTTACTTTACATTACAGGAGAGACTTGAGAGAGAATACAATTTGAGTTTGATAACAACTGCTCCAAGTGTTGTGTACAGAGTAAACTGTGTAAATGGTGATACTGTAATTTCTTCTCATTCCTAAGCTCTCTTTCTATGTAATAGTTTTTTGGGTGAACTATTATTTGTTAAAACTGAATTTACGCTGTTTTTTAAATGTCATATTAACACCATCATTTTGTCGGAATCACAAAATCGTTGAAGGTTGAATGCTCAAACCCATCTTTACTTCCTGAGCCTGGAAAAAGAAAATCAATTGAGGAGCCATTTGTTAAGGTTAGTTCTTGCACTTTGTTCTATTTATTGTTCACCTTTCAAGAATTGGAGCAGTTAGAGTAAAACATTTTAATTCATAAATTGTGTGTGTGTTTATTGTCTTTATTTGTAATTAATGTAGTTGTGTACAGATTGAGATGCTTACACCAAAAGACTACATTGGTCCACTTATGGAACTGGCACAAGAAAGAAGAGGACAGTTTAAAGAAATGAAATTTATCGCTGAAAATAGGGCATCAATTGTGTATGAATTACCATTAGCAGAGGTAATCTCTTACTTTAGTTCTTTTCAATTGACCTAAAAACTCATGCTTAGTTTTGGCTTTCAAGTATCTGAATTGTTTTTAATGTCAATTTTGTAGATGGTTGGTGATTTCTTTGATCAGTTGAAGTCTAGAAGTAAGGGTTATGCTAGTATGGAGTACACGTTTGTTGGGTAAATGTCTCCAAGAGCATAATTTATTGATAATATTCACACGAGGTTCTGTTGGCTATAATGTTGACTACTGTAAATATCCCTGACCCTGTAGTGTAATCAGGGTAGTTTTGATAAAATAAGACATACCACCTAATGTTCAGGAACTGAAATGCAGACATCGCTGCATTTTGGATTGGCTTCTAGACATGGCAGTTTTTCAATTGTAAAAACGTACCATTAAGACATTTCTAAGGCAGGAATGATGGGCTTCTTAAGTTAATAGTTGTCTACGAAGAAGTTAGACGAGAGAGCTCTAAAAAGGTTGAGGTGCATAAAATTAATTTTAACTTAGTATGTGGTTCAATTTTATTTTTGTAGAGCTTATTTCTATATAGATGTACTCTATAACAATTATGTAAAATAAATTTTATGTCTAGACTCTGAATATGTGATTAGGTGCAAAGTGATTTTTAGATATCTATTTGTTTTGGATTCTCTAAAGTAATAATTGTTTTAGTAAAATTACTAAAAGGGTATGAAATTGTTTATAGTCTCCAAAAACAATCCAATCCTAACAAACTTTTTTATGAGAATTTTAATTCATTTTATCCCTGAACTCATTTTATTTTCTTTTCTTGTAAGTGTTTATTTAGGAGTTTATCAAAATTGGTGATTTATCATCTTGTAAATGATGCACAGTCTTAGCATGACACATAATTGTAGAATATATATTATTTCATATACCCTTAAGTCTGGATCAGAAGAGGATGAGCTTTATTTGTTTAATTTTTTAAGCACATAATAATTTTATATATAATTGTAAAGTCATCCTTGCACATTATTAAGTATTTATATATTATTTTATATTCCCTTAACTTTGCACCAGAGGAGGATGAAAGCACATAAAATACTTTTATATATTAGTTTTAAAGTTATCCTTGCGTATTATTAACAATTAAGGATGGAATGAGAAGGTTGTCTTTCCAAAGATTCTCCTAAGGCTCTAATGCTTTCTGATAATTAATTTTCAGGTACGTCGAAAGTAATTTAATTAAACTTGACATACGGATAAATGGTGACTGTGTGGAGCCATTGGCCACAATTGTGCACAATGATAAGGTAACTTACAAATTATCTCTGTTTTGGTCTATGCATGGGTTGGAAATAAATATATGTATCTGGCTAAATGTAATTTACCTGTCAATAGAACTTAAGGAATCATGCTGGTTTGGAGAAACCATAATTGAATGTATTTATCTTCTATTTTTAAACCGTAATTGAATGTATTATCTTCTATTTTTCCTAAAAAATGTCTGGTAAATAATTCTTTAACTCTGATTGTAATTGTTTAAAGGCATGTACTCAGGCGTTGAAGAAGAATACAATTCTGTAATTTTCACTTTCCAAGTACTAAATTATACTCTTGCAGGCATTTAAACTGAGGAGAAGTGACCCAATTCAGTAATCAGAAATAGTTGGTCAGACCTGTAATTCCTATTTTATTCAATGAGAATAATAAAAGAGAGTTAGTATAATGAAGAAGTTTTTAGTCAATAGAAACTAATAAAAAACACATTTTTGGACTATACAGCTTGAAATTACCATTTGCTGGGAAAGCCTCATTGGACGAGCTTCTCCATAAGGACTTCTAATAGATAGAAATATGAAGAAAAAATAATGAATTTGATTTCTCCTTAAGTTAAAATTAGTTTATGCACAAGTTAAAATAAAATTTTGGAGAAGTTATATGAGAGTGCTTCTTCAAATTAGTTTATGCATGAACTAATTTTAACTTACGGAGTTATATATATATATATATATATATTCTGTTCTAGAAATTCTCATGGAGAAGTTATATGAGAGCGCTTCTTCTAATTAGTTAGTTTATGCATAAACTAATTTTAACTTGTATAGAAATATTTTTCATTTTTTTCTTTTCTCTCCTAGAAGTTCTCATGCAGAATTTCGTCTAAATAAATCCCAAGTAATTTCAATATTGTATTGTCTACTCTAGCTTTTATTACTGTTGTTAAAAGATGTCAATTATTAATTGCTCGAGATAGTGGCACTATCATGGGGTTGTAGCCTCCAACCGCTACAGGAATCTTGTTGTGAAAGATTTGGCTTCAGGGATGTTGTGCCTGCTTTTGCACCAGAAAAGACAACAACTCACGACGATCTTGGCTGTTACTGTGAACAGGAGCCAGCCCCTCCAATTTTCTGTGCTGACCAGTTATTTTGAGGGGTTGTTTTATAATTCTCCCTTTTTTTCATTGTACGGCTTTGATTCAAACCTGAATGGTTTATTTAACTATTTAAACTGCTATATTCTTATCCATGACGTGTAAAACAGTCTTCGCCCTACACGTAGTCCCCCGCATCTCGGCGTTAACACCTATTTCACTACACTACTATCTTACTGATTCTTTCCCTTGCACTCACCTGAAGTGCTTCACTTATTGCAGAACTTGAAGTATGAAATATTACAAGATACTATTTTCAATATTTAAAAAATTGTCTACTCGGTTGACTGTTTATGTTTCACTGCTACTCCCGTCTACATAAGCTATGCTTCATCAAGTATTATAATATATAGGCTACACCATTATAGTTAAATTTGGCTGCATATCCTGTGATTATACTTTTTATTTTTGATGTCTACAAATTATCAGAAAATCAACTGAAGCTTTTATTTTCAGGCGTATTCTGTGGGAAGGGCTTTGACTCTGAAGTTGAAGGAGCTCATACCACGACAAATGTTTAAAGTACCAATTCAAGTAAGCATCGAGTACACTTCTAATGTTAATTTTTCAAAAAAAATTGTTCAAAATCATTAAGCTAACCATGATAACATTAACATATATGCTTGCTCTGTTTATTCTAGGCATGTATAGGATCAAAAGTGATTGCCAGTGAAGCGATATCTGCAATAAGGAAGGATGTACTAGCCAAATGCTACGGTGAGAGAAATGGCAAACCTTAGGGTTTGTCTTGGATAAACCTGCTTAAAAATATTTAAATCATTATTACCACCGGGATGCCTCAATAGATTTTGGGTTGCTATTCCTTCTTAAATGAAATCTTTTAACATGTTTTTTCGTGTTCCTCTTCCCACATTTTTTGAGAAGATTTCCTGACCATATGGCTTTTCATATTATAAGTGAAATTTCCTGCTTCTCATGTAGATATTTAGAAAATAGTACGAACATTTGGTACAACACATCCATCTTTCACTTTATTTTTTCCTCGTACTGATCTGATTGCCTGGATTGCTTTTGCAATTTTTTCTCTTTGATCTTCTAGGTGGGGATATTTCAAGAAAAAAGAAATTGCTTAAGAAACAGGTATGATCTAGTATAAATTCGCAATGTTTTTGTTATATTAAGGTTATCAAAATGGATGTCTAGCTATGTATATAGAGTACAATGAAATACATATATCTATGTGTTAAAACTTCAGCTTGTGTTAACAAAGAAAAGTAGTTATTACTTCATTAATATGCGTGCTGGAGATGTAAAATTACTTATACGCAATTGATGTTTTAATTCTGGTTTATACGTTGGATTGCTCATAATACTATTATCGTCTATTTCGAACCAGGCTGAAGGAAAGAAAAGGATGAAGTCTATTGGTAAAGTGGATGTTCCCCAAGAAGCTTTCATGGCAGTTTTGAAACTTGAAAAGGAGGTAATATGATTGTGTTTACGTGTAAGTTGCAACACGATCTTAAATTGTAAATATATTAAGAAAATATTAGAATCTTGTTCTCTTTTTGTTTGGTATAATTGTTCAATTGTAATTCTATGATCCTTGGTTGCATTATATAAGATTTTGGATCCTTGATAAGTTCTCTTTAGCTTTAAAACTCGATGTATAGTGTCAAGGTTCTAGTTAATGCCTTAATAGTCAAGACTTATTCTTTATTGCCAGAATTCGGCCACCTGAAATGATCACTTACGGGTTTCTTTATTGACTCTGCCAATGCTAAATTGCTAATATATACATATACACAAACTATAGGGACCTAAGTGGGACAGGGACAATAATGATGATAAATAAAGTTATTTTTTTATTATTTATAACTTTTGGTCTCTAATATTTTTTTTTATCGCAAAACCGATTTACATAGTTCTTTTAAACAGTTAATTAAAATGATTTAGTTAGTGTTTTGAACAGTTTAATTTAAGATTTTTAGAAAATGTTTTAGGGACTAAAAGTAAAATAAAATATTAGGAACAAAAATATAAAAATGTGCATAGAATATGCAGTGCAGCACCTTGAAATTGATTTATAACATTGTTTAGCAACAAAATTACGGTATTTTTAAAATTAAAATTGTTTTCTTAAACTTATATTTGACCATGATCAAAACTTGTACCCGAATTTAGATCACAACTAAGTGATGATAGAACTTGAATCATAAATGCGCTCAAAGATTACTTGATCTCAAAATTTAATTATAAAATTAATTAAATTAAGAATCAATATTTTATCCGACTCAACCAATTTATTATGTTAAAGAGTACAAACCTTTTTGCTAGCTATGGCAGAAAATTATTATAGATTATTTAAGATTGACCCGAAGTTACCAACGGAGTTCTACTATTGACAAATCAACAATAAATATTACCCTTAACCTTACATGACCGACCAAATGATAGTTCAACGGAGATACTCTTCCTTACAGAAAAGTGATGTGGTTTTCACGTCCTTATAGCCAAACCAAGAATAAAGACGTCTATTTTTTATAGTTTCACAGGGAGTGTTGAGTTAAAATATGGAGTTAAAATATGTAAATATAAGTTACAATTCCTAAAATCAAGAGAAATCAGGCAATTGCTTCCTTTGATTGGAGATCTTACTTAGCCAGCAATAGCATCACAGTCAGTCTTACTTCTGATGGCCAAGCAATGAAGCCATAAGAGAAGTTCAAGAATATAATGGTCCATTTTGTCTTTATCTGCATGGTGGAATGTCTCAATCCACATTACAACACCCTTCCTGTTTACCTCATACCTTTAAGAACACGGAAGTATTTAAATAGAAAAGAATTAATATACAAAAAGGGAAAAATGTGGAGATTTCTAACTCAAATATAGCAGTAGAGACTTGCTGCTTACCCTGTGTTTGCCCACTGCCCAAGCCAACCAAATCTATGATGTGCTCTGGACCAATTTTAAAACAACGAAAAGAAAAGGCAAAAAAGGATTAGAGTTAACTTGTAAATATAGTGATGATTAAAGAAGGCTTTTCATATGGGTAGTTAGGAGCAAGTTGACAACAACCCAGATATCTTACTTGGATGTGTTAGTGGCCATGGGGACCAACCAACGTAAGGTTTTCTCCATCTCACTTTTTATATCGGCTACACTTTGCTGCAAGACTCAAACGGGCAACCATGAGGAAAGAGTAAAAAAGAACAAGGAAAAAACTTAAGAAGATTTTCATCTTTGGTTGAAAGTGGAAAGATGAAAGTAGAAGAAAAAGTATTCTTCAAAAAATTAAGCATTTTCCGCAGCATTTTAAATATTATCATGTTATGCCGTGACTAAACAATCTAGGCAAGTATGAAGGCATGTCCTTTGGTGAAAGAATCATTGGTAAATTAAATTAAGGGCGTTAAATAAGGACTGAGTATGATGAGTGACTATTTCAATCAGGTTGATTGGCATCATTGTTTAACAGCTATATATAGTTGGTATATTTTTTATTTTCCCTCGTCTGTTGTGGGCTAGCGGCAAAGTGTACATAAACCTAAAGCCTTTTTGTCTATTCTAAACTTTCCTTTTATCTATTTTTTGTGGTTTTTTAACAAAAGTGGTAATAATAGAAAGCATCAGCAGTTAATCATACCTCTTCTACAACATGAAAGGATGGTAATTTAGAACGTAGAGCTAATTTTATATTAGGAGGCAAGCTTTGATATAGTGAATCCTTTGTATTTGCAGCAGGCATGATTGAGTTGGCTACCTGAGTGTCAATACCATACAGTAGAATGTTACTCAAATGTATTTGCCTAGAATGACACAAATTTGAACAACTATGATTAGTATATATAACATCAGTGAACAAATCATATCCCAATATCATATAACTAAGTATGAATGTAAAATCTGAAGGTATATTGTTTGATGCCTTGACAAATTGGGATGTATCAACTATGGCCAAGTAATGGTTGAAAACCAATAAAATAAATATAACTTTGAATTTTCCTGGCACAAGCTAAGCTATGATTTAGGTGTTGGATCTAATGCAGCATGGAGAAAAAGGCACGACAATTACTTTTCCATTCTTAAAGTACATGTAGAAGGTTGTGAGGTAAGTTGTAATAAATTCACCATGAAAATACCAGATTTTCTTTTGTTTAGAGGCTGTGTGCATTCAAATATTCCAGATTACAACAACAATCACAAGTCATAAGAACCTTCACAAAATTCTGCAACAGCTATAGAGAAGGTTCATAAACATCAACAATTTTCGTCCTAGTCTTATTTACATTACATTACAAACATGGGTAACTAAAGACGTCCTTAGTATTGAGCTCACTGTCGCAAACCAAATATCATATATTTATAAATTTTCAGGATCATCCGTTTTCACAGGTGGTGTAGCAAACTGATAGGCAGTTAGTATTAGAAACTTGAAAGCACATGAAATTTTCTACCAAATTGGCACCATCTGATGTGAATGGCAGCCAAAATTTGTCGAAGTCAAATGCTTCGCTTTGCTGCTGATTCTTGGCTGAGTTTCCCTCTTAATTTATTGATGAAAAATAAATAAGTTTACAGTCAAATCCAAATATTTAATTACATCAAATCTGAAAGTAACTAGGAAGGAAGTTACATAGAAGAAGCACAATAGAAATTCAATACTTAACAACAGAAGCTACTCTAGAAATTCAATTTCACCTGGTTCAAGATAAGGCTGAAAAAAAAATAACAGATGGAATGGATTAAATATAAAGATCAACTCACAAGAGTATCCATTTGAAGCACTATATTTGCATAATGCAAAGCAAGGCCTGCAGGGCCCAATCTTTGGCAATTGCTCATGTGTCCAATTGATGGTTCGTGGTCATCTGCAGGTAACCATGGATAAACATTACAGGTATGTAGAATATAGATTTCATTTAAACCTGGATTTCACCAGGAATTTGAATATAAGAACTGATATTTAATACTTAATATTAAGTGGGCCAGAACAGCATTACAGATCAAGTGAAGCAAACATAATCAAATGGCAAACCTGTATTGCCAAAGACATTGATGATCTCCAAATGCAAAAAAAGGACTATATCTACAAGCTTCTCCATAACCTGTAATACATTAGATTATGAATTATATTCAACTTTTGGAGGTTCTCTATTAGTGATATGCAAAAGATGAATCCACATCTATCAACAAAAATGATTTCTCTGCAGTATATTTGGCATTATGGAATGAAAATCTAATTGAGGATCAAACAAACAAGGAGGAGAACACTGAGCGACAACATAAACATATTTTGCAGAGAAGAAATCTGATGTTACCTCCTCCAAACTTCTAGACCAGAGTGATTTTTTCTTTAAGTGACTAATTTGCTTCTTTTGACTTTTAATTTCCGCCCTCAAGACTGCAAGGCCGTCACCTATATGATAGAGACTACATAAATACTTCTCAATATACTGAAAGGTAAAACTTCTGAATCAGATTGATTTTTTCTTCAAACATGTGCAATATATATAGATAACAATCATTTAGGCCTTCAGACAACACTATGTAGTTCTGGCTCCAAACAAAAAGAAAAACAAGTATTAGCAAAAAAGCAAACTAGGGGTTTTGGAAAATGTTTTCTGTCTGTGAAGCGTTAAAATTTAACAGGGACATCAAAATACAGAAAATAGGATACAATTAAAATAGTGTACAGATCCTATATTCATTTCGGAGTCCTTGATGAAAGAGCTGTTGATGCTAGCATATATCTTTTAAACATGTCGAAACCGATTGCATGATCAGTGTGAACCTTGTCCCAAGGTTCTGCACATTCCTCACCGACTAAAATGATGGCTCTATTTTCAACAACAATAACATTAATACCAAATTATTCTTCACTTTAAATGAAGTCTCTAAGAGCTTCAGATTTAAGATAAAAATTTGCTGCATGCAATAAAAAGACAAGATGAAAATTATGCTATGACCCATTGGTAACATTGAACAACTCCCTCTTTGATCCTCCAACTCACACTTACGCTGAAAATCTCGTTGAAGTTTATCCCAACCTTCTAATTCATGGTACAATTTCTGCAGCCACAGACAATTGTTTTGCAATTTTAGAATTAAACCCACATAAAAAAAATACTTAGTTGAATAAAAAGATGCATAGAGAACTTGGTTTCGGCAAAGTAATAGATAATCTAGAAGATCAAGTAACTGCAAAATGGGAGAAAAGGAGCATAGGTAATTTAATAAACCACCAATTTATATAAGTAGTATATACAACATTTCCACAATTACTTATAACAGTCTATTAGTTCAATAACACGTACTTTGTACAATCAAAATAAAAGAGTAAAGCTTAGATTAATCAAGAAGGTATCATAACCATTATATTGGTTTCATTTCTAAAACACGTATCATTATGAAATTTTGGAACGTATTCAATTCCAAATTTACATGACTGGTAGTTCCATCATAATAGAGAACATAATCAAAATGAATAGTTAAATCACTTAAATGTACTCAGAAACTCCCATTATAAACATTATACGTGTAAAAGGTATTAACTAGGACCCGGAGAAAGTGATGGAAAGAAATAAAGCCCTATGCAATTGATATGTATGCAATATAAGATAAATAGTTTGAAATCCTTCAATAATTTCCCCTAAAATGAATTTCTGAAAAATTACAAAAAGAAATTCATGGATAAAGTATTTCCCATTAGAGGACAATCACTCATTCAACTGGTTAAAAATGTTGAAAGTTGGCTTCATTAGCAATAATGTATAAATTCAATTAACCACTTGACTTATTCTTATATTGCAAATGCTGTTACCATGAATCCCTTTCCTTTTTAAGTTTTCTTACATTATCAGCTTCAAAAGTTACTATTACCAGTTATTGACACAAGGAATACACTCACAACTGTAAAATGAACCAAAGTCATCAATCGTTGCATTGTTGATTCTGCCTCGTCTCTTGACAGTCTTCCCGTGTTTAAATGTCTGCTAATTCTAAAATTTACAAAGAAAATACAACAAAGAATAAATAAGAGGCTAAATATTTGTTTGATGATGAATTGAATGAGTACAATTTATATTACTTCTCTAAGTAACGGTCTAAATTGTGCCACTGAGGATCCTTCAAACGATTTCCAAAACGAATCACCTCCTTACAAAAAACCTTCAACTCCTGCCTGACAACATAATCCAAAATGATAGATATTTCGTTTTATAGAGCCATGTTAATGCAAAACAATAAAGTAGTTAAGGTCTATTTGCATAAATTTCTCCAGAAGCACTTTGGAAGAGAAAATATGAAGAAAGACAAATAAATTTCTCCAAAAACTAAAATTAGCAGTAAAAGTTCTCTCATGTTAGGTTGTTAATTTTAGCTTTCTGAGAAGTTTATTCCATTTTTTCCTTTTATTTTCTTCTCCAAGTATTTATAGAGAAATTGATCCAAACAAACCTCTTGGTTTATTGATGGTACAGAAGTCATTCTTAGTACTTTAATTTTACCAATATTTTACCTCTTGTCTGCTGCAACAATCCTAAGAAGGTCATTCATATCTTCTGATATTAAATTTTGCACACCCTCTGAAAGAAGCACCTCTTCTTTTAAATGCCTAATGCTCTCTGCGGATAGAGATTCCAGAAGATTAAAACCTTTGGCAATTGTGTTTGCAACCTCAAATGCTAAAATAGAAATTTCATTCCCCTTAATCGCAGCTCCAGAAGCAAACCCACTGCCAGCATTTAAATTTGTAATGCTGCTCCCAATGGTATCCAAAACCATTCCACATCCAACAGTACCAGCTCTGCCCAAGATTAAACTCATCTCGGAGACCTAAAAATGAACACTTCTTTTGGATAAATTGTTGGAAAGATCGAAAGAGGAAACACTAGAAAGATCTCACACCAATAAAACATAAGTCAGATCCATATAAAGAATTGACATTATCTACGATCCAAAAACTTAAGGTATTGGATCTGTGAATCTTCTATCTTATATATTGATCAACTTACTTATTTCTACTAATTGGGAGCCTCATTTTTACTCAATGCGGAACTAGAGTAAGACTTAGATACTTATAATAGACTTCCAAATAAACATATATAGGAGAGAAAAAAAAAGTAGAATAAATATCAAACACCCTCTAAACTCTGAAGTGCACAACTTCTGGAAAATTTTTAATTCACTTTGTTCAAAGTTTATCCAAACTAAGTCCAACATAAAAGACACAGTTTCAAAAATAATATTAGTTACTGACAATTACACCTTAAACCCAGTTATAGTTAGCAGAAGACACATGAGTGAATGATTTGAAATCAAAATTAAAAAACCAACCAAACAACCTTTGAGATTGATCTTGACTTGTGGAGAAAGCAAACATCGGCAAAGCAGCATGGAATTCCATCATAGAAATGTTGGTCCAAAAGAGTAGCATGTTCTTGCACTTGCGTTTGTGGTTGCAGATTGTTCCCTTCAATTATGCCCTGTGTGTTTGTGAAATCAGTGCCCCTATTGAAATGATGCCTCTTTGAATTTGAACCCCCTGCCATCTGCTGCACCTAACACTAAGAGAGTTCAACCTCAATCAACACAAAGGAACATCACCTTCTTCATTATGTGGATTTCTCCATAGCACCTTCAACTATAAACTGGTAAGCTACAAATAATAGCTTCTGCGCAATTTCTCATTAACATGGAAATTGCTTAGTAGCTGCGTTTCAAGATCACACGCACGCACGTTTGTATGAAGAAATTTTGCCTCGTTTTCTAGAAACACTTTTTTTATATATCATAACTCTTAATAACGACAACCATAAATTATTCTACTAAACTCTAGTAAATTACTGTTTTTTATTAATTATTCACGTAAAAATATATTACTTTATACTAACAAAATTATGAAAAAGCAGTCTCAGTCATTTGGAATGAGTTTTTAGGCAAATATACTTTTTTTTTCATAAAATTAAAAGGAATTGTACCGTTTTTTTGGTTTTATTTTTCTGGGTATAAATTGAAATGATAATTATGGATAAAAATAATAGAAGTGTAAAAAGGGTCAATCTTTCCCCATTTTGCTCATGTCATATTGGTCTGCCATATTTAAAATGAGCCAAGGGTCTTAATTAAGAAAAGGTGGACTAATGGGTTAGTCTATTAGTTCTATTTTAAAATTTTGTTTTTTATGGAAGCCGACAATTGAAGGAAAGATAAATGAAAGAAAAATTTGACATTTCAACTGCCAATTAATGGTTAAAGATTCAGGCATAGGCTTTGGAATATATTGTTTTAGTATGAGAGAAATGTCAATATCCTTGGTGTGTTGTGTTTCCCACTTATTTTCTTACAGACTATGTTAAATGCTATGGTCCCACAATAGTTAAGTGTTGGCAAATACAGATTCCAAGAACGAATTAAGTCTCACATTTCACACTTGCAAGGAATCATTGATGCATTATGAGTCTCAAAAATCTATCCACAAATGCACATGAATAAGATATAGTCAAGAAAAAAAACTTTTCTTTCTCATAATCCGTCAAAATTCGGACCCCAAGGCAAAATTCTTGAAGGTTTTATTTTATTTTATTTTGTGTAATTATTTATTTTTCTTTGGTCTATGTATTTTTTTATCTTAATACTCTGAATTCATTTTTATTATCACACTCCAAATTATATGTCATCGGATACAATTATATAACTTTAATGTCTTGAATTCTGCTAAAAAGACACTTCTTGGACTATGATGGATTTCTTGATTTTTGTAGATGAAAATTAGGTTATTTTTTAAGTGAATATTGAAAAATATATAAATATAGGAAAATATTATAAATAATTAATTTAACAAGAATAATTTAAATGTTCAATAATAAAGGAATGATTACATAAGTAACTAAGAGACCTTACTGTTATGACGTGCATGAAATATGAGCTGAAATGTGTTTATTGGGATATCATAAGTACCAGCGTATAATGCAAATAAACGAACTCTTAAAAAATAAAGATAACATGTACAAATATTATACCTTCGTACTATTGTTCAATGTAATATTCACACAACATTTGAGTACAAAGTACACAATAATATTAGAAGAAACACAAAACGTGTTGCTCGGACAAGTAAACGAAACATAATGTAAACACATTGTAGAAAATTATATTTTATTTTTATGATGTTCATCTAGAACCGTTGGAGTATGCAGTGTGCCCTTCAGCATTGCTTATTGCATTCTGAAGTCAAAACTCTATGAATTATATACACATACAGTAAAGGAGGGTAACTAGATAAATATAGAATAAAACTTCACTATCTTCATGGTAACATTTTGCTGGGTATCCAAGAGTGAATCTAAGTCTTACATTTGGTAGAAATGAGTAAATTGAGCAATATATAAGAAAGAAAACTCATAAACCTACTGCTTTAAAGTTTTGGATTGAAGGTGGTGTTATTTCCTTATGTAGTTTGGCTCATTTCTCATTCTTATTGAGATCTCTCTGGTTATGTCCCTCAAATTCTCCCAACACATTCATCACTACAAATCATAACAAGAAAAGTTTAGGTTCTCTTAGACTTTGCTTTTTACAGTTGGGATGTGAATCATATCATATTCCTATTATCACTTATGATTTTAATTTGATGTTCATTTTATTCCTAACTTAAGAAAAAAAATTAAGGGAATAAGTGATGGAAGATGTCTGGCCAAGGACCGCTAACTAGGACAATGACAAGGAAGGACCACTAACTAGCACAATGACAAGATACACAAAGAGTGGGCTTTAAATAGTTTCAATAGTCTGAAGTTGCTACATCATGTATCAAGCTCTATCTTATACCCTATTACACATAATATTATAGAATATTTGGGTCTTGTATTTGAATGAAATAGTATAGGATTTTTGAACTTGTACTTTGTGTAAATTAAAGTTAAGGTAACCTAGTTAGGGTTTCAATTGAGTTCACTTAAGTCCATGAGAAATCCTATAAATGGGAAAGGTGCATGAGTGGACATATTTAAATATGGAAAGTATGAGTGGACAAGTGGCACTTGATCCACTTTATATGCCACTTTTCAAGAGATTTTAAATTTGAAATTCTCTTTCTTTTCCTCTCCCACTGTCTGGCCATGAATGTTATGAATAGGACCCTCCCTCACTCGCAAACTTCACTTTTTGAATGAGTAGAGAATTGCGACAAATTTTGCAGCTCACTTGTTCTGAAAGTCTCCTTAGGATCCTAAACTTGGTTAGTCCAAACCTTTGTTCTATAGAGTTGGTCTCACCTCTCTCTTAGAATACCTATCTTAAATTCACTTCAAACCAAAAAACTCCTTATACAACTCATAGCTTCTTCATTCAGTTCGAGTCACATCTTTCATTCAACACACAAGAGTTGGAAAGATTTCCATTATTTGGTATTCATAACATAGGTCTTACAAGAGATAAGTGTTTTGTTCTTAGTTTGTGTTGTTCAATACTTTTGTACTTGTCTTGGTGTGTTTGTGTAGTGTAATCTGTTAGTAATTATCTTTAAATTTGGTTGTTCTTCTTGAACCATCTCTGTGTGCTCTTAGGTTTGATTTTAATCGATTATTTCTTAATTTAATCGGTTAAATTGTTCTTTGATCGAGTTTTGAGTTATTTTAATCGGTTAAAATTTATTTTAATGTTAAATTGTTCTTCACTTGAGTCTTGAATCTTTTTATTTGGTTAGTTGTCAATTTAATATGTTAAATTATTCTATGTTTATGTTTTTGTTTTTGTTTTAAACGATTAATTTTTCATTTTAATTGGATAATTTGTTCCTGAAAATCATATTGATATGTTAAATCACATGATAATTGGTTAAATTGTTCTACATTAATATTTATTAATTTTGATGATCTATATGTTGTGTCAGGTATAAGGACCTAGAAAATAACTCTATAATAGAAGTGGTATAACTAAAATAAAATCTAAATATTTTATTATTAAAGTGAAAATTCAAATAAATAAATCAATTATTCAAGTTTCATTTTAATATAATCACTATCTCTCTAGAAAAATTTTCTTATCTTCTACTCTGCCTTCTCTCTAGATTTTTAAACTAATATTTCATCAAATTGATTATTAGAGACAACCTTTAAACTCTTGGCAAAGATTAGAGTAAAGTTGTCCAATCAAAAGTTTGTTTAGAGTAAGTTCATTTATGTTCTTTTTCTTTTGAGTCAATTTTGAGTTTTCTTGTTATTTGGATATATGTTAATTTTATGTGGTGTTTCAGACTTCAACATTAGTCTCTATTAGTTCAAAGTTGTAGTGATGCATAGGTAAGGGAAGCTGATTTTACTCTTTAAATAGAACCTTAGGTTAGAAGATCTGGATGTGGGGTGATGTAGTCATTAGTTCCAAAATTTTCTTTTAGGTTTTGTTGTTTAGTGAATTAGAATTGTTTGATTGAGATTGATTGTGATGATATAGAGATAGTAGAATTTGATAAGTTGGTAATTTACATGTTGATTTTGATGTGAAAGAAGTTCTTGAATGTGATTATACATATGTATACATTGTTTGAAAAGGTATAAAGCATGAAAATTTGATAGTTGATTAGCTATTTGGTGTTTTGGGGTTAATGTGGTTGCTCTTGGGTTCATTTGGCGTCAGGAAAAATGTGAGGGGGTTGTTGTAACATCTCAAGAATTTGTAATATTTGAGGAACAAAATTGACTTTTTATACATTTCAGATATCATCTACCACAAATATTGAACAAAACATTCAATATGAAACATGAAATATCTTCTAACATGTTATCAATTAGGGTGAATGAATTTGTCTACTATTAGTTTTTTTATAAAATTGTGATATTCTAGAGCAAAACCTTTATTGTTGAATAGCCTTGTCTTTTCAGAAAAAGATATAGACGAATCATTATTAAGAATATCTCAATTCATTCTTTGAAATATATATTTCTGGTAGCTGATACTCATTTTGAATTTGTACAAAAATAATTATAGAGGAATGTCTTCTTCAAAAGAAACGATAAGCTCTAAATGATAAAAATCTGAGCAGCATTTAATGTTGTAGATAAACATTATTTCAAATCATTGTCACGTCAAAAAATTACTACAGTCCATATAGTTTCTCTGAAATTGGTAATATAAAACTAAAACTTAGAATCAAACTAAATTACTACTAAATGATAACAAAACTCTAAGTAATGATTACGATAACCCTTATAAATAGCAGACTAAAGAATAAACAAATTACCCTAAATCTAGAAAAAAAATGCATAAAAGAACAACAGAAGAAGAATCAAATAGAGGTAAGGAAAAGGATATATCTATCTATCTATCTATCTATATATATATATATATATATATATATATATATATATATATATATATATATATATATATATATTTTATATTTTTTTTTTTTTTTTTTTTGATATTTTTCTCTCTCACTTTTATTTTTTTTTTTTTTTTTTTTTTTTTTTTATTTTTTT
>Ga0099825_1002611_pt1 | contig 23976 bp, 16 predicted proteins | sample SiratroredBW_FD_76838 | JGI IMG/M metagenome (GOLD analysis project Ga0099825, IMG submission 76838) | Root nodule microbial communities of legume samples collected from California, USA - Siratro red BW | ecosystem: Host-associated > Plants > Roots > Nodule | place: USA: California | collected... | reverse complement strand
TTACTATGATACAAAATGCTTTTGGTGTTTTTGTGTTTCTTCGTGACAGAAAAAAAAAAAAAAAAAGAATTACCAAACGAGCTTCCTTTTTTTAAAAAAAAAAAAAAAAAAAAAAACTTCTACAACATGGCATGAATTGCATGTGATAAATCAAAGTAAATACCTGCACGAGTAAACAAATTACGGAATAGACGCTTCAAAAGACCATAATCTGGTCGTTGATCAAATGTCAAAGAGCGACAATAATGAAAGTAAGAAGCAAACTCCACCGGATATGATTTGCAAAGTACCTAAGAAGATAAAATGTAGTCATTAAACTTATATGTATAACAAAAAGTTTAATAGGAAAGTCTTTCTGATGATTAGTTAAACATTTATTAAACCATTAATACCATTTTAAAAACTAATAATTTGATTATGTAGTCAAGAATTCAAGTCTTTAAAACTAAGTTACCCAAAGTTTTTTTAATTCTTAGAATCATTTGCTTCTCCTTGGTTAACATACTTTGACTTGTCCCTCGTTATTCAACCCAAATAAATAAAGACAAAAATTAAAATAATGGAATTGTAAAGGAAAATCTACACCAAACAAACTCTATTCCAATTTTAGAAGTAATTTGTAGACCATAAATGCATCATATAAATTGTTTATATACAATTTAAGAAAAAGAATTAGTGTTGGTAAAAGTGAAAATGGTTGATGAACACACCTCAATCGGTGTTGATAACTTCTTCTTGCAAATTTTATCATACTTTTGTCTTTTGGTGACAGCTTGCAAACCTTGCCACGGAAGACTAGAAGAATTCAAGAACCAAGTAGTCAAAGCATGCATAGTTGGAAAACATTTGCAACTAATGCTCATTTTTTTATTAAATCAGGATTCCTCTTAAGATTACATTCAATAAGATTACACATACCTTCCTCTTAGAAAGTACATTAAAACATAGCCAAGAGACTCCAAATCATCCCGACGACTTTGCTCTAAATAAGTAAAACAAAATTTTTGAGGGAGATTGTAGGTTACAATCTATAGAGAAAAAATAAGGAAAAAATCTTTGTACTTACCAATTCCTGAGTGAGTATTGTAGCTTGCATAACGTGCAGTCCCTGTTAAGCCTTTGTTCTCTCTAGATGAATTTATCAATGTAAAAATAAACTTTCAGCATCAATACTCAGACTTAAAATATAACTTGATTCTGGTCCTTATTTATCATAGTTAACAAAAAAAATCCAAATTTTAAATACTTTTAGTATGTTATGAAGAGGCATTCTAGAAACATGTTCTTTAAAGATATCTTTAGGATGTTGTTTTAAAGTAGTAGCTAGCATTTGTGGAAAAAGTTCTAGAACCATGAAATTAAGTACGTGGTGGAAAAATACTAACCATATGTATATAAAAATTCATTAGTATCAAAAGGGTAGTTGTCCTAGAGTTTTTGCAAAGTCAAAAAACTAGAAAGTGACCAATTTTAATCACCTCTTTGTCCAAAATACTAGTATTTCTCATTCTCAAACATTTCCTTCACTAATAATAGCATTCCTACAAATCATAATCAAAGATCTAATCTAAAATGAGGGTTACAAAGGCATGGTTCTTATTTAAGTCGCAATTCAAGATGAAGGCTCTTTTAGTGTACAAGATGTTTGTGAGATAATTATGATAACTAAGCCAAAGAATGAGGTTAATCTTTCTCGAACTCAAAGGGATAATTTTAAGACTCAAGAAAGATAATTAAGAAGACTCTCTATTTAATATATCAAAGATTAGATAATGATAATATATCAGAAGCAAAGTTGGAAAAATGAAGAATGGAAAAATCGTCAAACTTAGGAAAAGTATCTAGTAAAGAAGGATGTCTTCAAAATTTAATAGCCAAATTTGTAACATTTCATATGAAAGAATGTAAAATTGTATCGATTATTTCTCTAGAGTTTAAACGGTCACTAATCAACTCAAGGGAAATGGTGTAAAAAAATATGGAGAAAATTATTACATCATTAGATATAAAGTTTGAACATACTGACACCACCGTTGAAGAAACAGAAGACTTTGAGGCTATAAATTGTGAACAACATTCAAACTTATTAAAAAAGTATGAATAGGAGAAGAAAAAGGAAAGGATCATAGAGCAAAGAATATGGTCACAATAATTGAAGTTTACAAGGATAAAGCCATGGTTGCAATTGAGGATAAGGAAGAAGTCACTATGGAGATTGTGGACAAGGATGAAGTTGTAGACCCTATGATGATGACAACAATTTACAAAGAGGATGAAACTCAATAAGAGGTTGTGGACAAGACAAATCATTATCAATGTATGACAAGTTTAATGTGTAAGAAGTTTTCTCACTATAATTTTGAATGTAGAGCACCTAGAAACAATATCGTTTAAAAGAAGGACAATATATTGAAGAAACAAGTAAATACGATAAAACCTTATTGATGCTTTGTATGGAAAATGAACATAGTGAAGATAGAATTCGATACTTAGACTCCAAACAAGCAATCATATTGTAGAAAAAATAAGCATGTTGTGGAGGTTAATGAATTGGTGAGTGATAATGCATCCTTTAGAGATGAATCTAAGACACAAGTGAAAGGAAAATGTAACATTGTTATTCATTTAAAGAATGGTGATCACATGTTATTAGCATAAAAGAAAATAACATGTCTATTATAGACAATACAAGTAACTTGATTGTTACGATGTCAATGTCAAGAAACAAAATGTTGGTGTTGAACATTTAATTTTGCAAAATGTCTCAAGATGTGCTACAAGGAAATTTTGTGGCTTTAGCACCTTCAATTTGGGCATTCGAATTTTAGAGGATTAGACTTTCTCTCAAACAAGGAAATGGTGAAAGGATTACCTTACATTAGTCAAGTTAATCAAGTTTGAAAAGGAATTTACTTGGAAATCAATTGAAGAAATCATTTCCAAATGGTTAATGGAATTTTTATATACAAATAAATGTAGCTCGATCAAGCCAAGCTCACTTTTTAAGAATAATGCTTTATTGCTTTCATTATTTATTTTTCAAGAAAAACATATGTGGTTAGTTTTTTAAAGATTAAAACATAGGTGTTTGAGAATTTCATGAAATAAAGGTCCATTGTGAGAAATAAAACGGTCTAGATATCAAGGACATGCGATGTGATCACAGGGAAGAGTTCACATCAAAAGAATTTCAAAAGTATTATGAAACATGAAATTCGATGCATTTACTAGTATTACAACAATATGTAGTAGGAAGGAAGATTTAAAAAAAATTGAACATGGTTATGAGCATGCTCAAGAGTAAGAGACTAGCAAAGGAGTTTTTGTTAGCAGTGGCTTGTATACTTGACCTCTCTAACCAGCCTTCAACAAGAGTAGAAAGAAAGCACCACAAGAAGCATGAAAGAAAGCCTAATATTCCTATGTAAGAATCTTTGAAGTATTACTCATGTATACACACCTGATGAGAAAAGAAGAAACTTGGATTATAAAAGCAAGAATTAAATCTCCATCATTTATTAGTTGAATCCCAAAGGCTATAAGCTTTGTAATCGTAAAACAAGGAAGTGTGTGTTATTTTCAATAAAGAAAGAGAATGGAACTGAGTACCACATGATGGAAACTAAAAATTATTTCTATGTTTATAAGAAGATGCTAGAGAAATCAAAGATAAACCAAGAAACAAAGGAGCTTATTACCCTACCAACTTCACTAAGTAGAAAGGTTCAAGAACTTAAAATCTAAAGTGAAATTAATTTCAAGCTTTAGTAGCTTACGAAAAAGTTATAAAGAAATTTAAAAAAAACCATAAAGAACAAGAACTAGAAAAAGTTGTGGTCGAAGAAATCAAAGAGAGGAATGACACATGGAAATTAGTTTTACTTTCAAAGGGACATAAAATGAGTGTCAAATGGGTGTATAAAGGTAAGAAGAATGCCAAGAGCGAAGTTGAAAGATAGAAGACAAGAATTATGACAAAAGGCAACAACTAAATGGTTGGTATCAATTTTTTTGAGGTATTCGTCCTCATTTCTCAACTGAAAATTCTAAGACAAATTATTTTACTAGCAGGTGAAAATAATTGAAAGTTACATACAATGGATGTCAAATATTCCTTCCTTAATGAATTTCTTGAAGATGAAGTCTATTAAACAATATCAAAGATATAAAGTCAAGGGACAAGAAGATAAGGTCTTAAAGTTTAAAAAAAATACACTATATGGGCTAAAACAAGTTGTAAGACCTCAATAATGATGTTTTAAATGTGTGCTTGTATATAAATGACTTAGTTTTCACATGTAGAATCTAAGAATGTTGAAGGAGTTTACGAAAGAGGTGACAAAAGAGTTTGAGATGACTAAAATTTGTATCACACCTTACTACATCAAAATTGAAGTAAAGCAAGAAAACAAAATCATCTTCATCACTTAAGAGCCTATGCAAAAGAGGTGATTAAGAAATTCTATATGGATTTCTCTAATATTATCGACACACCGATGGAATCTAAAATCATGTTATCAAAGCACAAGGGGGGGATTAAGAGTAATCCAACACTTTTTAAGAGTTTTGTTGGAACATTATGGTAATTAATATATTCTCTATGCAATTGGAGTTGTCAATCACTATCCAGAAAATTTAACATCCACTCAATGGAAGGTGACAAAGAGATTCTATAGTACAACAAATTTTAGCTTGTACTATATCTTTGATGATTACATGCTTCTTTGATATATTGATAATAATTTAAAGTAGAGATATGGATGACCACACGCACAAAAGATTTATGTTATGCATGGCAATAGTGGCGGATCTTAATAGGGACCGGGGGAGTCTTGACTCGCCAATCCCAATGTTAGATCCACCACTTATGATGTTTCTTCTTCCGAGAATAATGTGTTGTTACTTAAGGACAATGTAATTGTTTCGTATCCTTTACGTATAAGGTAAGGGTAGTTTAGTACGCGTGTGATAATGAAAGAAACTTGCCCACACTACCTTGCAACATGTGGAAAATAGACTTTAGTGGCTTTATGAAGATTGAATATTAAAACTACACTTAATTTGAATATATTATTTTAATCCTCCAAAATTATTGATCAAGATCCTCCATTTTATAGGAAACAGTAATTGATTGGTAGTTTTTAAGTAAGTATATGGTTAATACGTTGTGTGTTTGCAATACAACTTTCATATAAAATTTGTTAAAAAAATTGGGTTTGTCAAAGAAGAAAAGTCAACCAAGATTTTGGTGAATAACAAGTCAAACATAACTTATTCTAAGAACTTAGTTTACTATGATGAAATTTATAATATGCTTATGTGCGATCATAATATTAGAGAGTGCAAAGGATATACAGTGTAAGTATATAAAGACTTCTGATTAAGTAGAAGACTTTATTATATTGTGAATTTTGATTGGAGTAATAAAATTAAATGCAAATTAATTTAATTTTGGACAGTTGTTTTAATTAACTAAAAGTCCAATTTGTAAATATGTATGTACAAACTAGAAAAGTATTCTATAAATATATTCTATAAAGATATATTTAGGAGATAATTATAGAGTATCTGAAATTTAAATTGATTAATTTGTGGAAAAAGCTCTAAAAACACTTATAGTCATAAGATTATGTGCAAACTCCGAAACTTTATGAAAAGTAACTGGTATAAATAGAATGGGTATTTTCGAATTTGTATCAAGCCAACAAAACTAGAAGTGATTAATTATATAAATACTCTCCTCTTCCAAAATTATAGTCTTCTCTCAAATATTCAGTACCAAAATATCGTTCCAATGTAGCTAAATTTAGTCCAATAAAGCACAAGGAATTCTTATAAAATAATTTAAAGATAAAAAATTATTTCTAATTTCATAAACTACAAGTTGAAAGGCTTAAAGATAAAAAATTATTTAGAATTTCATAAATTACAAGTTGAAAGGCTTTTAGCAATAATATGCATCTACTTTTATATCAGATAGTTTTGCAACATTACTGTATGGACCAGTATAAAAAATTTTAACAATTATAAACTTCTACGTATATATAATATAAGAATAAACAGAGATAAAGGAGTTGCAGAGGATAAAATATCTTTAATTTTAATCTACTATTCCTAAACTGTACTAAAATGGGATGTTCCATAATTAATGGACCTGGACTCTAATCTATTTCCCCAACAGAGTATCTTCCTTATACCATCCTTACACGCACCACACATGGTAAATATGATCTGTAACAATTAAGAGATTAGATAAAATAGTAAAACCAAACATAAAAATACATGTACCTGTAAGGTATATGCTTATTTGTGATAGGATCCCTGTATCTTTTTGCCAGTCCAAAGTCAATCATGTAAATCTGAGAGTATTACAGATTGCATTAATTATATATTAAAAGTTTTGAAAGTTAAAGAAATATGTCTGTTTGACTTTTTGAGCTATTCTTTTAACGTGTTTTTAAAATATACAACTTTTAATATATTAAGAAAATTAATATTTTAAAATATCAAAATTAAAATATATTTGAAAGTATAATAGAAGGACTACACCAAAAATCCAAAATGAGAATTTAGTTTTAAAAATATTAAAGTAAAAAATTTATCCACACATATTTAAATTAGTAATTGAAAAGGATAAAATAATGCTGTTGACGCAATACCTGATTTGCTTTCTTTCCAAGACCCATAAGGAAGTTATCTGGTTTGATGTCTCTATGCAAAAATCCTTTGGAGTGCAAATATTCTATCCGTGTAAGCTGTACTCAATTAAACAAAATAAGATTTAGGTGCATTTGAATTTTTACTTCTAAATAAATATATTTAGTTTTCAAAACATGGCGTGGAAGGAAGTGCAAGCTACAACATTGTGAAATTAAGAGAGGTTGAACCGTATGAAAATTGAAGAAAATGAGTAAGCATATCCTAATTATTGGAAATAAATAACTTAAATACAATTTGCTAAACGAAATAAATTGAGAAAAAAGGGAATTAAAATGAAATTTTACTTAATTCCCAAATATTTGTATTTTTTTATAAAATCAACAAAAAATTATAATTTTGTTTTTCATTTCTAAAAATCATACTTGTTATCCTGATAGAAATTTTACTTATTTTTTTATCTTCATTTGATTATGTTATCACCACTATAACAAGTAATTAATCATACCTACATCCAAACTGTCACAATAGCATAGATAAAATAGTATAACATCCTAAATTGCAGAATTTGTCTTCAATCTGCCTAGAATACTAAGAAATAGGTCCTAGAAATGAATCAGTGATTACCATTTGATCAGCCAACATCAAAACTGTTTTGAGTGATAATTTATTCCCACAGAAGTAAAAGAGATCTTCAAGACTCGGTCCCAGAAGTTCAATAACAAGAACATTATTTTCCCCATCAGTACCACACCATTTCATTCTAGGAATTCCACCTTCAATTCCATAAGTACTTGGAATCAGAATCTATTAACACAATACATGGAAACTGTTGCAACAGCATTTGGAGTTCAACACACTTTTGAGCTTGTGTTAACTTACTTCCTCCTTGAAGAATATTATACAAGTTGGACTCATACACTAGCTGTGGTTGATTGGTTTTCCTGTTCTCCTGTAAATCAAGAAAGAAGCTTTTAGCCGGTAAAAGTTAAATAAAAACCTGCAGAAAAGATAGCCTTAATCTCTCTGGATTTTTTTTGTGTCTATGTTTTAGTTTCTATTATTAATTTTTTATTAGTGTAAAGATTTTAGAAAATTGAGTGTTGCAGGGAACATATTTAATATTATCTATTGTACACCAAAGATTGAATTGTGTTCAAGAATAATAAGCATTACTGCCATCATCATAGTGAATTAAACTTTTTAAAGACATAGAATAAAGAAAACACAACGTAAGATAAGATATAAGAGACTGTTTCATGTATAGATATTGGTCTATACCAAGCATCCCCAACAATATCCTTGGTTACTCTTACTCTTACATATAAAGTATGAGACAATTATGACTTAATTAGAAGCACTCACGGTCTTCTAACTAACTACACTAAAATGGTTACAAATTTGATAAATTACCAACTAGCATAAGTCTAATATTTGTCTGATATCAATATATGCTATGAAATGTTCTAAAGCTAAATAATATCCTATAAACTCTCTGTCTTTGACTACAATTGTTTTTCGTTAGAATTTCTAGACAATCAACATTCAACATTCAACTAAACCAAGTAATGCATGAATTTCCGCTAAGAACTAACTTATGTGAAAACATATATGGAATTATCTTTGGTGGCAATCTTCATCACTTTAATCATGTCCTTTGTGTGAACATATTGATCTTCGGCCTACCCTGTTGAACTTTAGCCAAACATATTGCATTTAAACTATTATAGAAAAAGATTGTCTTTCCTTGAGCAAACCCTATATAACATCGGACCCTTTAATCATACGCCTTCCTTTTGCCTCTCTATCAACATCAATGCCATGTACTTCGCCTCCGTGGTCGACAAAATCAATGTTGGATAGAAAATAGTTTTCCAACTTACTAGAGGTACCAATTATGAAAGTATAACTAGAAATGGAATGTCTAGCATCCAAGTTTGTTGCAAAGACAAAGTCAAAAAATCCTATCACAACATATTGTGAATCACCTTTTAGATAATTCCAATGTCTTTGATCCCCTTCAAATAAATTCATTTTTATCACCTGTCAGTTCTTATTCCTAGATTTACTCACACACATGCTCGTCAAAGTAAAAACTTGACAAGATTTGGTTTAATGCACATTATCTCGTACATAAAGTTTCCCACTACACTTAGTATAAGGAACAAAAGACAAGTATTCCTTCTCCCTTTTAGTCTAAGTAGTATTGAGCTCTTAAAGATATACAAATGTTGTCAAACGTGTGATTATAAGTTTAGCACACTCAATCCTAAAATGTCTCGACACCTTTTGGATGTAGTTTTTTGAATGCAAAAAATAAAAAAAAATAAAAAAAAAACCCTTCTTATATATGCTCGATCCCTCTTGATATTAATTCCAAAATCACTTTTACAATGCCCATATCCTTCATTTAGAATTTATATTCTAACAATGACTTCAATTCTCTGATCTCAACCTCGTCTTGAGATGTTATCAATATGTTATATACATACAATAGATATGCAAGCTCATTATACTCCACCTTTAAATGGTAGAGCATGGATCATAAGGACTTTTTTCATAGTCTTGAGCAATAACGAATTGATCAAATATCTTATACTATTACGTATGAGGTTGTTTCAGTCTGTACCACAACCTTTTCCACTTACACACCCAGTCCTACTTGTGCTCCATCTCAAAACCATATAATTGACACATTAAAATATCTTCCTCCAAGTGGCCATGAAGAAAATGTGTTTTCATATCTAACTATTCAAGCCTCGTGTCTTCATTGACTACCAAAGCAAGTATGACCTTGTTCGGGTGATGATATAAATAATGATCAAGAAGAACTTGTTAAAGAAAGAGAAGAGGAGATAATAAGAATAAAGAAAGAAAGATGTCAAATAAAGATGTAGAAGAAGAAATGAAAGGGAAAATATCAAAGAAGATGAGATTAGAGGATTGTTTATGGCTAGTACTTAGATTTTATCATGAACTTGAGAGAAGTAAGTACTTGACAGTTGCAACTTGAGAAATCATAATCAAATTTGTAGACAGTTAGAAGTTTCCTTTGGAGCTTTTAAACTAACACATTGCACTCACATTAGCACAAGGGCTGGTTGGATTTCTCCATTTGACTCTTAAAGCTTTCAAGACACATTTGTAACTCTTGGAACTCTTAATGTGGCGCAACATATGCATGTTTCTCCAAGTCATCATTGTTTTTCACATGTAATTTTTAAGAACTACCGTGTGCTTTCCCTAATTTTAAGGGATTTGAGATGCTAAACATAGTTAAGTCAGTTGAATCTTGATTAGCACAATTAACTTCATTTGTCTTCTCCCTTCTTCTACCTTGGTCTAACCTCCTCTCTATATAAAGGAGTGCTCTCTCTTTGTAAATCACATCTTGAAGTAAATGAAAACTCCTTTGTGAGAATTTGTGAGAGAGTCTGAGTTATTCTCTTCTCTTATCTTGGTTCTTATCTTGAGAAACTTTCTCAAGTGGTGAATCTTCTTACACTTATCCTTGGAGTTCTTTTCTCAAGATGGCATATTCTTTCATACTTCTTTCTTTAATCCATTTTTGTTTTCAATTCCTTTATTTCTCTTGTTTTTAAGGTGTAAACCATGTTTGTCAAATGGGTTCTAACCTTGTTCTTCATTGCTTCTGCCAGTGCAACTACATCTTCCATGGGTTTTGAGTTTGAAAACACCTATTGAGTTTATCAAGGTCCTAACATCCATATCAAGCAATGATCATTAAACACTCTCAAACCAATGGTTTCAAAGCAATGGTTTCCACTTCTCATTTCGTTATGAAGTTCTCCTCAAATCAAAATGAAATAATAACTATCTATGTAGATAAGGGAAGGACTTCAAAATGTTGGGATGCGAATTTTGGAGTTCATCCACCATGAGTTACATGTCGGACTAAAGGTGAAATTAGAAGGAGGATATCGCTATGCCACGAGACTCGAGAACAAAGTATCAGGATAGGATGGAACCAACCCCATCTCAAATAGGGATTAAAGGGCCAAAAACAAAAATAGGAGGACATCTAAAAGGGTAGGCTATCAAAGAATTGATTAAATCATTGCAGAAAACTAAGATTTATTTGCATGGCCAACTACCAATATACTAGGAATTGATTCTCGAATCATTTCTCAAAAGTCGTTAATCAATAAAGAAGCTCGGTTAGTCTAACTAAAGAAAAGAAGGTTGGGTGAGGATAGGAGGTTAGCAGCAAACAAAGAAGATGAAAAATTGTTGATGGTTGGGTCCATTTGAGAAGTTCAATCTACATTTTAAAAAAAAAAAAAAAAGAAATGGTGGGAAGTGACGAATGTGTACAGACTATATCGATCTAAATAAAATCTATCCAAAATATGCTTACCTCCTCCCTACTATAGATCGCCTAATTGATGGGTGACTAGCCACCAAATCTTGAGTTTCTTGGATGCTTACTTTGGATACAGTTAAATCCTAACGTATCCATCGGATAATGAGAAAACAAACTTTCATGGCTGAAACAACAAATTACTATTATGAAGTTATAACTTTTGGACTAAGGAATGCGAAAGCTACATATCATAGACTTATATAAATAGGATGTTTCGAGAATAGGTAGTTGGCAATATGGAGGTTTATGTCAATGACATGTGGTCAAGTCGGCTAACTTTCATTAGCACGTGAGCGACTTGGCCAAATTATTCTCCCAGTTAAGAAAGTATGGCACATTAAACCCTGAGAACTGTGTCTTTCGGGATGAAGGCAAAAAATTCATGTGGTTTATGCTAACCAAACAAGGTATTGAATCTAATCCAAACAAGTGTCACAGAATAATCAATATCAGATGTCTAGTAAATGTGAAGAAGGTTCAATGGTTGGTTGGCCGCCTAACATCATTATCCTAATTCTTGCCTAAATTATCTGAGAAAACTCGTCAAATGTTAGATTAATAAGACTAAGAGTTTCAAGTCGGATGAGAAGTAGGAAGTGGTCTCTAGAAAAATTTGAGCATTCTTGGCATCCCCTCCAGTTCTTTGTAAGCCAATATTATGAAAAGACCTCCTTCTTTATCTCTCAGTTTATGAAGATGAAGTCAGTGCAACATTAATATAAGATACCTCGAAACAACAACCAATTTATTTTGAGTTGAGTCCTTCGAGATGCTGAAATGAGGTATCAACTTATTGAGAAAGTTGCCCAAACACTTATATATGGATCAAGATACTTATGATCTATTTTCACAAAAAATCTATTGTCGTTAGTAGCAGGAAGAATAATTGTCTGGTCAATCAAGTAGTCTAAATTCAGAATTAAATATGAACCATGCGGTCCAATCAAATTTCAATGTTTGGCCAACTTCACTATCGAGCTACAAAATGACCATATCAATGATAATGACACATTGGAACTATATGTTTGTGGATCATCTAATAAGAAAGGAAACGGAGCAGGGATATGCTTAAAGGTCTATAAATATATTATTGGAATAGGCTTTAGATTTTAACTTTAAAACATCAAGTAGACCTATTAGCAAAGCTAACCAGTGAAAAGAAGAAATGAGGTTATGACACAATAATCCAACAAATATTACGTAAGCTTACCATAGTTATAGATGATTTTATGATGATATTCATAGCCAATAGGGATGGATGCAACCTATTAAGGAATACTTAACAGCAAAACTTGAGGATCAGAACCGTTTTAGTCAAGAGATAGCAAAGATAGTCACACATTTTGTATTAATAGGAGAACATCTTTACAAGAAGGGTTACACAAGGCCCATTCTCAAATGAGTCGCCAAAGAACAAGTCAAGTATATAATGAATGAGAATCATAACAGTATATGCGGGTAATATTCATGAAGAAAACTATGGTTGCGCGAATAATTAGGAACAAATATTACTAGCCAACTCTTTGAGTCTACTCTGACAAGTATGTTAAACGATGTAAAAGATGTCAAGAACATGGCAACTTAATTTACACCCCTTCTAGAGATTTACAAGCCATCGCTTCACCATGGCCATTTGATATATGGAGAATGGATATTGTGGGATCATTTCTCTCAACATTTGGACAATGTAAATTCTTAATAATCATTGTTGACTAGTTTACTAAGTGGATTGAGGCACAATCTTTAGCCTAAATTACATTTTGGTAAGTTCAAAGTTTTGTATGAAAGATTATTTGTCACTTCAAAATGCCTCATTCGATCGTCATTGGTAATGGGAGATAATTGACAAATAAAAAACTTATTGAATTCTATGATAATTTCGACATAAGACATCTAACAAGTTTTTTGGAACATCCATAAACAATGGCCAAGCAAAATCGACCAACAAGGTAGTTATCAAACTCAAAAAAAGACTTGGGGTGACAAAAGGAAGATAGGTTGAAGAGTTACGAGAGATATTATGGGCTTACAAATGTACTCTATAGTTTACCACTAGTGACTCCTTATAACCTTACATACAGAATTGATGCAACGCTATCGGTTGAAGTGGGAGAACCAACAATCCGATGATAGATGAATTAATAATGCTAATTTACATATTGAATTATACCTCTTAGAGCAAAATGAGAGATAAAGCAAGAATACAAGAAGAAATGTGTAAGCAAGAAGCAGCTTGTAGGTACAATGCCAAAGCTGGACCAAGATATTTTCATGAAGGTGATCTCATCTGGTGCATCACAAGTGATGCTCGGAAAAATAGACTTGAAGAAAATTTTGCACCAAGTTAGGTGGGAAGGACCCATTAGAGTTAAGGAATATCCTAATAGTGGAGTTATCGGTTGAAATGGTTTAGATGGAGAAGAATACCGAGAACTTGGAATGTCACTCATATCAAGTTTCACTTAACGAAATATGAATGTAAATATTTGAAATAAAAGCATTACTGGACTTTCCAATACACAACATGAAAGTTTTCATTTATCCTTCTCAACCAAGGAAGTTTTCATCTAAGTGAATCCCTCCCGATAAGTCTTTTCATTCTATCATTCTCGGTCAAGGAAGTTTTCATGTAAGTGAATCCCTCTTGAGATGTATTTTCATTCTACCCTTCTCTATTATGTAAGTTTTCACTTAAGTAAATCCTCTTGAGAAGTCCTTTCATTATACCCTTCTTTTTTAAGAAAATTCTAACTCTAATGCATCTTTTGAAAAGTCTATGTACTTTATCCTTTGCGGACAACAAAGTAAGGTTGAATAAATTTGAGGTACCTTATCTAGCCAAACTTAAAGTTAAAATTAAACTTGATAACCAAACAAAATAGTAGCAAAAAGCCTGAGATTATATTAATAATATTGACAATGGGCCAATATACAAAACAAAACAACCAAAAACTAAACTAAAATATCTCAAAGACAAAACAAAAAAGGCACTAACGACCATACTTTACTTCTTCATTCTATAATTTTGAATCTATCATTCTTAGGAGTCACCTCTTCCTCTTCGTTCGGAATCTCTTCCACTAGAATTAATTTTCCCTTATAAGAATCTTTTCCAGCATCAAAATCGTCTCAGTCTATGAGGATGTTGTAGAAATAAACAACCTGTTGCAATGCTGTCACAAAACCAAGTTTGTTCTGTTCAAGCACGAATTGTTGTGCCATTTGAAGATCTTTCTTTAATCGCTTGTTTCTCATCTATTTAGTGTGATGTGAAAGAGTCATATTAGTATAGCTTTGCCACAAACCCTCCACTTCTTCATAGAGTTTCTTTTCATCCATAGTCAACTTGACCACCTTTGTTGATAAGGTGAACTTTTCTGAACCACACCGGGAATGGACATCCTCAAAAGTTTTTACCTTATTACTTAGTGGCACGTTTTCTGGAAAAGAATCTTGTAAAGAGCTAGACAACTCCACTAGTTATTTCTTGAGTTTCTCCATTTTGGAAGTCATGGTGATCTTGGATAATTCCCCATCTAACGAAGATCCAATTAACATGGTGCTACCAGAAAATTCCACTAGCACTTCAATTAATTCCGTTGGAGAAGTCAACAGGTACAATTCCCTCTTGACACTTTTAAGACTGAAGGTCATTTTTCTAGTGACCCTCAATTCGGTTCCAAATAATTTGTTGGGAAAAAATGTGAATGTTTCCCCTGGACCTCGACGACTCTATTTGGGCAATCTCAAGGAAGACTTTTCTTTCTTCTTATGCCTCCTCTTGACATTGTCAAGTGGAGGACAAGCAACAGTAGTATAGACTTCCACATGAGCAGTTACAGGAATCACAACCTTTTTTTGCTTCTTGGCCAAGGAAGGTTGATGACTTAGGCAAAGCTTTTTGCAATAGGCCTTCCCTCTCTGAGTAGCAAAACCTATTATATCTATAATAGGGGAGAAATTCAGCAAAGTTAAAATCGAGCAAGACGCAACGAAAAGAAAAACAACACATACCATCAAGATTGTCTTAATGATGAGGCGACAAGTAAACACCGAGGAGTTTTTGGGTTGATAACTTCTTCGAAAGTTATTCAATCAAGGAAAGAGTTGCCAAGTCCTCGACTGTCATTAGATTTTTCGATCGAGAGTTATACCTAATCGGATTCCTTATCTAGTAAAAAAGAAATTATGGTTTATCCTTCTCACATAAATGACCTCAACCTCTTTCTTCTATTACTATTTTAAAAAATATTCCTTTAAAATTCTTATATGAAGTATAGGGTAGGAGAAAACATAACTTAACTTGACCGACAGGGAAAATCCAACCCACACTCTTTCTAGGATGAGTACTATAAAAGTACAAAATAGTTGGAAAATAGCCTTCACATGTAGTGCCAAGCATAATAGTCAAAATGTCTATAAGGCAACCTAGCTATTAGGATGAAGTTGTGTAGGAGCCACCTTTAATACTCATAGAACTCCCATTTTAAATGCATCTAACAGAAATCTCACATGCACATTTGTCAAAAAACAAGCATAGAAGATGAAAAAGTCATTGGCCAACTCTTCACGACCATGACATACATTATCAATTGCTTTGCATTGCTGAAATCTTCGACACCTTCTTCTAAGGTATTGACACTAAAATCCAAAGGAACGAAGGAATGATGACCACCTGTATTGTGAAAAATATTCTTGGACATTATAGTCAACCCACTCATACCCTGACCTTAGAAGAGCTCTCTTCGACCCTTTCCACATCTTCTTCGGCAATGATATCAAGAACCTTTTTGGTTACCTCAACATCCACTGTGACTACTTCAAATGTCGATTCTTTGGAAACAAGGGAGGTAATCTCAACCGAACTTAAATGAATGACCTCTTCGACAAACTTAAACCTAAACACACCATTATATGACCTCAAAAACTCCTCGAAACTTGAAATACTATTATGCAGCATTGATTGCATGCTGAAAATAACATCGTAAAACCTAGAAAAGTAAAAGAGTAACTCTTTAAATCTCAGACAAGAATGTAGAAAATGGTGGTCCAAAAAAAGAATGCAACCCATGTTCATAGGTCGTAACCAGTGGAGTCTAACGAAATGACATTATGTGCCAGGAATTAGATCAATTCCAATCTAATGACGCGACCTTTCATATCCAAACCCTACCATTCTAACAACACATTTATTAGGCAAAGAAACCTAATGTGATCTCGAAGTTTTTCATATCTTTTTAGATTTTAGAGCTTATTATGCTTTACACCACATTACAAAAGTCCTTTAAGCTTAAAGGGGCTAGTGTACAATATAAAACAATATTTAGTAAATCACAACCCTATATTTCAATGTATCGACTAAATGTCGGAAGAATCGACTAGCTTATAAAGAATCAAGATAAAAATTCTCCTAATCTTGGTATAATGTACAATCATTGTGACATGTCAAACTATGAATTATTAATAATCAATGTAATTAGTAAGTTAATATGGTTTATCGTCCTTCATTAATTTGGGTTATCATCTTTATTATCACATTTAATAATATTTAATAATGGACATGAAAAAATTAAGACCTTTGTAGAGTCCATGAGTAAAAGTCCACTACAAGATCAAATAAATAGGACACCACCTCACAGATAATAAGAGAGGAAAAAAACCTTAAAAACATTCATATTAAAAAAAAATATTAACTTAGATCATTAGAGTATTTTTACAAATATCTTACACCTCCAATGATAATAGAGAACTCTGAATACTAAATAAATATTTCTAAAAGAAATTAACATGGAACAGTCTTATTAAGTTGAAAAGACTTCCCGAACAAACTAATAATAACATGTTAATTTATTTGCATAGATTTAATAATATTAATGCGCTTAGTACCGTCTATATAATATTATCATATACTAAAATCACGATATATTTCGAAAAAAACTAATAAAAAATTACAATTTTATAAGGATTGAAAAAATATATGTTTAGGAGAATTAAAATGAACAATTACATATATGTTTACTTAGGGATAAGAACAAAAAACTAAGTTTGTCAAAAACGAAAGAAAAAAAGAAAGTAATATATTTACAAAGATTAGAAACAAAAGTCACGTATTTACTATACAAGAATAAAAAAAATAATTACTGAAAAATCTAATCATTTTCCAACAAGGAATATCAACAATTAAAAAATAACACTAATGGTCAATGATTTATAGATGTAATAAAGATTGAGAATCACAAACAATATTTTTAAGTTGAAGGAAAATCAAATTCTACTGACTCTTTAAGTTGAATGGAAAAAAGAGTAATAAATTATATTGCTGCTAAAATCGATTAATTTAGCCATTTCTTAAACAAATGATTGTGGTCAACATAAATACCTTTATAGTGTTCAACAATCTAGAAAAAGGCAAACAAAAATTTTCGACATAAGTAAGAAAAAAAACTTACGTTATTTCATCATAATATGTTCTCTGGGAGGAAAGACGATGTTAATCCAAATTATCTTTTTTAAGTTATTTATCTTTAGTAGTTAATTAATCTAAGTGTGACGCTTAAATATACTATTTGTTTAGTCCATCTAAATATATTACTTTTATTTTTTATTTTTTGTACTCGTAAATATATATATATATATATATATATATATATATATATATATATATATTTATTTTTATATATATATTATTTTTTTTTTTTTTATATTTTTTTTTTTTTATATATATATATTTTTTTTTTTTTTTTTTTTTTTTATAAATATATATATATATATATATATATATATATATATATATATATATATATATTAATCATTATAAATATATTACTTTTTCTTTTGAAATATTTCTTATTTTTCACAAATATACCATTTAATTTTTGACGATGTAATATATTTATGAATGCTCTTTTTAACGTCAAAGTCATTAATTTGACAAATATAATAATATCATCATGGTAATGTTATTACCATTACATTTAATAGAAGAAATTAGAAAGAAAAGAATAAAAACAAAAAATAATAGAAATTGAAATCAAAACGCTCATGTTTCACTAAAAGAACAATTTATCGAACTCTAAATATTTTTAGTTAAAAAAAAATCACTTAAATAAGGTTAAATGCTACTCGTGCCTCTTTGGGCAGTACTTTATTTCAGTTATCGGCACCAACCTCGAGAAAAATAAATACGAACTTAAGTGGCAGAAATGGAAGTCAAAAAATTCCAGTGACTCGATAAAGGAATTAAGACTCACCATTTTGATGGCTACGATTTCAGAAGTCTCGATATGTGACCCTGAAGATGGCAATAAAACACATTCAAGTTAAACAGATAATATATAATAATAATAATAATAATAATAATAATAATAATAATAATAATAATAATAATAATTATATAGGGTATACATTCTTTAAAAATTATCTACTGAATTAGTTTTTAAAAATAAACTTTATTTTATTTTAGGTCTGTAAATATTTTATGACAGAAATGATTTTATTAATTAAATTTTTGAAAAAATAAAAGATAAATAATCAGTTCAATATAGTATACATTGATATATTTAGTTTTTAATATAATAAGAAAATAAAATTATACTTTTGATACAATAATTTCAATTCTGTTAGTTGTATTTAAACTCATTCCTTAATAGTTAATATAATTGAATATATATTTCATCTTTTAATAATTATCATGTGTATGTTAAAAAAATTAATATTAATGTATAATTAACCTTTAAAAAACAAAAAAAAAAAATTTCCCAATCAAAAAATAAAATACAAAAGAATTCAATATTAATTTTAATTTTTTTTCTCAATAAACTAATAATAATTAAAGATTGTTCAACTAGTTTAACTGTTAACCAATTTTCAACAAAGTTAAAATTTCAGTATAGTAAGACAGTAAATTTTTTTATTATACTAAAAATAAAATATATTAATTTTTATCGTACTCAATTCACTTTTTACTTACGGAACAATAAATATTAACTAAAACTTTCTTACCGTATAAATTTTACTGAAGAACAAATCATAACTAACTTTCTTACCAATGTGAATTTCACCGAATGAACCGCTCCCAATTTTTTGACCGATTTTATACTTTCCTCCGACGACTCTCTCCATTGAACATGAAACGACGACGTTTTACTGATACACCGCCAGAGGGGAAGTCCTAAACGAGTTTTGCTAGCAGAGGCCGAGTTTGGAATATATGAAGAAGAAAAGAGGAGAGAGAGGAGAATAAAATTCATGATGGGGCTAGTTTGGGGTTTTCGTATTTAAAAGTTTATTGATGACGTAGGTGGACATGAAATATATCCAACAAGGTAGCGTAGCGTACATGAGTCGCATCACTTTTTCAAATTCCTTGACCCTAAAATCAGCCGCAAGTCATTTTGTCCAAATACATATTTTATGGTTTTATATTTTGTTTTTTATTTTTAATTAATTGAACCTTTTCATGCTGTTGATTGGATATTAAATTTTCTAATCCTAAAGGGACTCTCATAGCTCTAATATTAATATTTTGATCAAATGAATTTTTTTTCTTGCGATAAACTCAAAATAAAATCGCTTAATAGACCAATAATTATTTAGAAAAATAAACTTAATTACCGTTGAAGAAATCGGCTTCCAGAAGTCTTAAATATGGAACGCTACATGTGCTTTTGTTTTGATTTTCCTGCTGAAAATTCTTTTTCATTGAGTCGATTTCTATGCAGATTTCTTTTTGCATTATTTTTAGTAAGCTTGAAATAATTCTTTTAACTTTTTATTTAATTAATAATTTTTTAAGATTTTTAAAAATATATGTAATTTTTAATTTATGAATATTAATACTGATAATTAGTATTAATATATAATCAGAAAAATAATAATTTATTAAACAAGAAAAAAAATAAACAATAAAAAATGTATAGCTTTATTTTGTTTTGTGGGTTCTTAAATAATTGATTAAATTAAAATTGATAGCATTTTTTTAATTTACTTTTTATGTAAATTAATTGTTAATATTAATCACGATTGATATAGAAATTTAATAAATTAGACTAAAAAGGGGGAAAATATTAATTTTATCACATGTTGTCTTATATAAATTTTGCCTCTCATAAAATAATTCAATTTTACAATGATTATTTTAGTTCATGATGGGATGAAAAGTTTGTTCTTTTTTTTTTTTTTTAATATTTGATGATTAGTATCATATTATATATTTTTTTTCTATCGAGTTGTGGATGATATTTTGATTATTCATTTAAATTAATTTTTAGTAGTTGATTTGACGATTTCTTCACTATATTTGTACTCTATTAAATCAATAATCCTGTAAAATAGTTAATTAAATACTAATTAATCGTGTTGGAGTTATATCCTAATTGTTAGGATTTCATAATACTTCTTTGTTAGATAAGTATTTTGAAGTATTAGTTTATTGGAAGTAATAAAGTTAAAGTTTGTGGTGTGTTTAAAAGCATTATATCATTTTTTTTCAATAGATCTTTTAAATGAGGTGGATAATTCAATGGTGATATTGATAGGATATTAGAACTTTCAAATGAATCATTTAAGTTACATGGACATTAGTTAATATTGTTAAAATCGCTAACCGAGATAGAGGTTAATTGATTCTTTAAAAATCTTTTTAGCTATTAATAAATTCTTTGAAAATTTTGTTTTTAAGAACTTGATGTTTGAGTAGGTTTGCTTTTAAAGAAGTAAAAAATATCAAAGATATAAATAGAAAGATTATATAAAAAAAAATCTGAAGAAAATATTTCCAGAATAATGGAAGACTCATAAAATTTTTAAAACTTTCCAAGTTTCTTAGAACAAACTCTGACACTTGATTGTTCTTCTAAAGAAGGATCCTTGATGAAGAACTATAAGAGAATATATTTTAGAGACATTAAAGAACAAGAATAATACATTAATTTTACAACTAAATTCTTATTCAATTCAAGATAATGTTTACAAGAAGCAAGAGACCATGTATATAGATGTTGGAGTCCTCTTGCACTTCATGAATAAATAGATGTGGGATTATTGTACAAGATAAAATGCAATTACTTGAAAGTCCCACATCAAGCAAGACTATGTGTTTTTAAGTCTTCATATGTGTTTAGACTTAGATAAGGACTTGGTCATGTGCACTCTATTGTTGGTCGTGTGTTGACTAGGCTTTATTTTTTTAGGATTTTCGACCCCAAAACAAAGCCAAATTGGAGGCCCACTTATGTATTTATGTCTCTACAAAATTACAAGAAAAAATTATACTTATTTCTACTTATATACATTCTTTTACAAGACTAGAGAGAGGGAGAGGGAGTTCTAATGTTTTAGGCTCCAAAGAATAAGAATCTTTTTGGCTTCTTCCTCAACCTTTTTGTCCATAACCCTTGTTAGTGGTTCAATACGAGTTGCTCTAGATGGTCCTCCATCAGACAATTTATCCTCAGATTCGGATCATTAGCAATCTCTACAAAAGAAGTAAGATCGAATATATTAAAAGTGAGACTCACTCCATGTTCAGATGGGAGATCTAGTCTATATGCATTTTCAATTATATTTTGGAGGACTTGGAATCAGCCATCTCCTCTTGAGTTGAGTTTAGATTGTCTCTAAGATGGAAACCTTTCATTTCTCAGATGTAGCCAGACCTAATTCGTTTCCTAAAAGATTAATTTCTTTCTCCCTTTATTGTGGCATTTAACATATTTTTGGGTTTGTTTTTCAATTTGGTCTTTGACCTTCTCATGGAACTTCATAATGAACTCTACTCTAAAAACTCCTTCCTTATGTGATAAAGAAATTGTAATCGATAGTATAAGTAAATCAAGATGTGTAAAAGGATTAAAACCATAAACAACCTCAAAGGAAGAAAGGTTAGTAGTCTTCTGGACTACTCTGTTATATCCAAACTCAATATGAGGAAGATGTTTATCTTAAGACTTTTTTGTTGCCCATAAGAATGACCCTCAACAAAGTGATAAGGATCTATTCACTACCACAGTTTGTCCATTAGTTTGAGGGTAATATGTCATAGAAAATAGAAGTTTAATTTCAAGCCTTTGCCAAAGAGTTTTTCAAAAATGGCTTAGGAACTTAGCATCCCTTTTTGACATTATAGTCTTAGGTAGACCATGAAATCTGAAGACTTCTTTAAAGAAGAGTCTTGAGATATAGCTAACATCATCTACTTTGCGGTAGAATATATAGTTCCCTTTTTAGATTACCCTAGAAGACGTACCTATGATGTTGTAGTAGACACAGTATAATAATGAGATGCATGAGGTGTTTTCTTATCTTCTTTTTAACACGAGACTTCCTTCAATTTCTTATCAAGAGATACAAAGATTTCTAACTAATATTGGGACAAGACTTTCCTTAAAGCTGAATTTTCATGTATTAGATCTGTTCTTGCAAGAGATCGGTTAGCTCCAACAACAACAAAGTCTTCGGTCGCTCTTGATATTCCTGGATTCTCGCTAGGATCATTTGCTTCTGTCAAAGTCACGGTCTTGGGAGGGGGTCCTGCAGGCACCGACGCTCAAGTCAGTTTAGGGTGAGTGATGCAGGTGATTGAGATTAGATTTTAGAAGTACCTTATTTCTGGAGATTGAGCTCCTATTTATAGGTGTTGTAATGGGTTTGGAGCATTTAGGTCCAATGGGCTCGGTCCTGCGTAAGGCCCAGCTTCTTATGGTTTGCTCTAATTTGAATCCATTCTATTATATTCTTCCACGTGTCTTACGTACAGGACCACCACGTGTCGCTTATCAGTGGCGCGTGTCGTTCGCCAACTAGCACGTAAATGAGATAGCTGTACCCGTACCGACCAAGATAAGCATCTCGGTCGGCCATCTCGGTATACCAAAAGAGCTCATTTAAATAGTTTGGTTAGTGCATCTGGTCAACCGTATAGTACAAGATCATATATCGTTTGATCATTAGTTGGTTCTAGGGTTCTTTTACCTAGACTCTCTTTGACCAAAAGTAATTATTTCTTCAACTTTTCTAGATTCATGTTTTGAATCTCAAGATTCCATTTTAAGTCATTGTTTTCTTCAGACAATCTTTCATTTGATTTTTATATGATATGCATTTTTCTTAGAAAGATCCTTGGAAACTAAGTTCTCTTTTTTCATAAACTCAATTTCTTTGCAAGCACTTTTATAATTTATTTTCATAAGTTTATATGCAAAAGTAATTTGAGCATTGTTTGGAATAGCTTCATTGTGTATGCTAATTGAACACTATGTAGATTAGAGAAATATACATCTTCATCAAATTTGTCTGATACATAACTATCAACGATATCTACCATGAGGCCAATGTGAGTTGCTTCATCAGATTATGAGCTTGAAGAGTCAAAATATTCCTAGGTGGACATGAAACTTCTTCCTTTTGTCTTTCTCATACTTTCTTTATCTTGTTCTAAACATTTTTCTCTGAAATGTCCAAGATTTTTTCACCCATAGCAGACAATCTTCCCCTTCTGTCTTTGCGAAATTTTCCTTACTTTCTCAACATCCTCTTGAAATTTTTAGAAAAGAAAGAGATCTTTTCGAGTTTAAACCCTGAGTTGTTTGATGCATCGTTTATTGCTTCAAAATCACTAGACAATACACTTTTCCTTCCTTTATGTTACATTTTTAAAATAAATTCTTCTTTTTGACAAATCTAGTGTCATCTTGCAAAAATATATTTATGAATAATCAAAATATCTACCAATTCTTCTAAAGACAACTCATCTAGGACTATTTATTGAATTCTCCATTGCAAATAAAAGTTTTGAGAACTTTATGGTTGATATCATATTGACTGACTATAGTTTCCAAATATCTCAAGTTGTTAAGAATATTATATATATATATATATATATATATATATATATATATATATATATATATATATATATATATATATATATATATATA
>Ga0099825_1002606_pt1 | contig 24013 bp, 6 predicted proteins | sample SiratroredBW_FD_76838 | JGI IMG/M metagenome (GOLD analysis project Ga0099825, IMG submission 76838) | Root nodule microbial communities of legume samples collected from California, USA - Siratro red BW | ecosystem: Host-associated > Plants > Roots > Nodule | place: USA: California | collected... | reverse complement strand
TATATTTTTTATTTTTTATATATTTTTTTTTTTTTTTTTTTTTATCTTTTTAACTCATTTGTATATCTTACTAAAAAAAAAATTACATTTGTGTATTTAATAAAGAATGATTGTTGGAAAAAAGTGGTGATGATATATATATATATATATATATATATATATATATATAACATATACTACATAAATTAATTTCTATGTAATGGATGTGAAATCTATAGTATTAATTAATATAATAATCAATATTAGTAACACTTTGATATGGATGCATGTGACATAAATTTATGTTAAACCTAATCAAGTTTGACATAAATTTAGGTCAGTGAGTACATAACTTAAATTTTAGACATTTATTTTTAAAATAATTTGGTTTTGGGTTCAAATCAAAATGTAAAATAAAGAAATTCTTAATATAATATGACTTTCAATATATTTAATTTTCAATAAGACTTATTGTGAATGACAAATAATTAGTTGAATAGTTACTATAATTTAATAAAATATATACCTTCAATATATAGAGCCAGGTAATTACGTCTCTGTAAGTCACTAATCCATTTTGCAAATATTATTGGATATGGATCTTTGTATTCCCAAATTTATAAATGGATTGATTCTCAACATATCCATATATTTCGAATTTGCCTTGCTCAATTTGTCCATGTATGTAAAACAAAGAATTATAAGTTAAATGTAATCATTATATTATCGTAAATATACAATACATAGTACGACTTACATAGAGGTTTCCCTAACAAACTCCAATTCATCAGGTAAGAAAAAGTACAACGGGACATGAGTAGTATCAACTCCAAATACTCTGAAGTCTCACCATAGTTGCATGGGTTTCAACCTCAAATTGGCTAATATGGTTAGAAGCTTTGATATGAGATCATCCTCAGCTTATGTCATGTCATTATCATCAATAACAGGTTCTCCCAAAACTTTTATCACGACGGGCAAAATTCTACTTGAAGGAAAATATTAGTTCAACATTTGTATAAATTATAAGAATAAAAAATAAAAAACATAATGTAATGCATGTGGTCATTTTGGGACTGGCATGACCAAATGTTTAGCCCAAGCAAAAATGTGTCTAACGTCTCCCCACTAATTGAACCTTTGTATTGGGCAGAGGAACTCAAGCAACAATATGTTCAACTTTATCAACTAATACCACATCCAATCGGATTGTAGAGGGACACCATGAATGGTTAACCCTACCTCTATTTGTGGTCTAATTACAACTAGACGTGGAGGATTATCTTTAACATATAACACACATGTTTGGTACATTAGCGTGAGTGTGATCTACGAGGGATATGTAGCTGCTCAATCTTAAGAACTGTATAAGTTATTTCTTGAGTTTACTGTTGAGAACAAGCAAGGGACTCTAACTTCTCATCAAATTCTTGCTACAGGGACTACTATATTTGATTCAGTTTTTCTTTAAACTCCATATCCATCTTATGAAAGATATCTTAATTATTAAGACTTTTCTATTATGGTGGACCAAAGTAATCTCAAAGTCCTCAAGAATCACCTAGTCGTCGTCAAAATGTCACCTCGACTACAGGAAACAAATGAGTCTTATGTGGCCTACTCAACTAAGGAATCCTGCAACATATAATCAATAATTAATCCTAAACTTAACTACTTTACCTACAAACGTCGGGGAAATAACAATTATATTATGTATATATGTACTTATGATTTTTTCAGTAATGATGTGTACAGACTATGAAGTCATCTGCCTATCTAGATTTGGTGCGAATAACCTTCCACATCTCATAACAAGGAGGTGGAGATACAAGGTCAACAAGCTTAAGTCTTGTTGCCTCTACTCAAGCCTTCATGAGGCATTGCTACAATAATGTGTACCTCTCTCGACAGTAAGTGAAGTGCATCATTCAGCTTCTACCATTCCTGGGTAGTTAGTCTTTTTTTATTGCAATGAAAATTAAAAAATGAGACAACTAAAAATTATAAGTACAAATTTGTGTTATTATAAGAATTGTCAAAAACTAACCTATTAAAAAGCATCAAACTTACTGACATGAAACTACATCCAATCCCCGTCAGTGATCTGGTACTTCAAATAAGGAATGTCATCTTATGCTTTCTAAACACATATTCCTATTGAAATCCCTTCATTTGGTAACAATGGCAAATAAGACTTTCTTCCTAACCACCTCAGTGTTGAGAATGTCAAATTTTGTTGTGCAGAAAAATTATGAAATATTAATCAACTCACTATATATATAGGTTAATAATGAAATTAACTTATATAATGTTCACATAAAATCAACTTCCTAACCAATAAGGTTCTTCTATGTCAGTTCAACCTCATCCCATACTAGAATGACAATAGAAATATGTTGTCAAACTGAGTCCCACATAGCTGCTAAACTTAGCAGCATTTGGGATTGACGGCTTATTAAAACTAGGATCTATGTCAATTGGCATCCTCTCCTTAGCAATCAGTCTTGTGGTTACCTAAGACAACCAAGTGATAAATCTACCTGACCCCTCTTTTCACTACTTGATTTGGACTCCACCATAGTTGAAACATAACAATCTTAGTAATTCATTTCACAAAATTGTAAGGAAAACACTATAATAATAAATGAACGAAAAGCAACAATAGACAAACACATATTAGGAGACTATGTTATTAGGAGGCTTTGTTTTTGCATATCCCTTCATCATGATGACTTCGATTTGCAAGCATATCGTCCACTACATTGTCCACATCAATAGGAAGTGTTCTTGACGAGAAAGACGACTTCTCATGCATATCTAAAGAGTCTTCGTTGTGAGTTTCCTGCATGTTTCTTCATTTCAGGAAAACTAATCATTTCTCATTACTTGGATCAATGACCTAGAATATTTGTCTTGCTTGATATGCCATATAAATGGTTTGTCCTTATAACCCACCTTGTTATGATTCATCAAAGTTAACCCAAACTCATTTATCCTCATTATTGTCATCTACTCATTTACACTTAAATATTAACACTCTACATGTGACATAATAAATTTTCCACATGTTCTGTATGACTCTAGAGTAACTCATAGATGTTCTAATGGGATTTTGATCTTTAAAACTAACAAAGTGCACAACCTCAGCTTGAATGGTACCAACATTTTAACTAGGTGAAATTTTGTGATTCAGAGTTCAAATTCATTATGTGCTATCACTTTTGATTCGTACTTGACTTTGCTTGAGTTTCTATGCTAATTATTTCATTGCATGTTTAAGGATCATCAAGATCATTTTTTTTTTGTTTTCATTATAGTTTGAACCGAATAGCCAACCTTGTTCTTCAAGAATAAAACCACTGTGTACCTCTTTTGAGCTTTAAAATAAATGTTCTTCATCCTTAAACCTTTAAGCCTTGTTGAGAAAAACCTTGACTACCTTACTATGAGCTGTGAGAGTAAGAAGATCATGGTCTTTAATGTGATTCAAGTTTGGGGAAAATATGCAAAGTAGTATGTGGGAAGTATAAAAAGCATTTCAAAAAGGTTGTGTGTCAAGTTGTAAACACAAAAAAATCAAAAGTAAAATAATACGGAGGAAAGATGATATTGTTTAAGTCTGAATTACAAATAGAAGAGGGAAGAATGTGTTGAATTCATAACTTGATTGCTCTCCTTGCTTGAAGTGTCTTTGATTATCTAGAAAAAACTAATTTTCTTCTTAAGCGCAACCGGGTTACAACCTAATAAAAGTCCTTATGATGTTGCATGTTTTTTTAAATTTTTTAGCTCTTGAAATAAAAGTCAAAGTTAAATTGTGAGAAGTTTGTGGTAGAAGAGAGACAAATATACACAGAGACACTAGTGTGCTTGAGCGAAACACTTTCTCTGGTAAGAAATGGTGTCTTTAGTTGTTCTTGAAAACATTATGCCATGATTGTTAGTTTGTATTGAAAATGTAGCATGTATTTTCTTTACTACATTTACACTATGAGCACCATAACATAGTTTTGATTAGGAAATAATTTTTTTTAAGCTTGATCAAAGAGAGTATACATAATTGATATCTGAAGTGATTGTATGAACTTGCATCTTGGTTTTATACCATTGCTAAGTATTTTTCTAAGTGCCAAGTTACCTTTGATTAAGGACAAGCAAGGTTCTAAGTTTGGGAGAGTTGGATAACATTTAATTTTATCATATTTTGGAACCAATTTTTATAATGAAATCAACTTTTTTTAAGCTTAAAACTTGCTTATTTCTTTATTTTATTAGGTTTTTATTAATAGATGATTAGTGGAGTCTAAGAATAAAAATTTACACTAATTTCTCTTATTTTGCATAAAAGATTACAACAAGCATTGAATTCAAAAGAAAACGACTGAAGCCCATAAAGAGAGAGATAAAAGAAAATTTTATGCAGCACAGCTGAGCCTAGTCCTAGAAGAATTGATCCAAGCATGCAAAACCCGAGGACAAAAACATCAAGTCGCATCCAACGCCACTGAAGCTAGGTAGGGCTCTAGTTGGGCCATGGACCTTTACAAGGAAGTTGAGCTCGATGCTACTGAAGTGGGCTCGGGCACGAGTGTCAAAATTTGTGTATTTAAATTACTCTCTTCATTAAGGTGGGACATTCCACTCCATCTGGGAATCAAACCCATTTCAGAGTCAGAAAATGTAGCCTTAGGATGGCGACTAGGCTTTGGAGGATTACTTTTTCTTCTCTTTATAGATCCATCTTCCTCCATTGTTCATCATTTTCATTGTTATTGGGGTTAGATGTAATCAATTGAGTTCTCATGTAATCAATATAGGATTTATATATATGTATCCTTTCAATGTTAGTATTTTTATTTTGAGCTTAATACCTATTTTGTTGATTCATGACTTGATATTTGATTCTTTGGACATTGGAAAATATCATCTGTAATCAGGATATGAATTAAACACCAAATGAAAGCTTGTTCCTAGAAATATAGCCTGATTTTTTTATTATCCTAAAATCCTTGTCACAAAATATAGTCTTTTTTAATATAATTGATAAAGGAATTGATGGTTAATAGGAAAGTTTTGACTCATTGACCTAAGAAATTATGGTTTGGGTATTATTGTGGATTGATATTCACATTAGTTTGGAAAGAAGATAATCGTTTTATGCATGAGAGAGATGTTTGGTGAAGTTTAACCTTAGCAATTATATTCCATATCATCTCCATCCTTTTTTTTTCACATTCTAAGTGCTTGTAAAAATACCAAAAATATTTTAATTATTTTGCATAAAATATATTTTATTGTTTGTCAATTCAAATGTTGAGAATAATTTGTAGTCTAAATTTTTTATCAATTGCATTTATTATAGTGTATTATACAAGTCCTTTGGGAGATATTGATATATTTATCATTTGCTACAGTTTTGACTGGTGCATTTGTCATTAAAAGCGAAAAATGTAACAGAATATAGAAAATACATTTACAATTGACACAATATTGTGATTACTTCATTTTCCAACTCATTTAAAATTTGAAGATCAATTAATTTCTGGAAAATGGCTTTGAAGAACAAACTCAATTATGTTAGACCACCTCAACAAAAGCAAGTAAGCATGAAAATCATGGGACTTTAAACCAAATAACTTCAAATCGTGTATAGCCATATGACTCTTTAACATTTGAAGAGTGCCCATGCGACTATTGAACACTGCATAAACATTGACAAAAGCTTTGATGTTTTTTAGAAAGAATATGTCAATTTAATAGCAAGTAAGTGCGCTTTTCAAATAATTGTTGATGTAACTCAAAACTTATACCTATATCAACCAAATCTTGGTGTGCTTGAACTCCATCTTTTGTCTTTCTTTTTATGTTCAACAATTGCAAACATTTTTTTAACATGCATCACATCTATATAGTGTCTAAAATATAGTTTTTACAAATATGGAAGATTAAAGAATATTAATCATTTCTTCCAAATGTTCTTCTTAGTTTTATTCTTTTAATGCTTTTTGAGCACAATGTTGATGCTTTTCACCTGCTCATACACTTGTTCACCATTATAGGGTGTTAACATAATTTCATCCTCCTATCATTTATTAAATTTTTTCTTAATTCTATGATAAGGATGACTACAAGCAAGGAATTTTCGATGCCTAGTGCACACAATTTTTTGCCCATGCTTTAGTTAAGTATAACTAGTGTTTTCTTCACATATAGGGCACACATAATGACCCTTCACATTATAACTACTCAAGTTACCATGTGTTGAAAAAACATTTGTTGTGTAAAACAACAGTGTACGAAAATGGAAATTATGTTCACAATATACATCGAAGATATCCATGTCTATTTGCCACAACATCTTCAAATCATCAATCAAGGGTTTGAGCTACACATCAATTTCATTTCCTAGTTGTCTGGGTCTTGAAATCATCATAAACAACATAATGTATTTACTCTTAATACATAACTAAGGATGTAGGTTGCAAATGACCAATAAAACATGTCGTGAACTGTGTTTATGACTTAAGTTTCCATAAGGATTCTTAACATTTCTAGCAAGTCCAAGTCTTAAGTTTTTTGACTCTGCACCAAATTCTAAAAATATTTCATCAATATTCTTTCATTATGGAGATTCTGCTAAATGTCAAAGAAGATTGTCACATTTTATTCAATTTGTATGCCATGTTAGGTTTTTTTAATCCTCTTTAATAGAAAAAAATCATTTAAACCTAAATATTATTGACAAGTACTACACCACCTTAATAGAGGGATCCTATGTTTCTTTCTCACCACTATTTCTATAAACTTTTTTTTTTAAATCGTGATAACCCACATGTTGGACATACCCTTAATGTAGAGAACTCATCTATGTACAATACACAATCATTAAATTATGCATGTATCCTTTTATACTCAAAACTCGTTGGTTATAATATCTTTTGCACCTCATAGTTATAATTAGGTAAAGTGTAATGTTTTAAAAGCATAGCTTTCAACAACTCCAACAATTCAATGAAACTTCTATGAGCACATCAATTTCTTGCTTTTAAACAAAATAGTTTTAAAGTTTCTAACAATCAAGTGGACTTACTACATCTTGGGTACAATTATTGCTCTAAATTAGAATTCAAAGAATCATACACATGAACTCTTAAAAAAAACAATATCACCAACATCATGTTTTATATCCTCTAAATTTTTGGTTGTTCATCCCTTCTTCAAAATTTTCAGTTGTTCTGGAAATAGTAGGAATGCCTAATATTTCTTCGTGCCAAGTCCATATTGTATAACTCTTCACTGTATCAAAGAAAAATATGTGAGCATGTATCTTTCCAAAATCCTGACGTATGTGATTCAAACAATGAAGATAAGGGCAATCATATGTCCCATTAATAGGTTTCTTGTTTTGACGAGCAAATTGCAAGAACTTATCAACTCCATTTTCATACTATGCACTAACATGACATGCATTCATCCAACTTCACTCCATACCTACGTACATTGCAAACTCCATCGTCATCAACCATGCAATATGAAGTTCTCACTTTTTTAATTGAAGGTGAGGCCTTACCCATTATGAAAAATATTTTCCATAATTTGATATATGTACAAAAAGAATATATTATCTTAAATTTGATAAAATTTTGACAACATTTCACATTGTCTCTGAAGTACACAAAATAAAAGTAGTCATACAATACCATGTTCTAGTATGCAGGAAGAATAAGACAAGATATTTTGAACCAAAACTTTATCAAATTTAAGTATAGACTTACAATTCAAAGGTATTAACAAATTATGAAAAATAATTTTCCTAAACTGTCTAAGTTGATAATTCAAAATTTAATACAAATGATCAAGGTTTGCACTAAATTTGAAATAAGAACTAAGGTTCGCTTAATGTGCGTATGAATAATACTTAATGTAAATAAAATTATAATACAACAAAAACATACAATATCACCCAAATATATTACAATACATCTTAGTCTTATGATCAATCTAAACTAAAATTTTTCCTACATTTCCCATAAAATATATTGTACAAATTACCTATGATTTAACCTTTAAAGTTGTAAACAAATTGATAACTTAATAATTAAGTCACTCTTAGATACTAAAATAATTAATTAGTCCCTATAAGTTTTACTATTCTTATATCTTAAATTTCAATTTTAAACATCCAATAATTAATTTCAATCTAATATATTAAATTAGTTTTAACAATTAATTTCAATATTCAAAATATAAAATTTAAACATCTGAATAGTACGATTGAATATTAAGGATGAGCAACAATAATCCAATGTAAACATTCATAAATTGTCATGATTGAGATAAAAAAAACAACCACGTTAACAATTTTAATAACAAAATGGGAGTTTAGACCACTAACCTCGTTGAAGAATCATAAACCACAATTTAATCGAACATAAACCTCTCCATGAGATGGAAGAAGAATGTCCTTTAGGTCACCAATGCAGAAAAAAAAAACACTAACATTGTTGTCCTCACTAAAAAAAAAGAAGCACAACACCAATGAGAAAGAAAAAAATTATGCACAAAGGATTATAATTTACATCAAATCCTAAGACATCTGATGTAAAAATATTATTCTCAATTACGAAATATCACTACCATTTTTTACGTCTTGTCATTTGAGGTCACATTAAATATATGACATAAATGATGCTTTTTACACTAATATTTTTTTAGAGAATTTGAATCTATCAAATGATGATAACATCTAAAATACACTATTATATGGAATAAACTTGACCTTTCATTAATTATATAAATAGTTAAGAAATAAAGATTAAGAAAATCAAAGATGAAAACCAATTTTATGTAGGTCTAAAATCTAAACATATTAATTTTACATTGATTATAAACATAATGATAAATTTAAATTATCTCTTAAGTTCTTTTAATGTGAAACATAAATGTAACATTTTTATAAATGTTGTTAAGTTTGAAAAGAAAAATACACTACCGTTCCATCACCTCATTACATAAAAATCTCCTTAACTGGTTATGTGAGTCAAATTTAATGAAATTAAACTCAAAATAACGTAGGTAAACAAGAAGTGCACATAAAAAAATTACTGATCATCCAAGCCACCAACTTCTAACTTCAATGGCCTAAGACAATGTAATTTTGACAACTATGCTTGAGAGTGGCACTCTGGTTATTTTTGTATTATTTTGATTTTCCACTTTAAATATTTCTTATATATACTTTGTATATAAAATTCTTTGGATTCCTCAACAGGTAGATATGAGTGCAAAATTCGTTGTTCTCATCCGTTTTATAGACTAATTGAAAACTCAAACGAAGAATTTTGTTATTTTCCTCAAATTAAAAAAAAAAAGTAGTTATTCTTCAACTGGTCTTAATATTTGAAAATCCCAAACACCTATTTGTTCCATCACTATCATGAAATAAAGCAGAGATGTGAGTCTGTGATAAAATTAGGGAAAAAAATAGACCATAAATACTTGACACTTGATGGTTAACTTCTTATAAGCAATTGATGTGCTTTATGAGTGGTTTATTATTAGTGTCACCACCATATATGAAAAGCTATAAAACATAAAACACTTAGTCGGTGAGTCTACTATATAATGAGTGTGTCAATGTGATTCATCACCTCGTTCTTTAAAGTCTTTGTTAATGAGCACCAAGATAGCTCATAGAAATAATGAGTTTGTTAGAAGAATTTTTTAAAATTAAATATTTCAATAGAAACAATTCAACATAAACTTTTATATACAGTTTTTTACTTGTACGTACATAGAAAATATTATACTAAAAAAATGTAAATGTATAACAATAATATTGTATAAAGTTATTAGCATAATCCATAATTTAAAAAAATTGAGACACATAAATATTTCGATATCATACAATATAAAAATATTCATAATTTATAATCACATAGTATTTATAATAAATATTTAGTATTATTTTATCCTAACATTATGTATCTTTGTTCTTCACTTTCTCTTCTCACAGGTTTTTATATGTAACTTTGTTGTTCACTTTTTAAAGTTTGTTTGGCTCCATTTTCGGCTTCTTCAACGTTTGTTTGGTGTACGTAAGTTTTGTGATTATCTCGGTTGAATGCTTGGTTCGACACCCCTTGCCTTTTTTATTTACAAGAGATTAACAACTTTTGTAAAATTCATTAAAAATAGTTAGAAATTTATTTTTTACCCAAACTTTTTATCCGAATCTTGATTTAATATATATTTGATGGTAGAGTTCTTACATTGTATAGGTTTATCATAGATTTAGGGTTTCTAATTTTAGAACGAAAAAACTTCAAACAACCATAACTTTTGATAGAGAGCTCGAATTGAGACTCTCCAAAAATGAAAGTTGCTCGAAATGGGGTAACGAAGCCCCTAGTCAACTGCCTGAGGCAGTTGGGGCCTCCAGAAATTCCAAAATTCCATCGGTTAGGGTTTCTTTTTTATTTTTTTGTTATTTTTCACCTATTTTTTTCGATTGTAGCCTTTTATTTCACATATCTATAATTGCTAAAAAGTTCTAAAATTTTTTTGTGGTGTTTTCTTGTATCGATTAGAGATTTATCAATCTATTATTTTTTTTAAAAAATGAATTTTTACATCTATTGTGACCTATAACCGACGTAAAAAGTCCTCTTCTATGTCGGTTCCATCTCCAATCGATGTAGTATCCACTTCTTTTAGTTATTTTACTTGGGTTTATGATGTCGGTTTCTATTTTTAACCGATCTAGTGTCGTATATATTACGTCGGTTGCATAACCAACGTTTATGTCCAAGACTTTCTACGCCGCCTGCATCTACGTCTGTTTCATAATCGACGTAAAATATCTTCCAAAACCGATGTAGAAAGCCATTTTTTTACTAGTGAAAAATCCTCTAACAACTTAAAAAATATTATGTAACTGGCTCAAAAAATATAAATCCTCAACATAGATCAATAAAATTCTCAATATTGATAAAAAAAAATCATTAACATTCCATTTACTTATAAAGATAATAACATCATTTATTTTATCTTCCTTCGATAAAAATCTCTACCAATAACAATTAGTCATTGTCATTTTCAGTGACTCAAACATTTTAGTATGTTATATTTTTGATATCCATAAAAAGTTATATCAAATTGTTGTTTATAGATCTATTTTTAAGTTATTTTCTTCTTACACAACATCTACATTACACTTGTAAAGATGCATTTGTTGTCATTTGCAACTATGCACATAGTTATATGATTGTAAAATCTATTTTTTATAACTTCTGCTTTGATCTAGACAACTTCTTTTTCGAATATATTACTTCTTCAAATATATGTTTATGTTTCATATTTTCAACCAATAACTTTTAAATAATTTTGTTTTTTCTGATTTTCCTCTAGCTCAATATTTTATCTATAAATATAATTTTTCTTCTATGAATTAAATAGTAATTCTTAATAACTCTTAAATGAATCTTATTCTTAGGTAATCCAACCTCATTATCAATTCTTTTATTTTCTCAATTTTATTCACCATTAACACCAATTAGACAAATTTTTATTATAGTTTTTTCTTACATATTTCTTCTTTAATTGATCCTCACAATTTTTTTATATAATTCTAACATTTGTATTATCTCTATAGACAAAGTGAAAGATTTTTTATGTCATCCTTACTCATTAACTGTCAAGAAATTTTATATCCAAAATTCTTTAATGGTGTTAATAAGAAAATGATACAAGTCCAACATAACTAGTATTAATAATTAAAAAATGTTTGCTTGTTTCTTACAAAATGGTTCTTTATTGTGTATCTTGTACAAAAAAGACAAAATCTTGTCACCGTCTATTATTTATTTAGTGCCCCCGAGACGATTAATCAAAATTAGGGACACTGGCCCAATGATCTTCGCATGCCATATAAAATGAGAGTTGCTACGATAACTATATATTTTCAAAACCTTTGTGAAGAAATGGTTAAACGAATTTACAATAAACTTGATTATTTATAAGTATGAAACTACTAGGGAAACAAAACTTAGACACCAAAACCTACCATAAAATGCTATTTAATCTTCCTCAAATAATGTGTCAAAAACTATACCCTTGCCGCAATTCGAGGAACTCTAATTATATTATCGATCTACCATATGGGCCATTAAATATTAACTTGAAGCGTCTACATTTGTGAGATACGTGTGGTACCAAATATTAATCCATTCACGTAGTAGCTATAAGCTGTCCCCTCTTCACTCCGTAGACTTCATTTAAAACATATATATTGATGAAACCATAAAATCTCTGTGAAAATAAGCCAAATAACTGTTTGGGAAAAATGAAAGTATTGTCTTTTATGCTTGGTCAGCAAAAAAGGAAATGTACTTACCCTCTTTTCTCACTTTTAAGGCATCGCCTTTTGGGACCTATCAACATGTGTTTGCATTGCAAGCATTAAATTTATGTTGACATAAAACATTGACAACCTTAAGTGGGACCTCATCCTCAATGGGCATTTAGCTAGGACAATTTTTACAAGGTGGAGTTGTAATGAATAGTTAGTATAATTCTTTCTAATCACACACTTTTAGTTTGGCTTAGCCATTACAAGTTACATTTTACTTGTGGTAAAGTTCCATTTTCAGCAATATATGGGAATAAAGATAATTAGCTAAGTGGGTATGCACTAACCTAAACAACCATATAATAAAAATTTTCCATTTTAGGGTGGTTTTCTTTGTATTATGCATGTTTAGTTGTAAGATTGAAAACTTATTTTTACCTTGGCATTAATATCCACGCATAGAAAATAATGTATGAATGTATACTTTATAAACGGGGTACGTTCCCTTTTTAAGTAAAATTACATTTTTTATGAAAATTGTTTAGATCGTGTTATCTATTTATCCTATTTAAAGAAATCACACTCTATTTCTTAATCAAAAGATTAATTTGGATTATACTTTAATATTTTATTTAACTTGGAACCTCCAAGGAGTAGCTTAATTTACACTGAATTTTTTCGCAGCTTCGACAATTTAGTTTTAGTAAACAGATTTAGCGTATAAAAAGAGTAGTTTTGAATTATTACTATTGGTTTGAGAAATTTATTATATAAAGTAAGCATTTTTCTATGACATTTCTAACCTAAGAAATTTACGTTATATTTTGTAAAACAGACAGTTTAATATTAAAGGTTGTACAAAAATGTCAAGCTATACTTATAATTGGAAAGAGGTTTATTAAATTGTATTAAAACAGATTAAAGAATATCGTATAATCATCTCATAAAAAGATATATTTTAACTCTCTTTTATCTTTATAAAAAATTAGGGTTTTTAAAAATAATTTGGACCAAACATACTAAGTAACAATTTATTTATAATTGCATAGTCAAAAGCAACTCTATCACTGCAATAATATAAACTACTTTGTTAGAGACACACATTTATTTAAAATCATCAACCATGGATGGCCAATTTCGTGCAACATTAAATCAACCTTGCATCTTTTTCCCTTAGTGATAGAGTAGTGTCTCTTTTTGTTTTTCCCTGTTTTTTTTTTTTATTATTATTATTATCTTTGGTTTGATAGGGAGAGGTGGGGGCTTGAAAACCATGGAAATTTGTGGAAGATTTGATGACTGAGATCAAATTGATTTTGTTCACAAAGTTGGTCCAATCCTTATCCAACCTGTTCTTAGTTTTATATCATTCACTCAGATGCTCCTCGACAATGCAAAGCATTGCCTCTCCAAGTAGTTTTTCATTATTATATTTTTTTTCCTATCATAGAGAGAGATTTTCATATACATTCTTTGATCATGGCTTGCAGGCAAAGTAATATATATTTTTATTTTCCCTTATAGGCCAAGCAAAATCTCATCTTAGATTTCAATCTTTACTATGAAACAAATTTTTTGCACCAACTAATGCTTATATCATTAAATAATGTACTGAAATATGAGCCAACAATCAAATTAAATATGCATATTTTAATTTTTTTTTCTTTGAAGAAAGTTTAAGAAAAGGTTTGTGATTATAAAGTTATGACTAATGACAGATTACAAACCTTGTAGTCAATCTCTCAATCTCGTATGACCAATTAATAAACAAAGTGACAGTGCTTGAAACTTCGACCAATAGTTTCCCAAGATCCCTTTTGATGCAAAATTTCACTTAAGATCCCTGTTTTGTAGCCCTTTGACCACATATCATCATTTTGGATGACCAAATAATGAACAACGTTAAACAAATTGAATGGTGAAAATGGAACTGAATTGGACCACAAAAACTCTATCTCACTTCCACCTAGGATGCTCGGTTTCTTGGATTCAATAAGCAAGCAATAGAGACACATATGTCCTAAAGAGACTTTCGGACACAAATTTCTAACCCTTTTTGTTCTCATCACATCTTTCAAATTCAACTTTTTCTACTTTCACAAATTTCCTCAAATGGCCATGGCCATGGCCAACTAATCAAACACACTTATCCCATATGCTTCGTGTCAGTGTATATGCAAAGTTCAAAGCTATATTCCCACACATGTTTTTTTTTTTTTTTAATTTATTTTATCTTTTTCTACAAACACCGTCTTCCTAAGCCTTTTCTTATGGTCAGGTCCAAAAGAGAGTCTTCTTGGTTGTTTGAGATTCGAGCTTCACAGAATGTGTTCACACCATCAACCCTTATTATTTTTTTGAACTCCTCCCTTTCATGATTAATTACTTTTCTCTTAGTTTTCCGTTATCTTCTCCTACGTGCCCGAGGTCTAGTCAAATGCTTCTGCTATATTTTTCAGATAATTATAATAGTAATGCAAAAATATGTATATTTAAATACAAAATCTAAACTTTAAAGCATGCATTATTTATTAAGTTAATTAGACCATTTCTAGTGTATATGGATATCAATGCTCTGTGTGGAAGTACATGGCTACAGTTAGTTCTATGCTTATAGTATTATATATATTTGTCGTGCATGCGTGGTTCCCCACCTTAGCATGTGTGTCCAAATATACGATCGTTCAATGGATACATTTGCTTACAAAATCACGTTTCTTCCTCACATGCCTGTCAATAATTAACAAATTTGTCACATTCCAAAATTAAAGAAAAAAAAATCTTCAACTAAACTTAAGTTAGGTGAATATGTGAAATTGAAACCCAAACTATGAAAAACTAGTTCAATTTCTTTAACAAATTGTTGTGTAGTTTATTATCAATCGGGTGTACTAAAGTAAGCACCAAAGAATTGAAATGGGATAAGAAAGCAATGAATATAAATTAAATTGTAGGATGTTTAAAGAAGTTACCGTGTTAAAGTAAGAGTGAGTTGGAATGTATAGGTTTATTGGTGTGAGAATTTGTACATGATGAAGTTATTGAGATTCAATACCCCATTATTGTGATGAAAGAGATGAATAAAGAATTGAGATTGATGAAGTTGGTATTATGGAAGAGAGTGTGGTATTTTGTAGGAAGGAGAATGGTAAGAATGGTGATGGTTGGCACATGCAATAATGGAAGGGTATTATGACAATGGCTTGACAATGAGAAGCAGCCACAACATCCGCCGAATCATCTGTGTCTCCGGTATCACAGCAAACCCTATGCTTCACTCACTATAATATTATAAAATAACCTTATACGTCTCAACGGCAAAGTCGTACATTTTTTGTCTGCATATTTTTTTATATATCTGATTTAAATTTTAAATTCTTATACTGTTTCTTCTTTTTCAAATTTTGATCTCTTTACGGCACTAGAGAACCAGCTATTTGAACCTAAACCCTTCAAAGTATCCGTTTAAATCATGACCTCTATGAGTTTTTAATTTCGAATATTCTCTTAGTTTGATTCTATAGTTTGTCGACTGAACAAGTTGTGTACATGTACTAGTTACACCCGTCATTTGAGTCAAGTAATTATTATTATGTGTTGCATTGAAAATGAAATGAAGAAAGAGAGGAAGATTCACTGGTATGAAAAATGATGAGTTGCGAAAGGATATGATGTTGGTTGGAAAAGAACTATTATAAAGAAAAATATGATGAAATTTTTTTAATTAATTGAAGACATATTATATTAGTAATATTTGAACTCATATAAAAAAATATATTTTTATTTTAGTTGTAGTTGATAACAATAGTTGAAGAAGCTCTTTTAACATAAGAATTTGAAAAACAACTGTGAGTGACACTTATTACATATGTTCTATCAACACTAGTTATAATATAGTTATATTTATTATATTGGTTATAATAACAATCATTGTAATATGTCTCTTTTTCAATCCTATTAAAATTCATTTTTACTACTTTTACTTGTTTACGCAGTTGAGTCTAGTTGTTGCCATTCTATTTTCTTGTTGTTTCTGTTGTTGTTCTCATTGTTTTCATCCACATTTGATTTTCTTTCACAAGTATAGCCTTTGCCCACTTTTGCTCTGTCACATTTTCGACGTGTGTGGTTTGTTTAACTTGTTTTTAATTATGTTGATGTCACAAGTTACATTAAGGATCATACGTTTCCTTGCATTTTAAGGTTGTACTCTCTCCAATGCTACTGAGCCACTGTCACCTCCTAACCCTTGTTGCTTGCTTCTCCCTTTGCAATAGGTTAATGGTTTTAGTAGTAACTTCTTTTCATATATATTTGATAGTTCAGTCCTTAGATTACATATAATTATCACACATTTTGAGATTCCAAAATTTATGGCGAAAAAAATCAAATGATCGTAACTTTTAATAGAGAGCTCAAATTGAAACGTGTTAAAAATGAAAGTTATTCTAAATAAGGTAAGGAATGTATTGGCCATTTCCAAGAGGGGATTGGGGTCCCCAATTTTCAAAATTTCACTGTTGATTGTTAGTTTATTTTTATTTTTTTTAAAGGTTTATGATGTATTCTTTTAGATTTTTGACTTTTACCTCACATACCTACACTTGTCAGAAAATTCTAAAATTTTTTTTGTGGTATTTTCTTATATTAACTATAGATTTATCAAACCATTACATCTTACATATTTCATACTTACATCTATAATCCATCACCGAGGGTCCTTTCATCGCATAAATATTCTTTTTTATGTTAAATTTTCTTTAACACTTTTATTAATATGAGTATAGTTTAACTATACACGATGTCTTCTAAATTATCTAGAATATCAACTATGGATGATGTAAGTACACTTTAAATCTTTACATGTTTTTTAATTAAATGATGTTTGAATCATTGGACACAATTGAATAAATTCGTCAAAAACTGTACACGTTAAAAATTAGAACTTGTTATAATTTATAAATGTGTGTTATATAGACATTGTCTTTTCATTACTTTTGACTATGTTATAGTGACTTTAATTTTTCTAATATTTCATTTGCACAATTTTTAGGTAAGAAAGACAGAAGATAAAAATTTATTTTCTAGTTGGAAAAATAATAAATTTTGACAAATCTTTTTAAAAGAAAGCAATACATATTACATTAATTATAAGTTGTAACTGATGTAATATGTAACTTTTTACGTAGGTTGTAGCTAAAACCAAGGTAATATGTCTTTCTGGTTCACATATTACATGGATTGTAGCTACAATTGATGTAAAAAGTATTATATTACATGGTTCCAGCTTATAACCAATGCAATATGTATCATTTTTTTTTTGCTCTTTCTCTTTTACTTCAGTTGTATTATAACTGATGTAATATTGGTATATTTTACATCAGTTGAATAATCAATGTAAAAACTTATGGACTTTCTACATCGCATGTATCAACATCGGTTGTGAAATCGATGTAAAAAATTTCCTACAACCGATGTAGAATCTTTTTTTTATACTAGGGATTAGAACAATAATATCAAGGATAGAATGAAATATTATTAAGATCAAAATCTGAATAAGGTAAAATCTTATGCAACACAAAAAAAAAAAAAAAAAAAAAAAAAAAAAAAAAAAAAAAAAAAAAAAAAAAATATATTAAAAAAAAAAAAAAAAAAAAAAAAAAAAAAAACACGTACTTGTTGAAGACTCTTCTTCAAAAACTTGTTGCCTCCTTTAAATTTTTTTCCCTTTCTCAATTTTGTAATAGCTTCTGACTTTCAAATTATGGACTGTTATTTGGGATTGCTCTTTGAACTATAATTTTTTGTAATTTGAATTGTGCCTCTTTAATTCTTTTAATTTGTGTGTGTAAGAACGATATATCTGTGTGACTCTATAGTGTGATGTCTAAAAACTGAAGCATGTCACTCTCTCTGTAATTTCAAGTTTTCTTTTTATATGTAATGAGATTGACGTATAGGTTAGCCAAATATAGTGCAAGCGTTCTCTTAAGATTAATGTTAATTTTGTTATTTGCTTTTAATTACTACCTAATTGAATCAAAAAAAAAAAATGAAAGTCTCAAATTGGTTTTAATGCCTTAATCGTATCAATGAAAGCAATAATAAAAAAAATCATAAAAGTAGTTCCAATTCCAAACTATTTTGTTTCTCTTTCTATTGACAATCATAAAAAAAATAAAACTAAAAAACCAATGTAGCAATCGACCCAGTTAACTAAAATAAACAAAAAAATAATAATAAAATACTATTGGGTTAGGGCCAAAAATAGGAAAATGATATTGTAAATAGAAATAATGGAATGCAAATAGTAAAACAAAATGGGCATGGAAACTAATAATGGGGCTGGCCAATAAAACCTGGAAAAGAAAGTGTAGTTAGTAAAACGATCCAACAAAGAGAAAAATGAAAAAAAAATACAAATCTAGGCAAAAAGCCGAATATTGATGCCAAAAAATATAGAGAAAAAAAATATGGTGCAAATAGTAAAAATTATTATTATTTTTTTATTTTTTCTTATTTTAAGCCTGGACGAAATTCGGTGTTTACAATTAGTGTAGATGCTTTTTTAATTACAATCCAGCAATGCGGACCTATGGGCAAACATCATTTTTGTATATGCATATAGTAAGGCTTTTCTAATTACTCTCCAGCTAGTGTAGATGCTTATAGTAAGGCTTTGTTGTTAGTGAGGAGGATGAAGTGTATTATAGTTTGTGGCAAGTTAAGGCTTTGCTGAAAACTAGTTTAGGCTAAGTTCAAGAGGAGGGACGAATTGAACTTTCAATAATTTCCACAAAGGATGGAAAGTAATAAAGTGTAGAATGAAAGTTTTTTTATTAAAAGAATCAAAAGTGTGAGTTTGAAATGTATAAGCAAAAATCGATTAATTGAAAGTCAAAAACAATCAATTGAAAATAGCACACAAAACTGTGAACAACAAAAATTCAACCCAATGAGACACGGAAGCAATTAATTCAAATCAGTGTACAATCCAAATCAGTCCAGAAATAGTTAATTGAAAACCAGAACCAATTAATTGAATATCGCATACAGAAATAACAAATGACAATTTATTCAAACATAGAAGCAATCAGTTGAATAAAGAACACAATTCAAAACTGCCCATAAATAATCAATTAAATAACAGAAATAGTAAGTTAAAAGTCACTCAAACAACAAACCAATCCAAATTCAATAAACTGAAACAAGAATGTCAATTGAAGAAGACAAATTTCAAGAATTTAATCAATTAAGCAGCAAGAACAATTAATTGCAAACACTCAACCTGGAGTCCAGAACTGGAACCAATCAATTGAATAGATAGATCAATCAATTCCATAAACCACAAAATAACAATAGCAGGAAGAACAATTGATTAAAATCCGAAATTAATAAATTGAAATTTATTAATGAAAACAAAGTTCCAAAATATCAATCAATTGATCAGTTGAAAATAGGAAACTGGAAACAAAAACATAATGTAATCAATTAAGCAAGCTAATCAACCAATTGAAGAAGGTGCAAAACAGCAACAACAATTAAGAACAATTTATTGAACGTGAAGAACTATTAATTGAAAATTTGACAACAAGCACAAAATGCAGAAGTTTTAAAACGTGATCAAAATAGTAACACTTCTACAGACAAAAAGATTGCAAAATAGATATAATATAGTGCAGAAGACTTGCCTTTTGGAGCAAAACCAAGGATGCACGAAAATTCCACAAAGAGAAGCTCCAAGATTGAAGATCTTGAGGATTTTCTTGATGCAAAACTATGTAGAATGTATTCTCAAGGTATGGGCACGACTTTCTCTCTTAGGAAATCACAAATGATCACTCAAAATGTTTCTTCGTTTCTTAGTTACTCGTAGAAAATGTGCACTGCATATACATATGCAAACTGGTTTAAAACAATTCCAACAACCGAAAATTAATTGATTGATTTTTGGATAGATTGATTTTTTCTGAAACACAAAAAAAATTAGTAAGTTGATTTTTGAAAATAGTTTTAATTGATTGTTCCCTCAAAAAGGTTTTTCAAAACTATTAAACCTCACTTAGTCCCTTTCAATTATTTTACTAAACCAAAATGAATTCTAAAAGCTCTTTTTAAGTGGAATATCATGCAACAAATAGTTTTGAACCAAAACCACACTAACACACACAACGTAAGTTCTAGACCAGAACCGAAGCTAACTATCATCAAGGTCTATGATGACTTCAAGCAAGCTTTGGTCTAAGTTAACTTCATCAAATCACTTAGAAAGCCTTGGTGCTAATATTTGCCAGCTTCTCAAATATGTGCTTCGAGACTTCTTCTTAATAGGCTACCAACTAGAGATAAACTAGTCAAGTTAGGAATTCAAGTTGAGAACGCTCTGTGCCCTTTGTGCAATTATAAGGACAAAACTACGAGTCATTTACTTTTACGTGTAGTGTTATTAGTAAAGTCTAGAATATGTGTGAAAAGTGGTTAGGGGGTGCAATTTTTGTTAGCACCAGGAGTTGCTAAGAAGATTTGATGAAGCCAACCATTTGAGAATGTTTCAGACCATGTGACCATACACGAATAACATGAAGAATTCATGAAGATTGGAAGAGCTTGGTCTAGAACTTAGGGTGTGTGTTGTGAGGCAAGTTTGATCTCAAATGAGTAATGCATACAAATTCAATCAAGGATAAGCTCCATAAGTAAAATCTTATTTAACTAAGTATTTGAAAAATCTATAAAATTAGAAATTGAGTTTTAAATAACTGTTTTAACTAACTGGAGAAAAACAATCGACTGTTTGACAAAAGAATTGACTAAATTTTAAATGACATTTATCTATAAATAGTTGACGCGAATTTTTGAATTATATGAAAAATCATTCTAAACATCTTTCTGATCAAAAGCACTGAGTTTTCAAAAGAGAGAAAATACTCTTTTAGTCTTGTAATCAAGATCACTCAAAAGCTCATTAAGAACTATTTTTGGGTTACTGCTGGAGCCTTGAATTGACTGTTTTTGATACATCATTGATTTGATCCTTAGGCTAAGCCTTTTATACCTTTGCTTTTATTACTTTTGTAATTTGTTTTTGTATAGAAGTGCTTGTACCGCTGTGTTTGTCTAAAATCTTTCTTGTATCGTATATTTGTTGTATTTTGAATTGCCTAGTGTGGTAATTTTAGTTGTACAGTGTGATCTGTATAGGTGTTAGCCTGCTGAAGGGTTCACTTAGGTGGTTTTTGGATTGTACAGTGGAGTCTGTATAGTTTTGTGATCTGCTGTATTGTTCAGCAGATTGTTGTTGCGGGTTGCAGTGTTTTCTTACGGGTCGCAAGTGTTTGATATGTTGTAAACTAATTTGTTTGATCTTTTTCATAGTGGAAATCCTTACAGTGGTGTAAGGGACTGGACGTAGCCCTTGTGGAAGGGTGAAGTAGGATAAATCTGTGTGACTTGCTCTCTCTTGCCTCTTGTTGAATTTCTTGATTTTTCAGAATCTGATAAAAGCTTAGTAACTGGCTTAATTGATTAGTATTCATTAATATTTTGAGTTTTTCTTGAATCAGCTAATACATCTATACACAGCCTATTCAATTCTTTTTTGAAACAATCTGTTTTCCAATTTACTGGGTTTTCTGATGATCAGTTTGTTTTTCCAGAAAAGTTAACTTTTCACAGTTATTGATTAAAAACAATTTTCATATATTAAACTAAGTTTGTCTTGATTAATAAAAGGATTTTTTAATTTATAACTCATAGCAAACTTGTATCTGATCTAATTCTTGTTTACTTGAAGTAATCTTCAAGAACTGTCTTCATAGTATACTATGTGTTCAAGGATTACTGTTAGTTTTCAATCTATTGATTCTAATTGATTGATATTGTTCTGAAACTTGTTTTTGAACCTTTACTAGTTGCTTTTCATATCATCTTTAATAGTTATTTCAAGATTTTCCATTTCTCACATTCAAAAGTATATTTGCGAAAGTTTTCAAAGGAGTTCAGTTCACCCCCCCTCCTCTTGAACTTGGTCAAAACTCATTTTACAATTGGCATCAGAGCTAGGACGTGAATCGTAGTCAAGTTTTCGATCCATGGCCGAGAACAAGTTACCATTTGCTGAGGGAGCCTCAATTCACAGGCCACCCATGTTTTTAGAGGTCAATTATCAATTCTGGAAAGTGAGAATGAAAATTATTATTGAGTCTACTGACTGTGGTATTTGGAATGCAATAGTGAATGGTCCATATATTCCAATGTCTGTTGTGAATGGTATTTATGTTGCTAAACTATATGATGAATTGATTGAAGTTGAGAACAAGCGTGTTCAGTATGATTGTGTAGCTAAGGACATAGTCAATTCTGCCTTAAATCTTGATGAGTTTTTCAAGGTCTGACAGTGTAGTTCAGATAAAGAAATGTGGGATATACTTGAAGTCACTCACGAAGGAACCAATGATGTCAAAAGGGCTAGAAAGCATACACTAATTCAAAAATATGAATTATTCAGAATGCAATAAGCAGAGTCAATTGCGGATGTGCAAAAGAGATTCACACATGTAGTCAATCACTTGATCGGGCTAGGAAAGCAATTTGACAAAGAGGATATGAATATAAAGATCCTCAAATGCCTGGACAGAAGTTGGCAACCGAAAGTGACAACAATCTCTAAGACTAGAGATTTGACCACTCTCACTACAACAACACTCTTTAGAAAATTGAGAGGGCATGAACTGGAAATGACAAGGCTGGAGGAGATAGAATCTGTGGAGAAGAAAACCAGAAGCCTTGCACTAAAATCTAAAGCTGCTGAAGCTGAAACCAGTGAGGACAACACTGAAGAATAAAGTTATATTAAAACATCAATCTGCTGACTAAGAAATTTTAGAAATTCATCAGGATGAAAGGCAAAACAAAGAATCAACAAAACAAGAGGTATAACAAGAAATTTGATTCTAATTCAGTTAAGTTCAATTGTTTTGGTTGTGGAAAACAGGGACACATGAAGGCAAACTGTCCAAATTTGGCCAACAAAGAAAAAGCCACTGAAAGGGAAGAAAGGCATATATTGCATGGGAAGACAATGCATCCTCATCCAGCAGTTCATCATAGGAAGAATTTGAAGCAAATATGTGTCTCATGGCTGGGGAAAACTCATAAGTAACTAGTGTAAAATAAGGTTTAGACCGAGTTCAAGAGGGGGGTGAATTGAACTTTGAAAACTTTTCGCAAATCTAATTTATTCTTCAAGTAGAGAATGAAAATTATTTATTCAATCGATTGACTATGTAGTTCTGAACTGTCAGGTAAACAATCGATTGTGCACAGCGAAATGTATCAAAGTTAAACCCATAATTTAGTTAAACCCAGAAAATAGTTTGCAGTGTGAAAATGATTTAACCCAGATTTAATATGTTTAAACACACTCCAGTAGATTAAACACAATCCAGAATCACAGTTGATTATGCAAACAGATGTTTAGAGTATGAATAACAGAATGAGCTAATTTTAATCCAGTTAATTTTAAAAATGGTAGCAGTGAATAAAAGCAATCAAGAAAAGTAGGAAGAAAAGCAAGAACACAGAATTTTTATCCTGGTTCACCCTTCCACAAGGGCTACGTCCAGTCCTTTGCAAACTAGCAAAGATTTCCACTAAAACAGATCACAAGATCAGTTTACAACCCTT
>Ga0099825_1002605_pt1 | contig 24017 bp, 7 predicted proteins | sample SiratroredBW_FD_76838 | JGI IMG/M metagenome (GOLD analysis project Ga0099825, IMG submission 76838) | Root nodule microbial communities of legume samples collected from California, USA - Siratro red BW | ecosystem: Host-associated > Plants > Roots > Nodule | place: USA: California | collected... | reverse complement strand
TAAAAATAATTAATAATCTTATAATTTTAATAATTAAAATAATAATAATTTATTAATCATACTTAATAAATTAATTATATTTAATTTTAAATTAATTTTAACTATAATTTTATTTACTAAAAAATATTTTATCAATCACATATATCACATCATTCACAAATTTTTATAAACTTTCAACTTAAATCTTATCATCTTTTCCTTAATCCAAACAACCAAACTTTTTACACACTTAAATCATCTCAAATTCATTCCCTCAAATCCATTCTCCAATCCAAACAAACTCTTAAAAATAAAAATTTGAAACGTAAGATAGAAAAGTATGAAAAGCATACAAATATTCAATCAGAAATTTTTTCAACTAACATAAGCGAATTTGTGAAAAAAGATGCACTCGATTATGTTTTTTTTTCATAATCCATGATGTAAATAAAAATGAAATATTTGTCATTTTTACAATCTACTTTTTTTCATTTAATCCATTATTTTTCTTCTATCTTTCTCTTTTATTATAATTTTTCCTCGCTCATTTTCTTTTTATTCCAAATAAATGGTTAACTTTTTTTCTTTTTACTTTTTGTTTTGAAGAACCGTTGCAATGAGTAGGCATCTTCTTCGCGATTTTAAGATGAATAAAGATTGAAAACTTTTAATCTGATCACAAGGTTCATAAAATTGAAGTTGGCTTATTTATAGGCTCTATAAGAAAGAGAAAAAACTGATAAATCTGTCCAAAGTTTATTTATTTATTTATGTATTTTTCTCTATCACTCACATCAGAGGCTCGTTTTAATTTCTTTTATCTAATTGCTATAAAAAAAAACATACGAGGGGTAGCATTAAGAAAAGGATGACGGGGTATATGGAAATGTAGTGACAGAGTTAATGCTATCATGGTAATACATGACATATCTAGAAGTAAAAACAAAATATTTAGAAGATTAAATAACTTAAAACAAAAATTAATTCAAAGTTCGAAATTTTAAAATATTACAAAATATCCTCAAGAAATAGAAATAAAATTATTGATCCATATCTTTTATCTTTTAGATTAGATTAGAGACATGTCATTGCACAAAGCATTAGACAATCTTTACAAATGGTAGTAAAGGACTGTTTAAATTTCTTACCATAAGAGATAATCATAACAATTTTTTTAACTTTTTTAAAAGTAGTTGGAATTTCTCAAAGCAAATTAGTTGATAAACTCGAATTTTTGGAATTTTTTAAAATACATCTTTATTCTTAAAAAATTTAGAATAAAGATGTATTTGAGTATACATTTATGATCATACCTAATTTTTTTGTGTACTGTAAAAAAAGTCTTTTTAAAATCAGAAGTTATGATATTTTCAAGTTTTATGTCAATTTTTTTATATATTTTTTAAATCAAATTATTTTAAAATCTAAACCTTTTTATTTTAAATAAAGACAATGTGCTTACAAAATATATTAACTCAAAAATGTTAACTACTAGTATTAGTATAACTAAAATTTAAAATATGCAAAACAAAGTTATAAATTGAATTATCTATTTATGTGCATTGAAGAGGAAAAAAAAAAAGAAAAGAAAATATTGTGAAAACCCAAGAGTGAAAAAGCATATTTCATCGAAACTCATGTTGTAATATAGATATGTTACGTTCATTGTAACAAAAATTGATATTCAAATTTTTACACACACTATATCTTTTTTATTATAAACGATATAGTATGCAAATTGTTAACCAATATGATATCTATATATGACATAAAGTTTTAATAGGAATCTATATACTATCTGAAAGAGTTATAATTAAAAAAACTAAAAGTAAATGTTGTTGATGTTAATAAAATTGAGATTTTATATTTTTTTATTTATCTGTCCCAATGATTATTAAGAAGATAATATGTTTGAAGCTTTCATGAAAAAATAGAAAAGAAGTAAATGTTGTTTAAAGTGTGACGATGAAAATTTTTTTTTATTAAGTTTGTGTGTGAAGTTATTGACAATAGTTAAAGACAATTGTGAGAAGATAGATTTAGAAAAATAAGTGATCCAGAGAAGATTTAGTTATTCTCATCAAAATAACACATTAAAGTTTATTAACAAATAATTAAGTATATAATCTTACATTAAATATAAATAAAAAAATTAAATAATATATAAAAAATAAAAAATATAATATTATCTTAAACTTTTAGATTGGATATAACGTCACTATTTTTTAGATCCAACTCAAGTCTAATTGTTATAATGTTTATAAAATTTTTTTAGCAAAACCATTCAACAACATATATTAAAAAATATTATTTTAATAGTTTAATTTATATATATATATATATATATATATATATATTAATTAGATAAAATAAGTTTATTTTAAATAAAAAAAATGTAAATGGAATCATAGGTGTATTTTAAACTATTTTTTATGCTCAATATTTTATAATAATAGTATGTTGTTACAATCATTGTATGTTGTATTTGATTTTAAAAGAGGAAATAGAAAAAAAGTGAGGAGAGAGATAAACAAATAAATATAAATGTACAAAATAATAGTGCACTAAATCGAAATAATTATATAATACTATTCTTCTACCATATTGAAACTTTCTCTTTTAGCTATCTCGAGATTTTCTCTTCTTAATGTGTTGTTTATCCAATTCTCTCAAGAAACTGGGAAAGCGCAAGTAATTTAATACCTAAGAAATATCAACTTATTTATAAAGTGGTGCACTCAGTCTAATACTTAATTAGTACTTAATATCATATGATTACGTGCATAATATCATATGATTATGTGCATAAGGATATTTATGTAATTATCAAGATTAGTCAATCTAGGTAACGAATCCACACTATCTAAGATTCCATTAAACATATAATTAGTTTAGAAAAACAAAGTCTAGCTTCCATTATTGTTTTACTGAATATTAATTTATGTACTTATTTTATTAATATTAATTATTTTCTATAAATATAAGCCAATATAGCTGCTAAATATGATAAAAACAAAAATATCAACTTACACCATAAAGTAAAAATAATTAGTTTTTAAAATGTTTATTTTGTGACTTCCTTGCTTTCTTTCAATATCAACGATACCTTTCTTTTTCTCTTAAGCACTCACAATACAGTAACCGTACTATGGATGTGAGGATGGGTACGTCAGAAAAAAAAAGAAGAAGATAAAGATACTTAAAAAAGACATTCTAATATTAAAATTAGTATTCGGATATCAACTTTTATATAAATGGATAAAGAAAATATATATTTTTTCTTGAACTTCTAATATTATTTGTAAGAGTTAAAAAATAGTTTAGATGTGATTAATTTTTTTTATAGTATTATTATTTGGACTATACGTTCTAGAGAAGAAATAATATAAAATATTAAATACGATTAAGTACTATTCGATCTTTCCTTACCTAGAAATGTCTCAGCTCATTAATACACGAAGAAAAATGAAAAAAAAAAACAAAAAATATAAGAGAGAGTTTTCTAAATAAATATATAAATAACTACATAAAAATACTATATAATTAATTAGGATGTACACATAATTTATCATGTGTTCTAAATGATATTTGAATAAGGGTTTTTAACATTCATAATCAACTAAATGATATCCATATTATGAGTATTTTTTGTTTTTTATAATAATAATTAAAATTTAATATTATATCAATAAATAATAATAAATAATTTTTTCTGATTACAATTTTTTCTGTTACTTTATTTTGTATTTTGTTATTTTTTTTTTTATCTTCATCTTTCTATCTATACCAAAGGAAGCGTTAGAGACATTAATTTGAACCATCGTTTTCCTCATGGTGTGTTTTTATTCTTTGATTTCTTTATCTTTCCTTCCTATTTTAAACTTGGATATATAAATAAGTTTAACATTTTTTTAATTTTAAATCCTTGTTTTATATCTCTTATAAACTAATTTTAATTCAAAAAACACTTTGAAAAACGAAGTGCTAAGAAAATTGTTACAATAATTTAGGTTAAGACTTTGAAACCAAACTGCCTTAAAAAAATTTAATTAAAACTTATTGATTAATTTTACTGTAAGTAGTATATTTTTAAATTTATTTAGAAAATAAGAGATATTAATATGTTATGTTACAAATAGACAGCTTCTGGTGAATCAATTCAGATTGTCACCTTTTCTCACACTGAGTCTCTGTCCTCCATTTTTGGATCTTAATTTTATTTTTTTATTGTCAACGAATTCTCCTTTTAAGTTGATATATAATATGGTTTCTTTAGTGGCTGGGCCACTGTAAATGACATATAAGTTCATTCCTCACTAATTACACCAACTTTTGTTGATTTTTTTTCCCTCAGTAGTTGATATAGCAAAATGAGATAGAAGAATATGTATTTATATAAAATGTTTAAAATACTTTTAATATTTGTCTCTACTGAAATTATGAAAAGAATGAAGAAAAAAAAAACACAATTATATTTGGAATCACTTTCAGAGTTAATTAACTAAATTCAGATTACTTTCTTAAAGATCAATAAGGCATATTGTCTAAATTAGTTCTTTTAATATAAATTAATTGGTGTTAAAAGACATAATCCTCTTTTTCTTTGAAATTAATAAACGTAGAGTATAAAATTAAAACAAATTCGAAATTGCCTAGATTTCATTTCTCATTAATACTTTTCTTTCAATTTTGGTTCCCATAGTTTCATACATATTTACCCCTCATCTCTCTAGTTCATATTATTCCCATTTCCATATCGTTATTTTCAAGATTTGTATATAAAAAAATTGTTTTTTGTTACGACATGTTAAAGCCCATAACATAGCTCTCATTATTTTCAGAGTACTTTTTTAGTGAAAAAAATATACATTTTAAAAAGTTGACTCCAAAATGAGTGAGGTTACCTAAAAAGTTTTGTAGGGTGAAGAAAGAAAACCTTATTGAGCTCAGTTCATAAAGTCCAAACCAAAATCTACTATTTCGAAATTTGGATTCGTTCTTCTTGCACCTCCAAGCCTTTTTCAGCCATCTCCAAAATTCAAAAATATTTCAAAGTGTAGTTTTCATGAAATTACAGTTTTATTCTTATGGAGGTGGCTGAATAGAAGGTAGACAATTCTGGATTCGGATAACAGTTTTGGAACACTTCATTTTATAACTGATTTTTCGTATAAAATGAGTTACAGAACGGAGTGTTTCGGAACTGTTTTCCGAACAGTTGCGGAATTCTGTTCTGCAATTTATTTTGCAGGAAATATGAGTTACGGAATGCTCTGTTCCGCAACTCTTTCGTATGAGACGCAATCTACTCCCAAATCGCAAACTACACAAAATCTCCCTAAATACTTTACAAATCCATAAATACATTATACATATATCAAATAATCCTCAAATACATTGCTATTGAAGGTTGACGAAATGAAAACGACCAGGAAAACATATGATGAAACAGTGGTTGTGCTTGAAGGTGAAGCAGCAGAAGTGAAATGTAGCGAAAAGGTTTTAAGATAGAAGGGTATTTTAGTCTTCACAATGTTATTTTAAAGATATTTTGGTCTAAATAAAAAAGTTTGGAGGTGACCCAAGAAATGCTTGGAGGTGCCGGAAGAAACAGTCCGAAATTTGAATCCACTACAGGCCCATTTCGTAATAGTGTTCATTTATAATATATTGATTTGCTTAACATATTAATGGATATAGAAGGACTCGTCAGAGATTAACAACTATAATATGAATGGCATATCCTTCAAACCGATAATTATCTTCATAAAATTATATCTTAATGTGTCAATTTCTTTTCATTTTTATGTTTACTAATTTATTTATTCTTTCTTTTACATGTTTTTCTTAATTTTATTCAATTCTCATCACCTTGAAATAAACAAAAATTTAACTTTGTTTTTTAATCCATAAATTGTTTAATTTTATTTAACTTGCGTGTGTTTATTTGAAATTAATCATTAAAATACTTTATTTTAATAATGTTATTCTAACATTCAATAGAATAAATTAAGATAAATAAATTGATAACTATATAAAAATACATATAATTATGAAATTTAAAGTTACATTATTTAATAATCATTTATAATTACATATAATTATTTGGAATAACATGTTAAACATTTTTTTGCAATAAATTAACTTATAAATTCTGAACTGCAAATAACTTTTGACTATTTAAACAATGTGAGAAAAATACTTTGAACTGGACTATAGGTGCATAATAGACTAATATAATATGTTTTCGTTTCAAGTAGGTTTCAACAATATATCCCTAATTTTTCATTATGGTTATTATCATGTCCATCAAATAATTGATACAGTTGAAGACTCTCTAAGACATTTTGGAGTAAATAAAAAAAATTGAGTTGAATACATAATTTAGGAGAGTATACATGTGTTTTATTTTATTATATTGTTATTATTTATGTTCTTATGAAGTTTTTTTTTTACTTGGGTGATTATAATGAACGTAATTATTTTTTAAAATATGGTTAGATATTTTGCATATAGATTAATTATATAATTACATTTTGTCAAATATTATTAGAATGTGAATTTATGTTTTTTTCCTAATGATTTTTAAGTGGTTTGTAAACACTACCTATAAATTTTGTTTTATTTTTTTTAGATATATGTCAATTTAATGTGTAGTTATCGTTTTCTGTTCGCAAATTTTGTTATTATCCTTTTTAAAATTGGAAAGTGAAAAAAAATTAAACATAATTTACAATTAATTATTTAAATAGATTGAAATTCAATTTTTAAATAATTTTTCATTAAATTGTCAATTTTATAAAATAATTATTTTATAGCTAATCATTTTTTCACATTAATTTATACTAATTATTATTGAATTTTAACTAAAGACAATTTAATAATTTCTTATATTATCTAATTAATTTAATTTTTCTATTCAATCAAATTAACTATTTTTATTTAATTTTATTTTATTCATGTATTTAAACAATCTCACTTTTCTTTTATTTTCATTGCATGCACGATCTAAAATAAAACATAACATAATGTCTTTAGGTTAACGTTTAGTGGAAGAGACAATATAACTTGATGCACTATGTTGTAACTTTTTAAGAAGTGGTAAAACTAACTTTTAAATAGGATTTATATTTATTTATAAACTACAAATTGGTATTCTCATATTTCCAACATAATGATTACGTCAATCATAATTGTAGGTCTATGCTACAATCCTTTTTATCCATAACTCTCAATTTCCATTCATCAACTCATAATATTCTAAACATATTTTCAATGCAAAAAGCTAAAACAATAAATGTCACGTTAATTTAAAATTTTAATATAGTGATTTTTCTCTGTCAGAGGTCTTTTCAGATAAATATTTAGATAAATGTAAAACAGTTTAAATTCTTTGTGAATTGTTTCTTAGAAGCATGTTAAACAAAGGGGTTTAAATTTAAAAATTGGTACTAGATACTCTAATCTAAAGGGTCATTCAATTTATTTATTGATGAACTCTCCATTATGTTGGTTGGTGAAAGAGTAATTAGGAGAGAAAGAAACGTTTCCTTATTGTAAGAGATTTATATGCAAATGGAACTGAATTCCAAAGGCACGTAGAATGGATCAATTGGAAAGTGAACTGCTATGGCATTACAGAACAAAAGAACTACTTAATTGCATAGGCAGTGGTAGGGACATTTTTTTATTAATGACCACCATACACTATTAAAACTATCATCTCTTTTGGCTAAATTTCCTTTCACATACATTCTTACTCAGCTCTCCCATCACAGCAATCATCACTTCAGAAAATTACTTTGGTAGCGACGTGTTGGTGAAACTGAGGGTAAAATTGTGACCTCATAGCTGATATATATTTGTGACATTTTGTACATGCCACAATTTGTAAGATCATAGAACATGCTACCAACAAATGTACCTAGCTTCTAACTAGGTACTGCACCAACAAATTCTATAAGAATGTTGGAAGAGAAGTGTAGCAAAGTGGTGCATAATGGCTAAGAAAATTGCTGCAGGTTCAAACCACTTCTTCAATTATATGCAGCAGATTTTTACCTTGTTGGCCATGGATAGAAAAGAAGAATGAAAACCAAACTTTAGCCTATTTTTGCTACCATATTCACGTTCAGAATAGAACTTACTTACATATACTTATGAAGTTATTATGGATGCATGAGTTGATTGTGAAAATTGTTTCTAAAAGCTGTGAAAGCTAGATAACCTCACATGGGCATATAAATATTTCTCTTCTTATCTAAAGCAAACTTTGGCGTAGTGCGTGAGAGTGACACATCAAAGTTGAGCAGAAGTAATGTGTAAAAGGAAATTGTAGCAAAGAATCCAACATATTCTAAACAATAGATTGTACTGTCTAGTTGCAATAATGTTATTGATTTTGGAGGAACACAAGGGCTCGTACGTGAGTTCACAATCCAAGTAAGTAGAGGGGGAAAAGGAAAAGGAAAAGGAAAAGGAAAAAGAGAAGAGACCCTGGATTTGTGTGTTCATCTAGCTAGAGCTAGATGCTTAGTTAGGTTTTCCATATATAGATAGCATATTTATCTATAACACTTGATCCCTAAGTCCTTGACCTTTTTCATCTCAGTGAAATAAATAAAATCCCTTGATCAATCATTTTCAAGTCCCAGAAAGGAAGCCATCCTCTTGAGTTCCACATCCAAGAGGGTCTCAAGAGGGTCAAATTTCTCTGGCAAGAGATGGTGACAATGATCAGAAGGTGAAGATGAGCTAGGGCTGTTGGCTAAGCCTACTTGTTTGTTGTTGTGATCTTCCTCCGTTTGTGGGGCCTTTGAGTTGGAATCATCAGCAATATTCAACAACTGGTTTTGATCAATATCGATGAGGAAATCACTAAAAGAAGCTTCATCACTATTACCCTCTACTTTATTTGAGGGACTGAGAGTAGTAGTACTACACCTATTACCACCATTCTCCATAATTTTACTGTATTCAACTGCACTAACTCTCCTAGGGCGTGGAGCTTCTGGTGCCACATGCACTTGCTTGATCTTCTCCTCTTCGTCACGTTTGTGTTGAAGTGAAGAAACAGATGATGATGATGTAGGGTGTTTCGGTAACTTCTTTGACAGATTTGTGTTCCAGTAGTTCTTGATTTCATTGTCTGTTCGTCCAGGTAGCCTCTTTGCTATCAGTGCCCATCTGCATAAAGATAAAAAAATTTTCTGATGTACTAATGTTGCTTTCACTAAAAATTTCTGATCCATGTTCAGTATATGAAATAACACCACCTCTTTCTTTATTTAGACTTTGTTAGAATTTTATATTCTTATAGTTTATAAACTGTCTTCAAATTGAGTGAAAATGGTGCTACTAAGAGATCTTTTGAATTATGAGAACTTAAGTTAAAATGCAAAATAATTAATAAAGAAAAATCACCTGTTACCAAGAAGACGATGAAGTCTGATAATCAAATCTTCTTCATCCACAGAGATGTCACCTCTTTTTATACCAGGCTTGAGATAGTTCAGCCACCTTTGTCTGCAGCTTTTTCCACATCGCTTTAAACCTGCAGACATCATTGTAATGTGTATATACAACAAAATGCCAATGTCTATAATAAAGAAAAGTACTAATAATTGGATTTAAGGTCAAAACACACGATTGTTTTGTGAGGCACCACATGCAAAATAGACAAAATAGACCAAATGTTCACCATATTACAATGAATGTGTATGAACCAGTGTGGCACATTTATGTACGTAATGAAGTATAATAGAGAAAATGATGTGAATGTGGATATATATACCTGCATTTTGGGCAACCTTCTGCCATTTTCCTTCTCCATGGATGGCTACATATTTGGAGAGGGTTTCATCTTCTTCTCGAGACCAAGCACCTTTGTTGATCTCTTTGGGACAGCAGGGTCGTCTTCCCATCTTCCTTAACAATGCTCCTTCTCACTACACACACTACCTATACTTTCATATTGCACTCAAATTAACACCTGGCACGCATAAAATACCAGTCTTATTATTGCAAATATGATTCGGTTATCTTATGAAGTATGTTGTACTTTCAATATTCCGTAGCTATGGAAATATTAGGCTTGTCTCTTTTCTTTTCACAACTATCTATTGACATAATTCTATAGATTTAAAGTACTAGTAGTACATTATTTACTATTTTAAAGCATTATGAAAGTATTAGTCACTATTTCAATAATATCATATAGGTTGAAATCTTTAGTATATTTTTTTTATATTTTCACTCTCTAACTCATGTATGAAATTATATATTTAAGGATGACCTGATAATAGATGATTTAATAAGTCTAATAACCTTGTTATAATAGACTATTATACCATATTAAGAAGTGAATTTTATGTCTAATTTAAGATCTTAAAATTAAGATGTTAGATGGAGTTTGCATACAATTATAAATTATTAAAAGATCTTATTTTTAATCTATTTTATGAGTAGATTAACTTTAAATAGAGAAGGGTGATTGATGAATATGAATGCATTGAGCTGGAAAAGAAGAATGGGAAGGAAGAATGAATGATTAAGATGATATGGGTGAGAGCATTGGTGTGGTGTAGTCCTGGTATTGGAAGTCTCCAAAGGGGACCATTCAACAACTGATGGACCATTACCAACCTACACTGAAGATGTCCCTCCATGCACATATGCAAATTGGAGAAACCTTTTGGAGGTTGTGACCTGTGACACAATCAACCCTCCCTTATGTAGAAAACTCATTAAAGGCTACTTTAAACTAAGGACCCAACACTCCCTGTTTTAAGATATGTGAGAAATAAGTGAAATTAATTAATGAATCTCTCAATCTCATGAAAAAACAATCAAATTATTAGTAGTGTTCCATGGATCTTATTCATCAACCTTTTCACATTTCACCCTTGAACATAAAGAGTTGCCCATTTTCTTTGACACTTGTTGATGGTGGCATTCATTTATATTGTATGTGAATCAACTTAGGTTATTATCCATTGATATAATCTTCATCCTTAATATATCAAACAAAGACATAAGTCAATCACTAGATAAACTTTAAAAATAATGTTATCAGACATAACTCCATAATTAAGAGTTGTAAATAAGGACTGATTTAAACTATTAGGCTCTAGCCCACATGAACCAAGGGTAAAAGAGCCAAGTTTTATTCTCTACCCTCATGTTTTAAACATGCACTCCCATGGGTGGTTAAATGTCAAAAATATTCCGCTTCAGATTTCTATATCAACCCTACTTTTCCCTTTCTTTCCCACTTGCTTTTCATCTTTTGTCGTGTAACCCTATTTTTCACGCCTTCCTCATATTTGTCGTTATAGTTGCTGCTAATTTACTCTGAAATGGTTGATCCAGAACATTTCTTTGATTGTATGATCCAGAACACATTTTAAGGCTTTTGAACATTTCACGTCATCTTCCAACAGTGATGAGAGTATGTAGATTGAGTTTACAATATTTACGTGTAAAAGTGTAACATCTATTAGTCTCTTGTAGGTATGCATGGAGAGCTACTAAACTCACTCATATGTATGATGAAATAGAGATGCTTGTTTTTTCAGACAAAGTAATTGAATAGTTAAATAATACATATAATTTAAACAACTTAAATTATTTTCAGTTGAATATATGAATAATAATTTACTCATAACTTATATCATTATAAGAGAATCCAAAGTGCAATGATCACAAATGACGGAGGCTGTTTATACCAGAAGTTTAGGTGTTGTATGGGGAGGCAACATGGACATCGTTGTTAGATAGTTTTATTGTAGTTTTGTTATGTACTTAGGTTTTACATTTTTAAATTCGAAAATACATTATAATGAGAGAACTTTAAAGATTAATATGTGAGATATTTGACCATATAAAAAGATGTTATATGTTTAGTTTATGTGAATATTGTTATATTAAAAAAATAAATTTTATATTAAAAATTTAGTTTAGTATTAAACGTCTTATAAAAAAATTTATAAAAACTTAAAAAATATATGTATTCTATAATATATAATTTAGAATAAAAATTTATTTCAGAAGGTATAATCTAAATTACAAAATATATATTTTAGAATATTCAATTTGAAATACAGAAAAAGATAAAGAATTTCAATTTATATTAGGGTACATCTTTAAATGATCGGGTGCAGACCAGCCCAGAAAGCCCTCACGGGTTGAGAAAGATCCATGGCTCTTAAATTTTAATAATTTGACCTACTTACTTTTTTAACATTTTGTTCGAAGTCATTTTGAAAATTAAGATCGTCTTTTAAGATATTATAGTCAATACCAAGTTTAAGATACTTTAACTGAACTCGAGTTAAAATATTTTTAAAATAATGGACACACTAATGTTATAAAAAAAATTTGTTAATGTTATAAAAAGAATAGACTGAGATCAATTGATAAAAAGTTTAGTCAAACCTAATTAAAATATGTCAAAATTAATCTAAAAAAAAAAAATTAAATAAAACCGAAGGTTAACCAAAGTTGTAAAGATTATAGACAAAAGATGTTCTAGTAAAAGTCGAGTTAAAGATCCTCAGTCAAACCAAAAATATCCTTAATAAGATTGTTAATGACGTTTTAAATAAGACCAACCTAAAATAACTACGACGAGGAAAGATATGCCTAAATCTAACCCAAGCAAAAAATATACTTCATATAGATTGACTGAAAACAAAAATGGTTAAGCTGACAATAGTTAAAAAGAAACTTTGATCATGAACAAAGTAGAATATGTTTTATTTAAAACCAATAAAAAAGATGTTTTAACCATTGACCAATTAAAAAAGACAAACTAAATAATTTACCTGAAACCAGTTAAAATTATTTTCCTTTTCTATTTATAGTTCCTAGAAAAGTTATCTTTTATTTGTATTCTCTATAAATATGTCGTTTTTACTTTGATTTTTGCAAATGTATTGTTTTTTTATTTTGAATCCACGTTACCTTATTTTAGTTTATAAAAATAAGTCACTTTTGACAACATAATTTGCTAATTTAATAATTCATTTTAGTTTATAAAAGTAAGTCACTTTTGACAACATAATTTGCTAATTTAATAATTCTGGTGACATGATCCATAATATCGTTAATGTTAAGTGTAATGGAAAAATTAATGAAAAGTACCAAGAAAAATAAAAATTAACAGCAATAAAAAGTATGTTTTAACAGAGCGAAATCAGAAACCCAGAGCCTAAAACACTGAAAATTGAATGACCCCACAACCAAAGCAAATGCTATAATTAGCGCATACAATACTGTTTCGTTTCCATTTTATAATTGACTATTACATTAAAATCAAAGCCCCGATTTGATGGTTGCTTTACACTCGTTCCAAAATTGAAAAGCTTTACAACAGTTTTGCCTAGTTAATCATAAACAGCATGTATCCTACTATTTAAACTACAAATGAACTCTGAAACAGGCACCAATGGACATTAAAAATCCATAATTATGATCAAACAGTAAAACAAAAGGACTATTGAGGGTTGGGGCAATAACAATAGTCACTACTGGGATCCTTTAACAACTATTTTTCATGTCTAAATACTAAGTAATTACAGTTCCTTGTATACTAATCATTTTCAGCAAGCAATCTCTTCCCAGACCTGAAACCAAAAGAAAAACAAAAACATAAGACAACTGGGTTAGACAAAAAAACATAAGACAACTCAAATAAAGATGTCCTAAGTGATAATAATGAGAAGACAGGAAAAGATTAACTCTGATCATAATGATTATTATTTTGGGACTAGATTGACTTGTCCGGGTGGTAAGCAAAATAAACAGGTAACGAATTCAAAAGAGAGAAAGGGAACGTGTTGAGCAAACAAAAAAAAAACAATATGAACCAAAAGAAGGCACCTTACCAGGCATACAGGCAGTCAAACCAAGCAGCACGAAGTCCTAAATCAAAAGTTCATTAAAACCTTGTCATCTGCTGTAGCATTTGAGGACCAGCTGCATGAGAAACCAACTGCTCTGAACTCAAGGGTCTTACTAGATGGTGAGCTCCCACAGGGGTAGGATTAGAAATGCCCTGTCTGCTCAACTCTTTAGAACTGTTAATATTTGACTCAGAGGCCGAAGATTCCATCATTGTGCGAATCTGATCATTGAAAGATAGTTAGAAAAAAACATCAATTATATTATTGTCCAATGGAATAAATATAGATCAACCATATGCAAGAATCCTCCAAACTCACCACATCTAGGCGCCTCTTGTGGAGGTCATTTAATTGCTGCAAGTTCCAACAATAGCATGTAAGAATTCAATTATAATGAGATTGATTTCTTAATTTTGGAAAAAGGGGAAAAGGGGGGAAGAGAGAAACATTTTATTGCATACATGTTTGCTTTGATACTTCTTCTCTTCACTCGAATAGCCAGGAATTGTTAAATCCCAATTTTTCTCTGCATAATAACACGGCAAACAGATAAATCAGCAAAGTTTTGATGTCAATTCTTTTTTGCAAACCATGATCATAATGCGCTATCAATCCAAGATTCAATGTAAACCACATTCAAGACATCAGGGACATCGACGATCTTTTATAGATCATAGAAGCTTCAAATAGGTCGACTGGACTATATTGGAAGTAAAATTCTAAAGCAGGGCTTGGTAAAAGTCAGCAGAACGTACAACTTATCTAGTATGTCAGTAACCCAAAGAATAGGTAGGATTCAAAGTTCAAATACATTTATTAGACAAAAATGACAAGAAAGAGACAGTAGTAAAATTTAGACTCAAGGCCTAACTCAACCCTTGCACACACTTCACAAGTTCTATTTAATAAAGAGGCGGCAACTAGAGCAGGTTGGGGTGAATGCAATTACGGTGGTTTTTCGACATACAGCAAATAACTCCCCCCACACCTCTCTGCATGAGTAAACAATATTCATATAAAGAGACCATATTTAATCATTGAGACAAAAGCCGTATGAAGCTCAACTCTTTATCACTTGAAAGCAAAAACATACATATAATCAATTAAAGTAGCCAATAATACTCCAGTGGTCAAATTTGCTTAACAACTTTTTCAACTAAATCACTTTGAAATATCCAACATTCTCTTCTTTTGAACAGGTCAGCTGAAAATAAGCTACACAAACAACATACCTAGGTGTAGCAATAAATCCTTGGACTCCAAAGTCGACGACTTTCTATGTTTTGCCAAAATGCAACTGTGAGTAGTTGCCTGCGTGTAAGAAAATCATAAGTAACATTTCTGCAAAAATAAGAATCTTGGCTAAAACACAAAATTATCAACAGTACATTTTCGCATGAAAACAAAGAAATAGATTACAAGACATTTACAAAATATTTATTGCCTCAGGGAGACAACCCTGCACGACCATGACAAGCACAAGAAAGAACTGCTGAGTAATGCACTAGGAGCAGCGGTAAAATTTTAGCACATTAACAATAAAGCTGGAAAAATTTCAATTAGATTATCTTGTCAAAAAGCCACTCAACCTAAAAGTCAATGCTGTAAAGTGAGGCAGGAATAGATTTAACAGATCACATCACATTAATAATATCAACAATCGAGAGTTAAGAAATTATTTATCTTTCAAATTTTAATCAACATGGAGGCCTTATAAGTCTAATTATAATATATGCTGTAGATAATTCAGTCAGTATTGTATGTTAGTTAGGTAGTTAGTGGGCTGTTTACTAACTGCTTATAATAGTTCCATAAATAGCAATGATGTATTGTGATAAATGTTTATGAAATGTAAAATTTCAGATTCAGTATCCATATCCTTTGTTCTCTTTCCATATTCTTCTCTATTCTTGTGAGTGTGTTTAGTGTGTTCTAACAATAAAATCAATCCACTCGACAACTTTACCAATAATAAATTCCTGCATGTTAGGCAAGCTTATTTCACATGGTCTCCACCCTGATATTTAAAGTCAAGGCCTGCCTGTTGGGTAAGGATCAACTGTTTGGAATGGCACTATATTCACATTTATCATGAAGTGGAAAAATAGATAGAACATGTTAGAATCCTTACAGAATCAATGAAGTCATCAGCAAGCTCTAAAAGGAGATCCATAACTTCGGGGTCCAGTGTACCTTGTGGATCCACCTGTAAAATAGAAGTTATGAATCAAAATATAACTAATAAAAAATTTTATAAAAAAGACAAAAGTTCAAAGAAAACCTGTGCAACTAAATCCTGTATCTTTCTCTTCCCAAGTACTTGGTTCGTTGCTTCAGTTCCTTGGCTAGAACTACCACCTGGTGTAGTTGCACCAGATGCAGTAGCATCTGGCTGTGATCCTGTTAGACTGAATGACTTTTGGCCTGCAGGTCCGGGCATCCTTGGAGACTGTTGCTGTTGATGAACAGAAGCCTGTGGCTGAGACTGTTGTTGTGGCTGCTGATGTATGAGCTGCTGCTGCAGCTGTTGAGGCTGCTGTTGTTGTTGCTGCTGATGCAGCTGAGGCTGCCCTATCGATTTCTGTTGCTGAATCAACTGGGACAATTGTTGTTGGTTTAGGCTCATAGAGTTTTGTTGCAATTGAGTAGAAGAAGCCAGCTGCTGCCTCTGTTGAAGACGCAATGGTGAGGCAGGGCTAGACATTGCTGGCATTTGCTTAAGCCACTGTTGCTGTGTTATGGAGTTATGAACCATCCCTGGTTGCCCATTCTGAGACAACCCAGACAATTGAGAATTCATAAAAGCAAGGGATGATGACCTTGGTATACCTTGAACCTGTAGTCAACAGCATTATCAATGCTCTAATTCATCTCAATTTCATTTTGAAAAGTTCTATACATATTTACGCAGGTAAATTGAAGTAATTCTTGACATCTCACGCATGAAGATAAACACATAGGTCCATTTCAACAGAAAATAACTATACATTATAATCATCTCAAAAGACATTCTCAAAAAATTTAGAATGATATGTTATACATTAAGCCCATTTGTAACAAAAAAATACACTTGGCCCATTCCAAAAACAACTCGTGTGAACAAAAAAAGTTTCCTTCACAAATCAGAGGAGAAAAAAATCAGATAAGCAAAAATTCATCAGATAAATCTTATAAGCAAAAACATCAGAGAAACCTGGGTGGTGGTGGTGGCACAATCACAGTTTGCAATAATTTAGTGCACAAAACCAAGTTTGAAACAAAGTCGCAAGCAAATGGGACTGTGGTCCAGGGCAGCACAGATTGGAGGTGGCAGTGTGGTGTAGAGTTTGGCAGTTGCAAACAGCAAAGGAGTCACAAATTGGTGAGGAGATAGGGTTTCACAGCAGAATATTAGTGTTTTTCAAATTGGGGAAGAAAAGGTTTAGGGTTTGTTTTGCCCCACAAAGATTACCAGAGAATCATATGCTTTTAAACAACAATCATATGCTTTTACAAGATTGTGATTCTACTTTAATTGATCCAATCTTCAAGTCAGCAACGGAGCCTTTATCTAATTGTAGAATTGTGCAACTTATGAGTTAAATAGCAATTTTAACAACCATGGGCCTAGCTTGTTTCATGAGCAACCGAGGTAGTAAAACTAGGATAAACATTCTACTCAGATACCACCACCTCTTAAAAAAAAATGGTCTACACAAATCCAAAACACAATGCATGCAAGAAGAGTCCACAACTAATAAGTCAAATTGGGGTATATAAATGGTGTTAAAAGTGAGAAGACAAACACAGCAGGCCTTGACTGCATGTACATTTAAAATCTAAACCATGTAAGGGAGTAATATTGACAAACTGATTATACAACTATACAAGAACATTGGTAAGCATTATCATTTCCTAGTTCACTACAATTGTATCTAAATATATAAAGCACGGAATATACCTGTCCAGTGTTAAGTGAATTCTGCTGTGATATTTGCTGCCTGATTTGACCCTGACTCATTCGCAGCTGCTGTGCATAAGCCACAGCTCCATTAGCCCGCAGTTGTGAGGTGAGGTTTGGGGATCCAATCATGCCCATTGCTTGCATTCCTTGCAGTGATTGTCCAGCAGAATTACCTGAGAATTGAGACTGCTGAACTAGACCGCCTTTTTGCCTTGGCTATACAAAATTGAAAATTATTTTAGATAAATAGCATTTTTGACACAGAAGGCATGATACTTCAATAATTAACGCAGTAGCAAATTAAAGGTTATCAAACAAATTCATATCACTAATTGTCAAGCTCACTTTTTAATCATAAATCAAAAGATTCATTGTTCCAAATAAAATAGTTCTCAACGTAACAGTTATATAATGAAAAATTATTGAGTCTCACAAAACAAAATCATCAGTAACAATATCAAACGAATTAAGAGTCTCATAAAAGCATAACAGAACAACTAAATAGAACTGAATGCAATACAGTGACTGTGATGGTTTGAAACTGCTATCATTTCAGAGGAATGAAAATAGAGCATTGGAACAAATAAGTTGGGTAAGTTTAGTAGTGCGCCTTTAAAAACCTTTTTATTTTGAAGGTTGTCTTATTGGACTTTTCATTTTCTTCGATGAAAAATGGCAAAAGAAAAGTAAAACAACAACAAAATCGTATCATTCGAGATGAAGTTGGCTACATGAATTGTTTAATGTAATTAAGCTCAGATAAAGACCCAATTCTCAAGGATACTATTCACATGAAATCTCTTTTAACAATTTCCTCTAGTGTTACTCTTAGTTTCCCTTACCCCTTTTCACAAGGCTAAAAAATCACCCAATCTACCTACTCCCCAGTGCTTCCAGTGGAAAATGGTAAAAGAAAAGTAAATAGAGAACCATGGATTGTGTGATTGGTATGAGTATATAAAATTGTACTGATTCTCGCATTCATCCCGTTATCACAAGATTCAAAGTTTATGTGATTCATCAGGAGAAGACATACAAATTCCTGGATAGCCTAATTGTATAGAATTAAGCAACCCAAATAGCAAATCACGATATTGTAATAACTATCCACACACAAAAACACCAACCGCAAATCACATTTATAACCAAAACTCGTGATGTCATCCAGCAATAACACTGCCCAGTATTACCAAACAGAAAACTTGGTATTATTCCAAAACAATCACACTATAGCTTGGGAAAGATTTTCTACAAAACCTATCACAAATGCCTAATAACAGACCATGGAAGTAGACAGAAGAAAGCATGGTTGAAAAAGATAAACCCATAAGGCAACTCAGTTGCTCTGACGGATTCCAATCCTCTCCAGTTCATGAAATAATAGACTGATACAACTTCTATAAAGTAACAACTCATCGTCATGTAAAATTTGCGCAATTATATTAGTGACATGACTATGGCCCCTCTTTGAATCAACAATCCCATAAACATTCACAGGGAAAAAAACTACAGTAAAATAAAATGAATTTCCCCATAACTTAAAATCAAAGCATGCACCTAAGCTACATAGAAGTAAGATGTGAAAAGTCCTATAAAAATTAAGTGCATAAGTTAATTTTAATTCATAGGTTTACCTTAATTCTTTGTTCCCTTTCTTTTTCCAACAAGCAAGCATACAAGTGTGTCTAAATCACAAACGGGCAATCAAGAATTTTCATTCCAATCACTATAAATTATCAAACATCGAATGCAAAAACAATTACAATACAAAACAAAGTGAATTAATTCTCCCAAGGACTCTATTGCATTAACTTTTCCATAAACAACAAGAGGGAGGAAAAAACTAAGGGAGAATGAACTGAGTTGCTACCATAATTTAAAAACATTATATGAACCTAAGCCATAGAGAAATAAGATGAGACATTTATACAAAGGTCAGGTGTACAAATTAGCTTATGGAAAATTTTCAATTTATTTAGTTTCCACTAATCAGGCTTATACAAAAAGAAATCTATATCCAAATCGCTACAGTGCAATTTACCAATTTGACTCCATTCAGTATCAATCACGAAAGACGAAACGCAAAAACAATTAGCAGAGGAAAACGAAGTTGAATTATACCGAGGAGAGCAAGTTAAACTGCGTGCCAGCACCAGACAACATGGGGAAGTGCCCGCTCTGCCCTATGAGCGCGGACCGCGACAAATTGGAGCCGCCCAACTGCTGCTGCTGGCCGGCTCCGCCGCCCGCGGCGGCGAAGGTCATCTGTCCGCCGTACAATCCGGCCTGCTGGCGCATGACTCCGAACTGCTGCTGCTGCTGCGTCTGCTGCTGAGGCTGGATTTGATTGAGGCGCGACATGGACGGCGATCGCTGCAGCGCCTGCTGGAGTTGGAAATTGGAGATAGGGTTGATGCCGTTGATGCTGTTCATGGCTTGCGACGACACCAGAGGCTGCTGCTGTTGAGGGGGACTCAACTGCTGGTGAAGATTTTGCTGCTGCTGTTGGTGTTGGTGGTCTTGCGGAAGCGGAGGGAGCGAGGGTGAAGGCATGTTGTTGTGGGAAGGGGAAGGGATTGTAGGGTTCGAGGATTGTGCTGGGTTTTGAGGGTCCATCGCTGAGGGTTTCGACGACGGTGATGCGCTTTCCGCCATTGATTTTTATCTCATCGATTGATCGTTGCTATCGTGCGCCCATGGCCTGCCAGAGGAAGAAGGCGATCTGGGTCAGAGAAAATCTCTTATTTTCTTCAGAATTAAAAAACCCTTTTATCCATTACCAAGTCCCACACCCAGTAAATTAACATTACCCAAATCACAATTCTTCTTGATATGTAAAATCTAATCTTAATCTTCTTAACAAACTTTATCAGGATTTTTTTAACAAATTTTTCATATCGTATATTATAATTAATATTTTATTAAATATGTTAGTTTTGTTTGGATAATTTTCAATTAAATATCTTATTAAACTTTATCATGAATATTCCATTAAGAATATAATTAAATTAAGTTGTCAACTCAAATTTTCTAGTAATATCAATTTTTTATTTCAAAAAATCAGTATCAATTATATAAAGTAATTATAAAAATGACAAAACCTTGCTTAAATACATTCTTTTTCTACATTTTGGTGTAGAATACTTAGTGATTTATTTATTTAATTATTTTCTATAGGGACATTAGCTTTTTCTCTTAGTGTCAATTGTCTAAAAGGGATACATAACAGACACAAAAGTAAATTGAAAAGATCCTAACAATTTATCAAAATACTCCTTTACCCTTAGTTTTAATTTAGATTTTCAATATTTCATTTTTTTCTCTTTAATAGAAGAGTCATAGTTATCAAAATATTTAGTTTTGGTATTATGTTTTTTTATGTTTGTTTCTCATTATTGGGTTGTTAATCTGTGTCACTTTATGGACTTCTTCTTCCTGCACTCCACAAATTTAAAATATTATCATTTTACTTCTTTTTTAAGTGGCTTCTAAATTATTTATTTTGAAAATTTTTTGAAACACACTTTGTGAAATTAGTAGAATAGGATTTCTGAAATTTTTAGGAGACATAATCTTTGGAACAAGATTTTTATAATAGGATTTCCAAAATCCATTAAATACATTATAGAACAAACTTTCTAGAATAAGATTTCTAAAATGTATATAATACTTTTTAGCGTGAGTTTTAAAAAAAAAAAATTGTATTCTCTCTTCTCCTGAACTGTTCTCCCTTTCTTTTTCTTTTGCCGCAGCAGAGCACCGGCAGTAGCAGTGGTGCACACGGATGACAACAATGATGTGTATAGTGAGAGAGCCTATTTTAGTCTTTTTATATTAGTAGTAGGGTATTGTTAGTAATGGTGGAGTGTAGGAAGTAAAATCCCACTACATGGCCATAATCTTCTACTACTTCTTCCTGAGTCATGATATCTCCATTCTTTTTAATATTATGAATTTTTCTTTTTAATAATTAAATATTTAGGTGTAATTAAATTATATCACTTCTATTCTATAATTATTTTTTAATATATTATGAAATATGATTTTTATATTAAAATATTAGTAAAAAATATTTAAAAAATATTTTATAATAGTTTTGAATTGTGTAAACATAAATAATACTATTTATTTTATATACTACATATCATTTGAATATATTACAACAAACCATTATTAACCATTCTAAAAAATATAGATATATTTTATTAATTTTGTCTTTAGAGATAATTTTTGTACGTTTAACAATCATTACAAATTTTACTAGAAAACAATTTACCGTCTCATTAAGTTATATTTTTAATAAAATAAATAAATTAAATCAGTGTATTAAACAAATTAAAATAATATATACATATATATATAATTAATTTACATTAAAATTAATTTTATTTACATTAAATAAAAAATATATTACTTTATCAAATTACCTGATTAATGTTTATCATGAAAAATCACTATAAAAGTGTTTTAATGATGATAGACACATATACTTAATTAAATGTTATTATTTTCATGTTTTATTATTTGATATTCATGCCTTATATTAGATATTTCTAGCATATATGAACTTTTTGGGTTATCTTAATTATTAAACTCTACAGTTTTTCGAAAACATATTTAAAAACTAAACAATAACATACTAACTATTGAGGAACAATATTAACTAATTTACTTTTATATGTTTACTCTTGAAAAAAATGAAAGGTAGCTTAGAGATAATAGATCGTCTGCTACATATTGATTATAAATTTTAATGGATTATTTTAATCTTTCTCAAATATAATGTTTGCAATAATTAATCATTACTTGAAATATTTAATTAATCTGTAGTAATTTATTCACTAGGCTTTTTAGATTAAGCAAAAAAGAGAAATAAGAATTTTTTTTGGTTAACATACATTGTAAGAAAAAACTTTTAAAATTTCTTTAATATGCTCTCTTATTTTAAAAAGCATTTGAACTAGAATTGGAGGATAGTAATTGAAGAAATATTAACAAGTTTTTGTTTGAGACTTTTATTTTTCTCTCAATATTCTATAATTTAGTTACATTTTACGTGATATATTTTCTAATTCATTATTTAATTAATTATCTTATCTTTTATACATATACATTTCATGCATAGTAAGTTTCTATACTCAGATATGTTTTCTATAATGTATTTAAGAAATTTCATATTCCTGGGTTGTGTGTATCACTCATGATACAAAATATACGTAACTTTATGATTTTTCAAATAGAATATAAATTTGGATATGTAACTTTATGATTTTTCAAATAGAATATAAATTTGGAGAGAATCAAATTAGTATAGAAAAATTATTCTTTTCTATCTCTTTCATTGTTCTTTTCTCTTTTTATACTTACTGATTTACAAAATTGCTTTAAAAAATTTTGTTGTTAAATTTATTTCTAAATATTTTATTGAAACTTTTTTGTTTTACGAAAAAGATTTTTAACCAATTCATCTCCTTTCTGATATTGTAATTTTTTGTACTTTTACACTTAAAAAACTAACTATCTTATTTTTTATTTCTTTGATTACATTAATTACTAAATCTCATGTTAGACATTAAATTAACCATAATTTATGATAAGAACTAAAAACTAGTTGAAAAATATTAAATATGTTTACAAAACCTAAAAGGACATATTTCTATTTGAAAGGACTAAAATTTAAATTAAAAATATTTTATAATTATCAATAAAGAAAATATATATATATATATATATATATATACACTCATATGTGTAAAGTGAAATAATTAGAAAATTAGTAAATATAAAAAGAGATTTGGTATCTATTGCTACAAAGGTATAGTATAAAGTGAAAACGTTAGACTTACAAAAGTGATAAGCCTTTTGTTAGGCCCTACTTTCCACGGCCCTGTTCTTTTCACATTTTTTTATTTTTATTTTTCTATCCTTTATGATTTACCACTTTTTTCTTTTTTTACAAAATTACTACCTATTATAAGTATTATCATGACAAATATACCCCAGTTCTGTGTACATTTTTTAATAATTTTATCCTTAATTATTTTCAAGTAAAGACTGCAAAGACGGTGATTATAACTCTCAACCTCCTCTTTTCTTTTCTTTCTACACAATTTCATTACATTAATATATATATATATATATATATATATATATATATATATATATATATATATATATATATATATATATAT